>Ga0268277_1000276_pt1 | contig 42911 bp, 35 predicted proteins | sample saktaG_5_FD_190132 | JGI IMG/M metagenome (GOLD analysis project Ga0268277, IMG submission 190132) | Saline water microbial communities from Sakinaw Lake, British Columbia, Canada - sak_2010_1_5_50m | ecosystem: Environmental > Aquatic > Non-marine Saline and Alkaline > Saline ... | reverse complement strand
CGGACCCTTCCTCACGGAAACGCCCTTGCCTTCGGCTAATACTTCTGCTAATATTTCAACCCATTAGCAGGGTTCACGTATAGGGGACTTTCACCCCATAAGTTCACGCCCATGCCGGGCGTACACAATGGGGTGAACCAAGCCGCAAGATCCGTTGCAGCCCTACAGGCAAATTCTTTGGCTTGGTTGGTTACCCCCTCATTAGACTGGGAAGGTAAATCCATGCAAAAACAATTATCTGAAGATATCAAAGAAGCTGTTGATCTCTTAAAAAAATCTGAAAAGGAGATTCACCACTCTTTGCGAACCAGAGCTTTTGAGGATGCAGTTGATCTCCTCAACGATCACATGAGTGTTGCGACTGACTCTGCGTATAAACCCTTTATTGAAAATATCAAGATAAGTTATACAAGAAAATTCTTAGAGGAACTTTCAACCCTGTTCAGCGTAGATATAGATACGTGGTTTGATTACGTTCGGTTGTTTCTACTGAAAGTCCCAAAAGAAGTAAAAGTAAACATAGAAAAAGATGCTCAACTCAAAGACAATTACAAAAAATTCATAGGAATTTGGAGGAAAGAAGCAATAGAGATTTTAGAATTATAAGGGGAATCGACATGAAGATTTGCAGACATAAGTGGATATGGCTAATTTTTATATTGTTTTTGGCAAATTGTGCAACATCAAACTGCTACATAAAACCTGGCACCGATTTTTCACAATATAAAAATATTGCGGTTGTAAAATTTGATTGTTTGTCCGATCCGACGGTAGGTCAAGAGGTTGCTGATACGGTATTACTTGAATTTATAAAAAAAGGATATAATGTAATTGAACGTAGCCAATTGAGATCCATAATTGATGAAGAAATTTTAGTCCAGTCTGGACTGACTGAATCTAACAAGTCAGCATTACAAATTCGTGGTATTGATGCCATTGTCATAGGTTCGGTAAGTAATTATAATTGTCGGCCAAGTCAAGCACCCATTTATTACATGGGCATGTTGTTGGGAGTATTGAACACAAATCTATGCCACGCTTCTTTATCAATTAAAATGATCGTTGTAAATACAGGTAACATTGTCTGGTGCGCCAATGGTTCACATTCGATAAATGCTGTTGGAATGACTGCCAATAAAGTAATGCAAGAAGTCATGAAGAAAATATCTAAAGAAATACCTGAAAAAAGTTTCATGTCGGCAGGGCCGATATCAAGGGAGGGCAATATAAAGTTAAATCAAAGCACTGAGCCATCGAGAGTGAAGAAGAACAAAGGTCATGATGATTTTAAGATGCCCAGTGAATATATGCCCGGTCCTTTAAATTAATGAAAAATAGATACGGTTTTTCACATTGCTTATATATTTAAAAACCGACATCCCCAACTCTGCCCCCTTAACAAAAGCATTAGCTAAAGGCAAGGGCGTTAAAGTAACCGCAGACCTGATTTAAGATTAAGATAATTGTACCGATATTATCTATATGCGCTATCATCTTAACTCAGGATTATGTTTTCCCTTGACAAAGGCATCTGAGTTATGGGATTTAGGAATCACATGGAACCTCTGTCCTTCAAAGAAGCAGAAAAGCTTATAAGGAAAATCTCACAATACGGGAGTGTTATCCCTTCAACACATGCAAGGGGGCAAATGAAAGAAAGGGATTACACGATGCGAGATGTATTCCATATTCTAAAGCACGGCAAAATTAGAAAAAGGGAAGAAAACCCAGACGGTCAACACAAATATCACGTACATGGCAAAGATATAGAAGGCCATAAAGGAACCGTAGTTGTAGCAATAGTGAACAGGAAATTGCTTGTTATTGTTACAGTTCTTGGAGGAATGGAATAAGGGAGGAAAGAAATGCAGACCTGTTGGAATTGTGAGGGGAAGTTACAGGTTATCAAGGATAAGTCATATCATTATGTGGAATGCGGCCTGGATAATGTGTATCTGTATGGAATAATCCAGTATCAATGCATCGAGTGCGGCGAAGGCGGTCCTGAGATTCCCAAGGTTGAGGAACTTCACCTTTTGATAGGTAAAAACATAGTGTGTCAAGAGGAACAATTGACGGGACCAGAAATCAGGTTTCTCAGAAAGGAACTCGGCCTGAAGAGCAAGGAGATGGCAGAACTTTTATCAGTGGCTCCTGAAACTTATTCCAAATGGGAGAATTCCCGGGGTAATATCTCCAGGGTTCACGACACACAGCTCAGACTTTTGTATGTCCTGAATGCCGAGGACACAGCAGGAAAGGTGTTGCACGAAGGCATCCGTTTCGCACGCAGCATTATCCCTAGGAAAGCCAAAGATAAGAAGAAAATTGAAATAAGCGCCAACGAGTGGCTTATGCCCTCCAAAGAACCGTTTTTCAGCGAAGCTTGTATTTGAAGGTGAGAGAAAACATGTACTTTAAAGCCGTAATCTTCGATCTCGATGGGACACTCCTTGATACACTGAAGGATATCGCCAACTCGGCAAACAGTATGCTAAAAGGGTACGGTTTCCCCACTCACGAGGTAAACTCGTATCGCTACTTTGTCGGTGACGGGGTAACCATGCTTATCTCACGTGTACTGCCACCTGATAAGCGAAATGATGATACGATAGCGGAATGTGAAACGGTATTTCGTGAAATTTACAGCCGCAGTTGGAAGTTAAACACGAAGATGTATGAAGGTATACCGGAACTCCTCGACGCACTTGTTGAAAAACGCGTAAAAATGGCTATCCTTTCAAACAAACCCGATGATTTTATCAAGCTCTGCGTTCGTGAGCTCCTCTCCAAATGGAGCTTTGAGATGATACTTGGTCAGCGTGAAAGAATACCTCTGAAACCCAACCCATATGGCGCTCACGAAATAGCCGAAAATCTCGGCATCTCACCGGAAAGATTTTTGTATTTGGGGGATACCGGGGTTGACATGAGAACGGCCGTTAATGCTAAAATGCTCCCGGTAGGAGCGCTATGGGGGTTTCGACCGCCGGATGAACTACGGAAACACGGTGCGAAGGCATTGATAGAACGGCCGATGGAACTCCTGGCATTGGAACCGTAATCTAATCACCATCTATCCATTTCACCGAGACGCCGATATCCCGAAGATGGCTGACATCTCCCCATGTACCGAGCAGCCATGTGCCGTTTTCAATGAAAAATGTATTTATGCTCGCATTAAAGAGTTTGAATTTTGTGGGCGCCGAAAACGGGATATCAAGGACATATCGAAAGAGACCGTTTAATACTCCCCCGTGGGCTACAACAACAATACGTCCGCCGGGGTGACGCTCTGTAATCTCTTTTATACACTCGATTGAACGTTCGAACTGCTGTCTCCTGCTCTCCCCTTCCGGAACAATATGATCGGGTCCGGCCGTTTTATATAGATTAAATTCATCGGGATATTTCCGTTCGACCTCATCCATTGTAAGGCCCTGGAATATGCCCAGGCATCTTTCCTTCAATCTGCTGTCAGTAATTATCTTATGCCCGGTCTTAGCGGCAAGATATTCAGCGGTCTTATACGATCTCTTCAAGTCACTGCTGTATATAGCTTTAACCTTTTCCTCTGCCAGTCTTTCCGCAATTGCTTCAGCCTGTCGAATTCCGAGCGGGCTGAGATTGGTATCCAGGTGTCCCTGTATCAGACCTTTTTCATTCCAGATGGTCTCGCCATGACGCACCGCTATAAGTTCGGTCGTACTTTTCTTTTCCATAAATATTTTTACTTCTTCGTAGTGATTGCCCAGGTAGCCTCGTAGAATTCCGCACCACTGTCCGTGTCAATACCGCCCCCTGTTACTTTTATGCCGCGTGTCTGCGCCGCCAGATTTTTTTGCAATCCACGGTACTGCCTCAGTCCCTGACCGATTGAATCCATGGCTACCTCTCCAAGTGGCACCTCGCTGGCATATACGACGAGACGGTCCTCGCCATACGGAGGCACAACCTGCAAATCAAACTGGTCCCCCCTGTCCGGAATTGTGTAAACTTCTCCACCTCTGAAAAAGCTGATTCTGCGATAGTCATTGGGGAGGAGCTGAATAATCTGTCCACCTGAGGTGATGTCTACAATCCGCGCGTAGAAGTCACGATTTCCCTGAATGAAGATTTTGACATTTTCACCTGTCCCGTAGCGCTTTTTCTCAGTCCAGACTTTTACGGTAAGCGGCGCATCGCTGTCCATGATTGCCGCCTGGTGACCTTCAGGTTTCTTGGGCTTAATATCATACAAAACCTCCGCCTTGATCCAGACATGGTAACGGGTGTTCCCCTCCACACCGTGGTCTTTCTGTTCGAGAACCGTGACAGCGCCTTCCGCATTGGACCAGATCATGTCGTAATCGACCTGAAAATCTTTGACCTTGGTTTTCGCTTTTATATGGGTTTTCGCAGCCTCCAGCGCCTGTCTCTTTGCAGTGGCAAAGGCCGCGGCCCGTAACTGGGAGATGGTCATGTTCTCTGAAAGATATGCATAACCATCAACTGTATGTATGGAAGAGCGTTTTTCCTGATCAGGTACAATCTTAACAGCCCGAATATCCTGGCTATAAATGTTTTGTGGTATTGTCAGAAACAATAGAAACAAAAAAAAGATAAAACACCCGCCGATTCGAATATTATCTTTCATCCCTTCCCTCCTCCTGATTTCTCCTTTATTTGTAATCACCCGTTAAAGAGAAAGCTGCCCAGTAAAATGGCTTTTTGTACTTTGGATTCTTTATCATAAACAGTTGGGCTTCTCGCAAGGCATCTCCTTTTTCAGAATTTTTCAGGTTTCTATAAAATTTCTCCATCAGGATTGCAGTTGCCTCGTCGTTCACATTCCAGAGGCTCGCCACGACAGTCGGAGCACCCGCGTAAATAAACGCCCTCGGCAGCCCCATCATCTCGTCTCCCACCCTGATGCGGCTCATACCGCTCTGGCAGGCACTCAGTGTGACCATAGAGGCCTCATCAAGTTCGAGGTCAAATATCTCACTGACAGTAAGCCTGCCGTCACTATTGCCCTCCGGACTTAACAGCAGTGCAGAATTCAGCGGTTTGTTTGCATCGAACACACCATGACTGGCAAGATGAAGAACATCGTAAGAACCTGCAAGATCCTCAAAAACCGATTTAGTAGCATTCCTTCTTACAAGAACAGTAGAACCAGGATAGAGTCTTCCGATAGCCTTTACCTCATCAAAGGCAAAAGGTATATCCAGTTGACTGTTCCTTAGATCAGGATTACCCAGCGCCAGCACCTTTCCACCGAACACTTTTTGTTTATCCCTGCAGAATTTCAAAACGGTCGCAGATGGGAGGTAGAAAAGAGTGTGATCCTCTACGAGATAACGGTTGCCATCTTTTAATGCTGCAAAGGGGACATAATGCAGGATGCCCTGGGGGATTATCCCAACCTTTTTCTTGTTCAGATATGGAGCGATTGGTTTTATCAGAATATCGTAAAGAGATACGTTGAAATATTTTCCAATGTCACCTCTCAACTGAGCCACCTTTTCGGGATAACCTTTGTCTTTGACGGATACCATGCCATTATTGTCAATCTTTACTTCTACCACGTTGCTGGTCAAATCACCCTGGTCTGTCTTCAGAAATACCTGATGGATACCGGGGGTTACCCTCCATTTTACGGAATAATCGATAATCCGTTTCTCTTCACTGCCGGGAATCTCTTTTTCCAGAATCTCTTTAGTGATAGTACCCTCATCACCTGTTTTTGTTTCTACCTGGTCGATTGTTAGGAATAAAGGCAGGCTATTTTTGACATACACCCTGTAAGTGTACAGTTCACCATTTTTAAATCTTTCGGGGGCGATCTCCAGCCGCACCCGGGACGTCCCCTTCAGTTTTCCGCGGGCTCTGGCCTGACCGCCGGGTTTTGACACACCTTCCCGGAACTGCACAATCTTGTCAGCCAGTACCCATATTGGAATATCTATTCTCTTTACCCGCACAGCATCTGACGTGATTACCCATATATTCAGTCCTGCCCTCGTCACATGGTATTCAATTAGCGCGGTGTTACTGTCAAGCATAGACTGGATTTCTCCGGCTGAGAGGGTTTTTACAGTTGTCATGGAAAGCAGCTCGGCATCTTCCTTTCCGAGTTCCTTCATTACCCCGTCCATCTTCTTTTCCACAACCTGAATGCTCCGCACTCGGGAAGGATCGTCGGACTTTTGCTCATCAAGGTTTGCAAACTGTACCTCAAGGGATTTTTTCTCTGCCAGCAGGTTTCGAGTCCTCTTGCTCCTTGGCTTGAATTCCTTGCCTGCAAGCAGGTCAATGAAGGCCCTGGATCTCGACCTTTCGGCATACCCAAGCGCCTCACTCGTTCTCCCCTCTTTCAGCAGAAGCTCGATTATCTTGTCATAAATCTCATGCTGCGTTCCCATAAAGCCTATCTTGTGAGTCTCCCTGGTTAGCCTCGCCCTGAGACTCTCAAAATATTCAATCATTTTTTCATAAGCAGCTATAGCCTCTGAGCTCATACCGGCATGCTCATAGGCATAGCTCAACTCCTGCAATGCCTCCATCTTGGGAAGCATCTGTGAGCTCATGCTGAAATACATGCCGTAGCCCACTTCCTTCTGTTCATAAGCCTTATTCAGGTATGGAATAGCCTCTTGATAACGGCCGAGGCGGTTTAATGATTCGCCCGCAATCAGCCAGCACTTAATTTGGTTTTGACTGTACTGTGCTGTTTGCTGCATCATAATTCTTTTACGGTCGCTGGTAAAAAAGGCCTGATTTGCATGCCCTCGCCAAAACTCAAATACCTGCCCAATGGCCTTTAGCGCATTGATGCTGTATTCGTATGCATCCTGATAAAGACCATACTTGTAGGAATAGTCAGCGCCCATGGAATAACTCTGTGCGTCTAAAAACTGCCTATTGACCCCGGGGGTCTGCTCGTACCCCTCATATATGGAGCCAACAATCTCTTTTATGGAAGCCCTGATTCCCTGCAGGTCACCCCTTACAGCCTGTTCTTGCATGCGAGACATAAGAGCATTAAATCTTTCCTGCTTTTTCGCAGCACGCTCCATTTGGCCCTTTATGTCCGGTTGAGTAGATTCCATGCCGGCAGCTAGTTTTTTGCCGTATCTTTTCTCAATATAGGTCTTCTGCTTTTTCTGCAATTCAGCCTGTTCATCGGCGGTTTCCTTCATTGTTTCTTCGGCCGGCTTGACTTTTTTTGTAAACTCACGCTGGTAAAATGCCGCCTTCTTGGCATCGCCAATTGATTTATACGCAGTCCACAGAGAACCCTGTGCTGAAACCATTTGATCTTTATACCACTTTATCTTAGTTTTTCTCACCCATTCAGTACCATACATTTCCCTCAACTGAGCGCTAACATTTGGATAAAAATCATCGTCAGGTTGATTTTCGGGCCCGATTTTTTGTCCTCCCCTTATTAATTTAATGGCCATTTCGCCATACTCTATCGCCTTGGAGTAATCTTTAAGGTTTCTAAGATAAATACCGCTTATCTTTACTGCTTTTTCTACCTGGGGGGCAATCTCTCCTTTCTTTTTAGCTTCTTCTAATGCCTTTTTATATTCTTCAACCAGCTGATCGTATTTCCCCTCGTTCATCAATTTTTGGTAGCTCTGCTCCTTATTGGACCAGGCCATCACTTTAAAGCTACGCCCCATATCGACCATCTGCGTGGGTGTCATACACCCACCTAAGAAAATAAATAACAGTACAAGGGACAACAATAATATTATTTGTTTTTTCATCTTCATGATATGACCCACTGAAGAAGAGTTTTAAAATTGCAGGAAATATATATCATAACCGACCAAAAAACTAAAGGTCATGTATTATAATTGAAGTTCCCCATCCACCGCGATAGAAACAACAACAGAGAAAGCGCACACATTCGGTTCGATCACTTTTTCCTTTATGTTTTAAGCAGCAATTACGAGGTCAAATGCCGAGTTTTTCCTTTAATGGTTAATAAGGTATATACGCTTTATCGGAAAGCGTCATGACTCTCTCAATACCCTCATCAGGGTTTCTGTTTTGAACGCTTACCCACTCAATTAATTTGGTTAACGGCTTCCCCGACATAATCTCCTTCAAGGCAATATCGACACCTTCCCGAAGAGAGGACGATTTTCCGACTATCCACAGTATAACCGCAGTGTTGAGGGCAACGATTTCTGTCCGTGACTTGTTTCCCCTTCCCGCAAGGGTTTTGACGGCATCAACAGCTTCTTCCTCCACGCTGCCATACGGCCTGATTTCTTCGTAATTACCGCCCGGTAGGCCCACCTCCTCCGGCCTGATTTCCAGAAATTCCGTTTCTCCATTCTCCTTTAGAATACCAAGTCTGGAAACTCCAAGCGTTGAAAGCTCGTCCATGCCCCTCAAGCCGTCTCGATCAAACCCATGAAATACTATCGCCTTTTGATATCCTATTTGCCTCATTACGTTTAGTGCCGGTTCAATCTGCTCAGGGGATCCCACTCCCCGCACACCAATGCGAGGCAGAACCGGATTGGCCAGCGACGCGGCAATGTTGAGAGTGGAGCCAAATCTAATTTGAGACAGTATCCTTCCGAGACCGCCAGGATGAACACTTGGGCTCATTCCGTTAAAAAGACCGAGACCACTCGATTCGATTGATCGGCAAACCATGTCTACATCACATTCCACATCCACGCCCAGTGCCTCACATAGGTCAACTGTGCCGCACCGAGAGGTGATCGCACGGGCACCGTGTCTTGCCAGGCAAACACCAAGGCTTGCCGATACGATGGCAGAAATAGTGCTGATGTTGAATGTCTTGAGACTGTCCATGCCTGTTCCACAATTTTCAACAACCTGTAGACCTTCAATGCTCCCCTTATTTGTGTCCAAGTCATAGATGGCTTCGAAACAGCCCGCTATCTCCTCCGCTGTTTCACCCTTCATTCTGAGAGCAGCCAGCGCCGCCCCCTGGTGGATGTCAGGCTGACGTCCGGCTAAAATCTCGCAGAACATTTCCCTGGACATTTGCCGGGTGAGATTTTCCCCTGCCATCAACGAATTTATTACCTGACCGAATGACCTAAGTGATTGTTCATCCATTAAATTTTCCTCCCTTATATAAAATCGCAAGAAGTTAAAATTGATGCATTCGTAAAAAGTCACAAACTGCACCATTTGTCATGCTGAACTTGTTTCAGCATCCACTCTTGTCATTCTGAATTTATTTCAGAATCTCGTTCAAAATCTCAGGAGACCCTGAAACAAGTTCAGGGTGACTGTGGTATTGTTCAGGGTGACAAAAAAAGACTTTTTACGAGTGCATCAAAATTTATTTATTATTACTTTCTTGACTTTCTGTCTGCTCAGGGTCTCCATTCCATCCGAAATCTCTTCGACCGGTATCCTGTAAAATCGGAAAAAGGTAAGATCGATTTGCTCCGCCGCCAGTATATTCAGGGCAGAGCGAAAATCTTCGATATTGCAACCATAGGAACCGGCAATCGTGAGTTCCTTGTAATGTACGGCATTCATATCGATCGGAAGCGACTCATTCCCTCTCTGGTTTCCGGAAAAAAATGAAATACAACCTCCCTGATTCATTATTTCCCAGAAAGGCCAGTTAAGACCATCAGGACAGGCGGGAATAATCAAATCCACTTTTTTATTATCTAAGCTCTCAAAAAGACTGGAACTTGATGTATCGATAGTCTTAACACCCCGGGGCAATTCATTCAAAAGCCTCTGCCGATTTCTGTCCGCTATGATTATTTCTCCCCAATTTTCCATCTTCAAAAGTGCGGCAAATATGCTCCCGACAGCACCGGCGCCTATAATCAGCGCTCTCTTCTTATTTGCATACTTGAACTTACTGACGGCACTCAGGCAACAGGCAAGAGGTTCTGCAAGCACTGCCTGTTCAGGATCAAGCCCATTTGGAAAAGGCACAAGAGAACGCAGTTGACCCTCATGAAAAGGTATGATTGAACGGAAGAATCCGTCTTCGTTAAAGCCGTATATCCTTATTTTCTCACATTGAGCTGTAATTCCCTTCCTGCATTGTTCACATTCTCCGCAAAAAATACCGGGATATATGGCTACCATGGCACCGGCCTCAAATGACGGATTATCACTTTCTATTATCTCTCCGACACCTTCATGACCCAGTATCCTGGGAAGGGATAGATCTCTCTGTCCAGACTCAAGCATCTTAAGATCCGTTCGGCAGACGGCTGCTACTCTCATCGAGACAAGAACCCCACCACGAGGAATTGCGGGCGGGGACGTCTCCACAACTTCCAGTTTTCGATTTTCATTTAACAATACCTTTCTCATACGCACCTCAATAAAAAAAGCCGCTTGGAACACTTCACTACATCAGTGTTCCAGGCGGCTTTTGGCATTACCAATCCTGTATGATAATCAGGCAGGTCTTCTGGCTTTCCCTTTCACCGTTCGCCTTCCCGGCATGTGTCGTTCGCCAGTGACTTTTCAACCGGTCTACCACTATACGGCAGTCCGGAACTTTACGGTGAAGTTACGAAGGGATCACAGCATCGGCCACAATGCGGTGGTTTTTCACCACCTTCCCTTTTCATCCTAACCCATACGTTAGGGCACCTGACAAATATGAGTTGCAACTAATCACACACTCAAAAGAATGTCAATGGCTTTTGTTCTTGTCTCACCGACTGTAACGACGAGCAAGAAATGGTCAGGAATGAAACCCCGCCCATCTATTTTCCAATTAGCGAGTATATCGAAATGATTTGAGGTTCAAACCAAACTCCAGGTCATTACGAAGTCGTACGAGCGTTTGCGCCATGCGCGCCTCTTCGGCATGTTTACGCAACATTTCACCTGTTTTTCCCTTCATCACACCCGCAACTGACAAGACATTGTCTAAATCATTGAATTCCAATAACAATCTGGACGCTGTTTTATACCCAACCGATGGCACACCCGCAATATTATTAGTGCTGTCTCCTGATAGCGCCAGAAAATCAACAAATTGTTCAGCCTTTACCCCGAATTTTTCCATCACATAGGCAAGATCGATATCTCGTTTATTAAAGTGGTCACGTACTTTGATCTGAGCAGAAAGTAACTGAAGAAACATCTTATCGGTCGAGAGGATAATAACTTTTCCTTTCCGCAGCGCCACTTTTACGGCTAATGTGGCAATAACGTCATCTGCTTCCAATGCCGGAAAGGTCAGTGAAGAAACACCAATTCCGAAAAACGCTTCTTCGAACGTTTTTAGACTCGACCGCAATGCTTCAGGCATAGGCGTGCGTCCGGCCTTATAGTCTGGATACATTTCATGGCGCCAACCTTGTTCTTGACCGTCAAAAACACAAACAGCATGGGTCGGCCGGCACTCCCGCAAAGCGCGCTGAAGTGACCGAACGGTTGTCGTCAGTGCATCCTTTGCCCGCTGCGGGCCGTCATCTCCAGGTTGAGCGGCATACACACGTCGAATAAGATTAAGTGCGTCCACTAATAAGAAGTTAATCCCCACTGTCTATCCCTTTTCTATATAGATTCCGATGATCCGTTGACGTCTGCTTGAAGATTTTTACCGACAAAACAACCACACTACATAACCTCATACTTTCTGAGCTTTTTATGAAGAGTTTTCCTTGTAATGCCGAGCCGTCTGGCAGCTTCGCTTTTATTTCCTTCGACCAGCTCCAGTGTTTTTAATATAGCGGCCTTTTCCACTTCCTCAAGGGGCAAATTACCGGACATTTCACCCTGGAGCGATACTTCATCTTCATCCTTAACGATTAGCGATATATCGTGTTCATCAAGATACTCCGACCGTGAAAGGACTACCCCTCTTTCAACGGTGTTTATAAGTTCTCTAACGTTTCCGGGCCATTCATATTTGAGTAGACGGTCCATTGCATGCGGGGTAAACCCTTTTATTTCCTTATGATTCTTTTCGGCAAATATTTTCAAAAAGTGCTGGACAAGAAGTGGGATATCCTCTTTCCTTTCTCTCAGAGACGATACGTTCAGAGTGATAACATTTAAACGATAAAAAAGGTCTTCCCGGAATCGACCGGCACCAATTTCCTGTAGAAGCTCTTTATTGGTGGCGGCTATTACCCTCACATCCACTTTTATCACATCTTCACCGCCAACCCGGGTGATCTCCAATTCCTGTAAAACACGTAATAATTTTGACTGCATAGCCAGTGACATTTCACTTACTTCATCTAAAAACAGACTCCCTCCATCGGCCTGGCGAAATTTACCTTCCTTACGCCGATTGGCACCGGTAAATGCCCCTTTCTCATGACCGAAAAGCTCTGACTCAAGCAGGGTTTCAGTAATAGCGGCACAATTGATCTTCACAAAGGGGCCTTCTTTTCGAGGGCTGTTAAAGTGAATTGCCCCTGCAATCAGTTCCTTTCCTGTTCCTGACTCGCCTGTGAGCAAAACAGTCGCATCAGACGGGGCTACCTGGGCCACTGTTTCCATAAGCTTTACCATGGCGTCACTGCGGCCAATGATATTTTGTCTGTCAAACCGGGAGCTCAAACTTTCCCGAAGGAGACGATTTTCCTCACTTAACTGTCTGTGATCCATGGCCCGTTCCATGGTTAACCGCAGTTCATCGAAATTGAGAGGTTTGGTGAGGTAGTCATAAGCCCCATTTTTCAGTGCTTCCACCGCGGACTCAACCGATGAATAGGCGGTCATAATAATGATCGGAATAGCAGGATTGAAGGTTTTGATTTTTGTTAAGGCCTCCAGCCCGGAGACCCTTATCATGCGAACATCCATTAAGATCAGGTCAAAAGGCTGTTTTTGGACCTTTTCAACGGCAGTATCACCATCATCCGCCTCAACGGTAGAATATCCCCATCCGGCGAAAAGAGTTTGCAGCATAATACGGTGGGACCGATCATCATCTACGATCAGCACAATTTTTTTTGATTTCATGAAAATTAGACCTCATTTTTGATAAGTTTGTAAAAAGTCATAATACCCGTCACTCCCGCGAAAGCGGGAGTTCATAACAGCTTGAAATTGCTGGATTCCCGCTTTCGCGGGAATGACAAAAATGAGGTAATGCAGACTTTTTACGAGTGCATCATTGTTAGAAAGCGCTCGACTGACAGTAATCAACTATCAACTTTATCTGTAACTGGAGACCCGGCTTTTCCTTCAGAAGCAGGCAATATAATAGACACAGTAGTTCCCTTCCCCTGTTCACTTTTTATATTCACCTCACCATTGTGGGCTTCCATTATCCTGTGGACAATAGCAAGGCCCAGACCTGTTCCTGATGGCTTGGTGGTGAAGTAAGGATCAAATATCTTTTCCAGGTCTTTTTTCTGAATACCGCTTCCGGTATCAGAAATTTCTATTTTTACCCATCCGGGATCATCTCCGAAAAGCCTCACAGAAAGAGTCCCGCCATCATCCATTGCTTCAATGGCGTTTAAGTAGAGGTTGAGTAAAACCTGATTAATCCTGTCAGTATCAATAAGTGCCTCATCCATTTCTAAAGAAATCTCCGGATTTATTTTGATATTCTTCTCTCCGGCCTGACCCCCAATCATTTTCAAGGAGTGTTGAATAAGTATTCGCATGGATGTCGGTTTCAACTGAATATTCATCGGGCGGGCAAATTCCAGAAGTTGACTAATTACCCTGTTTAACCGTTCCACTTCTTGAATCATGATTTCAGCTGTCTTTTGATCTTCGGGTACGTCTTTATATCGTTCTTTGAAATAAGTGGCAAAGCCCTTGATTGAACTGAGGGGATTTCGAATTTCGTGGGCGATCCCGGCCGCCAGCCTCCCGATGGACGCCAGGCGCTGACTCCGTTCAATTTCCGTCCTGAGGCGTTTAATTTCGCTAAGATCTCTGAAGAGGATGGCATATCCCCCAAAAGTTCCGTCTTCCTCTTCCAGAAGAGTGGCTATCGCTTCCAGGGAAATACGGTTCCCATCCGGGACGGGACAATCTATTTCCTTTTCAATAATTTTTACATCTGGATTAAGTTTATCAATTAGTGGACGTAATTGTTGCGGCAGTACTTGATCGGCTTTTTTGCCGAGTAGCTCATCGGCTGAGAGCTGTAATATCAGCTCGGCCGTCTGGTTGAAAGAGGACACGTTTCCATCACTATCGATGGCCAGAAGACCTATGGGCATATTTTCTACCAGGTTGTCGGAAAATGCCCTGATTCTGGAAAGGGAGGTCCTCGCTGAACGGTAACCCTGAACCAGAAAGAGAGAGATGACTCCCGTAAATCCAATTAAAAGAAGAATAAGCGCCATAATCACCGTATGACGCGCATCTTCTTCTCTGGCTAATTCAATCGGTTTCATATCAAGACCGATGAAAATAGTCAGCCGGGATAAAGGTTTGCCTTCCCGAGGGATTATACACGATCGCAACCAGTCATTTGGGACATGTTCACCCCGTGGTTTTTGAAAGTGTCTGAGCGTAGGGGAAAACCGGCGGAAGACTTCAAAAACGTTTGCACCGGTCTCATCTATGACCTCTCGCCACTTTACCTCTTTGGAACGGGGAATTTTTTCAAGGTCAAGATTTTTTCCGTGATATTCTCCAATTTTAGAGGGGTCATTATCTGCGAGGATTTTACCATTCAGGTCTGTTATCAGCAGGTAAACAATATCGGGTTGCTGTGCCGTTTCCGTCAGTAATTTCTGCACCTGAAGACCGCCCCAGCGCATCCCCATTCCTGTCCTCGTACCGGCTTCAAAGGACCTTATCAGGGCCGCCCCCTTCTCTAATAAAAGCCGGGTCGTATTCTCTCTTTGCTTGTGAATATTTTGAACGGCAACAAAGATAAAAATAGGCGCCAGAACAGCCACCGCTCCTATTACTATCCAGGGTGATAGAGTAATCCATGATTTTTCTCTTTTTCTACCTGTCATAAACTTATTCCAAAGCAAAATAGATGCCAGGCTTCAGGGACGATACCCGGCCACCTTGAAGCCCCCTGCAGCGAGCTTCAATTTTGATAGTTTCGTAAAAAGTCTTTTTTTGTCACCCAACATCATGTCCTGAACTTGTTTCAGGATCATTCAGGGTCTCTAACTTACTGAAACAAGTTCAGGATGACAAAGAATCAGTTTCATGACTTCCAGGGAACTTAAATGTGCAAATGTATTGTAAGTAGTGCATGTTCTTTAATATTTACCAGTAGCGTGCCCCCTCTGTGGGGCACAGAGTCCCCCACGCTACTGAATGTTCATTACAAGTGGATACTTTGTAAACAACAGGATACCACAACTGGATACTTTTTATCCATCTTTTTTCCGAAAATAACAACATGATATACTACCAGCAACCAGTTCTATCAAATTTATTTTGTGATTTAAGCTGGTTATCCAATTATTTTTCATTTGGCACGGTCGTTGCTCTCTTAAGAAAGCAAAAGTGAAATATCCTTAAAGGAGGAATTTAAAATGAAAAAATTAGCAACAGTTTTAGGAATTATGTTGTTAGTGGTAGTAATGACCATCCCAGTATTTGCCAAGGGTCCCGGATGGGAAAGGGGTTATGGTATGGGTCCCGGTTATGGAAGAGATCCTGGCACAGGACCCTGGTGTAACTTAAAGAGCAATGCAGGCTTTAATCTGAACCTGACAGCCGAACAATCGGCTAAAATTCAGTCGCTACGTGAGACACACCTGAAAGAAGTAACGCCGCTGCGAACTCAGCTTTTCAGTAAGAAAGCTGAGTTGAAACTGCTCTGGGTTCAGATCGATCCCGACAAAAATAAGATCATGTCCAAGCAGAAAGAAATCAGTGATTTACAGTACCGTATAAAAGAAAAGTCGACAAACTATCGACTGGAGATTCACAAGGTACTGACTCCGGAACAGCAAGCACAGCGGTTGTTCAGCAGAAGTGGTAAGAGAAGTTATCCTCGGTCAGGTACTTGTGGAAACCAGTACTATGGAAGAGGATTAATGGGCAGGAGATAAGCGTCAAAATTGATCGGGGCGAGCTAAACTCGCCCCGATCAGCGAGATCGCTTGCGGCCTCGCTGATCTCACAATAACTTCATTACAATTTCATAAGCAGAGGCAAGGGCCTCGTTTGATTGTTCGAGCTCGGTTAAGGGGACCATTTCGGAAACCATTTTGTATATCCGCCTATCGTAAGCTACGCCGCCCAGATCAACAGGATGTATCATTAAATACTTTTCAGCAACGAGCTTTACGATGTGACCTGCGTTTTTGTCTGTTGGATTTTCGACCATATTGGTAATTACTGCTGGTTGGATTTCCACAATTTCTTTCCGCAGAGATTCCATTACTTCTTTGCCACTCAACTCCTGGATGACCTGGAAAAGCTCTTTGATTGTTTGCACCTTGAGCTCATTTCTTGAGTTCATGGCGATTTTAATAAGGGCCTGGAGGGATGGGTTTTGGTTGGAAAGTCGGCTTAACCTTCGGTAGACTGCATTCCTGATAAATGCATATGAATTCTGGATAGATGTAGGTTGTGGGGTCATAACGACAATTTTTTTGTGGGCAATAAGAAAAAAATCCAATACGTTAAAAGAAGCTCCAGCTCCAAGATCAAGTACAATATAGTCGGCATCTAACCTGGAGGCGTTCTGTATAATCTTTAACTTTTGGGCAAACAGTAGGTTTGCCATGGAAAGAATCTCACTGGCACCACAAATGAGGCGAAGATTTTTTACCTCTGTGTCGATACAAATATCTTCTAATGATTCATATTTCCTGGTAATAAAATCGTTCAAAGTCCGTGGAGGATTACTTACTCCCATGAGTGAGTGTAGATTTGCCCCGCCAAGATCAACATCCATGAGAATGGTTCGTTTACCCATCCGGGCCAACCAGAAGGCCAGGAAGATACTTACGGTGCTCTTACCCACTCCACCCTTTCCGCCACCCACTGCCCATATCTTCGGGATTGATTTCCCGTTAGTTTCGCGATTTTCTTTCACTTGGAACCTTACTTTTTCATAAGTGTTTCCCATAAGCTACAGATCAGGTTATCTGCTCCATCGCTTCCGTGGAAGTACTTTTTTAAGAGCTCACGATCAGTAATGGTCATATCTTTGAACTCGATACCTACTATTACAGTTATTTTCCCTTCGTCAGAAACTTCCTTGCTCCATGCAATCATACCCAGGATGTTTATGCCTTTATCTGTTCTTGGCACCCTGATATGTATATTGACGTTTTTCCCGATCATGTCAGCGGAGGAACCAATCTGATACTTTGCACCTAAGGTAATACAGGCTCCACCCATGGAGATGTCCTGGGTTAGTCCCTCGAAGACTAATGGACCTTTGCTATCTGCTTTGTCCTGGAAACTCTTCATTTTAACCCTTGTTGGGACTTCGTATCTGACTGTTTTTCGGATTGCTTGCGAAGAAATTTTTCCTGATTCCGAACGGGCTTTATACAGTTCCTTTAACAGAAGCTCAACATTGGGGTATTCTTTGCAAATCCCCATCAGCCTTTGTTTTGAAATTTTAAGTAATTCAACGCGAGTGATTGTTTCTATGTCTGATTGAAGCATTTTTTCTTCTTCAAATGGGTAAATGTCGCCAAAAAAACTGTTTTCTATCAGATCTTCACTTGATGTCCTTTCGTCTTCTTCCCCCCCCTCTAAATGATGATAAGTCCTTTTGTTCAATGCCCCGGATATAATAAAACTGATATCATCTTCCACATTACGAAACTTTTTTACCATCTTGCCTGCAGGCAAAATGATCCGCACCAATCCTTCAATAATAGCAACGTACTCAGGGTACGTCATTCTGACAAAAAAATTATTGATGAGTGTATCCTGGGATTTGCTTTCCTGAAGGGCTGAATAGAAGGCCAGGTACTCCTCGTGCGAGGGTTTGGCGATTTGCCACTCCGGGATTTTGGAGGCAATGGCCTGTAATGTCATACCATTATTGATGAAAAGTTTGGCAGCTTTATTGTATTCATCAACAGCGGCATCGAGCGATTCTTTGTGTACCAGTAAATCAGCAAAGGTTTTACGGAGCACGGGATTTTCAGGTAAGATCTTTAGGATTTGTTCAAACTCTTTAATGGAATCGATAGTGATAGAACCATCAATAAAGCGATTAATGATGCTGCTTTGTCTTCCAATCTGATCGTTCAATGCTTCCTCCGAACTAAATGTTTTTCATACCTGTAATAGATTTTATAATAGCATCAATACGCTCGTTCATGTCTTCGCTTTTTTGATAAGAAAGGCGTAATATTGTGTAAAGTGATTTTAACCTTGTATCGAATTTCAGCAGCATTTCGGAAAGTTGTGCAAGGCGTTCACCCATGGATCTGACCTGATCCTGAACATCGTCAAGGGTTATACCGGATATGGAGACAGGTTGTTCGCCCTTGAATTCCTTTATCAACTTTTCGAGGTCTTCTTTTTCCTCTTCTGAAAGACCAACATTCAATTCTGTCTGGATTTTGTTATCCATGGTGTCCCCGGTGATCAAGCTCGATCATACTTTCCCAATTCTTCTTTGATCCTGGAATCTATGGAAAATACCCTTTTGTCTGATGTTCTCAAAGAATTCGAAATACCGCCATGATCTCTAAAATCAACCGCATGTCTTTTCCTTAATAGATTGAAACTCAACAACGCAAGAATAATAACGGTTATAACATTTAATCCGACTAATACGACTAACAGGTATATCTGTAACTGTCCATACCTGAATAAGGAGGAAAGCGATTTATCCTCTACGGCAGGTTCTTCAAATGCCTTCTCAGGGCGTTTCTCAGAAAGGGGTTTCTTAAGCAAAAAGCCCACAGATGGTGTCTTCACCCAGTATATGTCCAGGACAAAGCGGTTTGGACTAAAAAGAGAGAAATATTTAAAGTTAAAAGAAGGAGAATAAAGGGTAATATTAGCGGTTAAGTGAGAACCTTGCCGCGTAAATTTAATGGTTTGAACTCGCTTGGTTCTGTCAAGTAATTTCTGTAATTGCATGGCCGTGGTAATGGTGCTATCAAGAAAAACAACGGAGAGTTCCCCCTTGTCTTTGATTACAGGTTCCCTGAACCGAACAGGGTTCTGAAAATCGAATACAACCCTCGTAAATGTTTTATGGTCGCCAATTCTGATATTTTTTAGTTGAGTGGCCTCAGCCGATCTGACATAAGAACACAAGAAAATCAGAGTACCAATCAGCATTAGCCCTAATTTTATATTATTGCTGATTAAAATTATGCGTCGCTTTCTGTTATTCATCTGTCGAACTGTGCCTATTCACCAAAAATGTCAGCAGAAAAGATGTAAATTCTTGTGTCTTTATCCGACCACGCATCAGATGGAAGACCCGCTTTATGACAGGTTTCTTTCAAAAAGGTGAGCCTGTCCCATTTATATTTCGTGGCCACCTGGGGAAGAAGAATACCGGAATAAAAACCTCTTACTATGTAGATTCCATGGATACCGACTTCGATTTCGTTTATATCTTTAATCTCCTTCAATGGGGTGAGAACCGATATTTCAATTGAAAGATCTTTCAACTCTTCCCGGCTAACGGGAGAAAATCTTGGATCATTGAAGGCAGCGGCCATGGCCATCTCTTCGATGGTCTTGTGCAGGGGCCTTTTCGCCTCTATAAGTCCTATACATCCCCTTAACTGTCCATGTTTATGGAGAGTTACAAACCCCCCCCTTTTCTCTCTAAGGGTGGCTGATTCTACATGAAATTTGGGATTTTCTTCACCCGATATCCTGCTCTCAATTACGCTTCTGGCAATTTCGAGGAGTTTGTTTTTCTCTGTCTCTGTGAGTCCCATATCGATTCCAGCCGTGGTTTCTTCCTTGACGGTCTCAGAAGGGGTGGCTTTATAAAAGACTGCAGAAACATAACCGACAACACCACTCTTGTCTCCCGTAACATCTCCTGAATTGGCATATTTCAGTACTTTAACACTATCAGCACCAAGCTTTTCAGCAACCATCATGACAACAGCAATCGGCCCGCCACCACAGGCCTCGCAGGCACCTCTTTGCAGATCCTTTAAAAGCTCTTCCGTATCCATTTTATTTATGTGATCCAAAACCACCGAGTCTAACTTCACGGCTCTGTCATAGCTGTGAAAATGAGAAAGATCAGAACTTCCAACTATAAGAACTCTTTTATCGGCTACTGATCGGAAAATCGCATTGGCCAACTCTTCGCAGGTCTGACTGTTCTGATCCCCCATGACTATCGGGACGAAGCTGAATCCGCCCAAGACCATCTGTAGAAAGGGGAGCTGAATTTCAACGGAATGTTCCTGCATGTGAGCGGTCGGAACATAAGATATCATAGGGCTTTGAGCAATAATCTCATTCGCCAACTGTGCATCTACTGGAACAATTCCCAGAGGTGTTTCATATCCGCCTTTATTGTATATGGAAGCCCCCTGGAAACTGGTACGGTGGCTTGGTCCTATAATAATTACAGCATCGAAGGTCTTTCCCTTCACAAGCTTATAGGAATACGCTGCAATCGGCCCGGAATATATATAACCTGCATGAGGTGAGATCAGAGCAACTACTTCTCCATCTAAAAATTCAGCCGGCACATTTTTAAGAAAACCGTCTATATCGGACGACAAAATCGCCGGATTCCCAGGATACCATGACCCTGCAAGAATCGATTTTCTCACATCTTTCATGTCTATTCCGTCTCCCCTCTCAGACCACGATACAATGAATAAAAGCGCCAATACTACAACAGATATTATCCTGACAAATTTCCTCATGATTCATTTTTCATTTTCGCGAAATAGAGCCTTTTATTATTAAAAAATCTTAAATTAAAGGGCTATGATTCTTAACCTCAGGCTACCTGACTGCTTGATTCTTCACTTTATAAAATGGGGCATTCTTCTGTCAAGCGGTTATTGTTGATCCTCTTCCCTGGCGCTCTCTTTTCCCGGTTCACTGATCATCTGGCAATCTCCTTCAAACACCGCTCCTTCCTGTATAACGAAAATCGATGTCTTAACATTTCCCAGAAGTCTTCCAGTTGAGAAAATCTCCACCTTTTTTTTAATTTCAATACTTCCCCTAACATCACCACTTACTAATAAATTATCAACCGCAATATTCGCCTCAATATTTGCGTTCTCTCCGACTATTAATGTTCCGCCACCCAATATCTCTCCCTTAAAATCACCATCTATCCTGACAGAACCGCCAAACATCAACTTTCCGTCGAACTCTGTTCCCTTTCCCAGGAATGCCTTTACCTCATCGTCCTTGTTTTTATTAGCCATCCAAAGTCTCCTTTTGTGTCAATTGCGAATCTTCCCGCCCGCAGGGCAAAGCTTCCCGGTAAGGAAATCGAAGATTCATGAGCAAAGCGAATCAATCGAAGATTCATGAGCAAAGCGAATCAATCGAAGATTCATGAGCAAAGCGAATCAATCGAAGATTCATGAGCAAAGCGAATCAATCGAAGATTCATGAGCAAAGCGAATAATCGAAGATAGTGAGCTGTTGCGAACAATATACTTATTTTATCGTGAGCTCCCCGTCAAGACCTTACTCTTTTGATTGAAGAATGAATCTTCTCATGCTTACATTTATAACCAATCCGATGCCTGCCATCAGCACAGCCATTGAAGATCCGCCATAGCTTAAAAAAGGAAGGGGAAGACCCACAACGGGGATAATGCCTAAAACCATACCTATATTTATAAATACCTCCCAGAAAACAAGCATCGTTACACCAAAGGCTATTAAGGCTCCCAATAAATCCCTCGAGTTCCGGGCAACATTTAAGCCCCATAACACCAGTACAAAAAATATGCTCATCAATACCGTACCCCCGAGAAAGCCCCATTCCTCCGCAAAAACAGAAAATACAAAATCTGTTTGCTGTTCCGGCAGGAATTTTAGATGAGTCTGTGTCCCTCTTAAAAACCCTTTCCCTATAATACCGCCTGAGCCAACAGCAATCATGGACTGAATGACATGATATCCCGAGCCGAGGGGATCTCTCTCTGGATTGAAAAAGGCTAAAATTCTCTCTTTCTGGTAATTTTTCAGAAAATTCCAGCAGAGAGGAACCAGGACGATACCGCTAATAGCAGCTGAAATAATTGAACGCCATTTTACACCGATAAAAATGGCCATCGACAAAAAAAGAACAATCAAAATCAGGGCGGTACCAAGATCAGGCTGCTTTAATATCAACAGGAAGGGAAGCAATGCTATCAAGAAGGGAAGCAGTAGTTTTCTGAGGTTGTAACTTTCATCAGTTTTATTATCATCAAAATATTTTGCAAGGGCAAGTATAACCGTCAGTTTTACTACTTCAGACGGCTGTAAAAAAAATCCTCCTACGACAAGCCACCTCTTGGATCCATGAGCCCCACTTCCGTAAAAGAAAACCATTATAAGAAGGATGATGGAAATGATATAAATAACATATGCATACCTGCCTATAAAACGATAATCTATACAGAAGCAGATTACCATAAACATCAGGCCGATCATAATCCAGTACATCTGTCTTACATAAAGGGGTTTACCATTAAGATCCGCTAAGCTGTAACCTGCGCTGTAAAGATTCAAAACTCCGATAAGACTGATTGACAATACTAAAAAAAGGAGTACCCAATCAAAATTGAATAATAATCTACGATCAAACTTCACCTTAAAATTCTCCTCGGGTTCCCTTTGTAAAACAGGAAGGATCAAAAGATTTTATAATTTCTTAACCTCCTGAGCCACGATCGCTGATCCATGTTTTCTGAGCTCTGACTACTGACCCACGATCCCTTTTGTTAAAGTATTCGTCTATAATCTTTCTGGCAATCGGTGCTGCTGCTGATCCACCATGGCCGCCATGTTCAACAACAACAACAACCGCTATCTCGGGATTTTTGGAAGGTGCAAAGCAAACAAAGAGGGCGTGATCTCTTAACTTATAGGGAGTTTTCTTCTCCGTGACAGTATCATCTTCCGGCAATCCGATGACCTGGGCCGTGCCGGTCTTTCCACACACATCCTCTTCCTTCCTCTTTAAAGCCGACCCTGTTCCCTGATTCTCATTAACCGCCCCCCATAATGCCTTTTTTAATATTTCAATATTTTTTTTGCTGACGGGAATGTGAGATTTTATTTCCGGATTAAATTCCTCGATGATCTGTCCCTCGGCTGTTTCAATCCTTTTTATAATCCTGGGGACATAAAAAGTCCCTCCATTCGCCAGGGCACAATACACGTTGAGCAGTTGTATTGGTGTTACAAGCATGAATCCTTGCCCTATCGATACAGAAATTGTTTCCCCCATTTTCCATGATTCATTGAATCTATTTAACTTCCATTCCTTTGTCGGGACCAACCCTTTTTTTTCTCCCGGAAGGTCTATACCTGTTTTTTCTCCCAGGCCAAACCCCCGGGCATACTCTTCCAATTTAGCAATCCCGATTAACTTTCCGAGATTGTAGAAATAGATATCGCAGGATTCCACGATAGCACGGTGCAGATCAATTTCACCATGGCCGCCTTTTCTCCAACATTTGTATGTCCTGTCGCCCAATGTAAACGACCCATCACAGAAAAAAGATGTTTGGGGAGTTATCAACCCTTCTTCGAGTGCCGCTGCGGCTACTATTAACTTATATGTAGAACCTGGAGGATACATGCCGGAAATAGCTCTGTTTTCCATCGGGTGCTGGGGATTGTTTAAAAGCCTTTCCCAGTTATCTGCAGAGATTCCACGGTTGAACAAGTTTGGATCAAAAGAGGGTTTACTCAACATAACCAAAACCGAACCATCACGAGGATCCATCGCGACAACTGAACCTGCCTTTCCTTCAAAGGCATCCTGTGCAATCTTTTGGAGATTAGAATCTATAGTAAGAATAACATCATAGCCAGGCACAGGGTCGATCTTTCCAAGGACTTTTAATTCCCTGCCGGCAACGTTAACTTCTATCTGTTCTCCACCACTTTCCCCTTTGATGTATTTATCCAGACATTTCTCGATTCCATATTTTCCCACCATATCACCAGGCTTATAGATACGGTAAGTATCTCTTTCCAATTCACTATGACTGATTTCGCCCACGTAGCCGAGAATATGCGCCATCATCTCCCCCAAAATATACTCTCTGACAGGCATTACATCAATAACTACGCCCGGTAAATCCGGAGAGTGGGTTTTAGTTATGGCGAGTTTCTCCCTGCTTATCTCTCTCTCAAGTTTAATCGGCATAAACGGTTTTCTTCTTTTTTCCTCAGGGAGGATATTACTTCCAGATAATTTAAGGCCTTTATTGGCATACAGAACTTCCAAATTTTTTACGACAGCATTGACGTATCCGGCATCCTCCGGAATAATTGAAATGTCAAAAGAAGCCCTATTGCCTACCAGAACATTTCCCTTAACATCTTTAATGAGACCCCTTAAAGGTTTAATTTCACGAAGACGGACTCTGTTATTCTCGGATCTTTGTCTCAATACATCCCCTTTGATGACCTGGAGACACCACATCCTGGTAATTAAAATGAACAGTGCAATTGACACCACCCACAACAGAATCTTGAACTTTTTCCTGAACTTGCTGGGATCGTATTTTGTTAAATTATCCTGAACTTTGGGCATCCAACAAAACCTCTAATCTGTCAAATATGGGAAAAAGTGCCGGACTGAGCACGCTGGCTACCAACGCCTGAGGCAGAAAGATCCTTAGAACATTATGAGACAAATCTACATCATAGATGAAATAATAAATTAAAATAGTAATAATCCCTTTTGAAAAAACACATATAAAAGTAAAACCCATTATGAATGCTATTCCTTCCGGATAAACTCTCGAGGAAACAACTTTGGAAAGGAAAAAAATTACAACATATATGAATATAAAAAAACCTGTCATCGACCCGGTGATACAATCGAGGAAAAAACCGAGAACAACTGCCAGGATTCCACCTTTCATAACGTCCAGGTGAAGGCCGGCATACACAACGAGTATCAGCGAGACCTCAAATCCCATTTTACCGAGGAAAAAGAGGTCGAGAATAGTCGTCTGGAATACGATAAGCACCAACGAAAATATCGGTAACATAAGGTAATATATCATTTTTTATCATCCTCATCTGGCAATGCCACAATGACCTCTTCGAGCTTGGAAAAATCAACAGCCTGGGAGACTTCAATTTTCTGAAACAAACCGAACTTTTTCTTCTCCACTTTCGTGACAGTACCGAGCAGTGCCCCTTTGGGGAAAACACCGGCCAGGCCCGAGGAAATTATCTTATCCCCTGCCTGAACCTCTTCCGATCGATGAACATATTTTAAGATGCATCCTTTAGAACCTTGTCCCTGCAGCACTCCCTGCGCCCTGCTTCCCTGGATAAGAGCATCAACATTGCTGTTGTAGTCTGTCAAAAGAAGAACCCTTGACACATTCCATGAAGTTTCTATAACCCTGCCTATAACACCTTCATCGATCAGGACAGGGGATCCCAGCCTTACACCGTCGGTCGTTCCTATGTTTATCAATATCGTCTTAAATACAGACGACCTGTTTATGCCTATAACCCTGCCGGCAACAGAAGGATAATCAACATTTCCTTTTAGCGCGAGGAGTTTTTTTAACCGCATCCCCTCAAGATACATCTCCTGATAATAGTTGACCTCTTTTTGCAACGAGGCATTTTTCTTTCGAAGCTTTCTGTTTTCTTCCTCCAGACCCACTAAAAAGATGTACCTTCCCCATATATTGCTCAAATATTCTATAGATGAGCTGACAATACTTTCTAAGGGTGTTACTGCTTCCAGAACCAGTTTTCTGGGAAGATATGTTTCCCCTGACTGTCGCAGGTTTAGGGAAAGAATAACAACAGAGATGATTATGAAAATGAATGCTATAATAATTGGTTGATATTTCTTAGGAAATAACATTTCTCACATGAGCAAGCGATCATATTTTAGTCTTTTCATATAAGCTTCCAGCTATAAGAAGTCAGCCTTAGATCTGAAGGAAGGTACGACTTGAAAGGCTTTAATAAACTCAAGGCAAGGATAAAGTAAGGACACTTAACTTATTCGTTTTTTAATTCAGAAGCTTATAGCTGAATGCCTGTTATGATTGAACCGCAACTTCTTTCAATAAATTTAACTCATCAAGGGCCATGCCTGCCCCTCTAACCACTGTCGAAAGTGGATCATCAGCTATTGTTACGGGAAGACCGGTTTCTTCTCTTATGAGAAGATCCATATTTCTTAAAAGTGCTCCTCCACCGGACAATACAATCCCTCTGTCAACAATATCACCTGCCAATTCCGGAGGAATCTGCTCAAGGGCACTCTTGATAGTATCGACGATAATAATTATCGGCTCCATTATGGCTTCCCTTACCTCTTCTGAATCAATCTCTATAATTTTTGGGATACCTGATATAAGATCTCTTCCCTTTACTTCTACTGTCCTCAAGTCATCCTCCGGATATGCACACCCGATGGTTGTCTTTATGATTTCTCCTGATCTCTCCCCGATCAGAAGACTGTATTTTCTTTTCATAGTCTGCACTATTGCCTCATCCATTTTGTCGCCGGCAACACGTACGGACTTTGAATAAACTATACCTGACAGTGATATTACAGCGACCTCGGTAGTACCCCCACCGATATCGACAACCATGGAACTTATCGGTTCCGTTATTGGCAGACCGGCACCTATCGCTGCTGCCATAGGTTCTTCAATAAGATAGACCTCTCTGGCTCCAGCGGATTCAGCAGTTTCCTTGACAGCTCTTCTCTCAACCTGTGTGATTCCGGAAGGTATGGAAATAATAATTCTTGGACGAACCAGAGTCCTGCGGTTATGTACGCGCAGTATAAAATGGCGCAACATCGCTTCTGTAATATCGAAATCAGCAATAACACCGTCTCTCATCGGCCTTATTGCCACTATATTGCCCGGTGTTCTGCCCAACATCTTTTTGGCTTCCGCACCGACGGCCAGCACTTTTTTCATTCCTTTCGAATCCCTGTGAACAGCAACGACCGAAGGTTCGCTCAACACTATTCCCTTCCCCTTCACGTAAACAAGCGTATTTGCCGTCCCCAGGTCTATTGCCAGATCATTGGAAAGCTTTCCAAAAATAAAATCGAATAGCAAGGCCTCTCCTCCCTATTTTCTTATGAGTTTGTATGGAACTAAAGCTTTATACTCCTCATTATATATAATCACAAATAATTTATATATCTTATTTTATCAGTCCAATCAATCCATTTTTCCAGAAAATCATTGCATTTTACACGTTACTGTACTACTAACGCCGGAGAGTGTCTACTCAGGTACGGGTAGTTACAAGAAACAGAGAAGAGGAAACGTTCTATGCTCCGCTCAATGAGAAAACATGCCAGAAACTGGCTCATGAAACTACTTTTAGGCATTATAATAATTGTTTTCATATTCTACTTCGGTTCCATCAGGGGGAAACAGCAGGCAGAATCTGTCGCCGCCATAGATGACGTGATTATCTCCTATACCGACTTTCGGAACGAACACCAAAACCTCATTAACCTCTACCAACAGCGTCTGGGAAATAGTTTAACAGAGGATATTCTGAAAAAATTGAACCTGAAGCAACAGGCGCTCAACAACCTGATCGACCGTGCCGTTGCTGTACGGAAAGCCGACGAACTAAAACTGAGTGTGAGCGACGAAGAGGTCAGATCTTTCATCCTTTCATACCCGGCCTTCCAGACGAATGGCATTTTTGACAATAATAAATACCAGCAGATACTTCGCCAATACAGGATGAGTCCTGAGAACTTTGAAATTTCGCAGAAGAAGGCATTCAAGATCGCAAAATTGGAAAAACTCATCAAGGAATCCGTTAAGGTCTCTGAAAAGGAAGTATATGACATCTACAGGATTCAAAATGAAAAGATAAACTTAGAATTTATCAAGATTGCTGTCAGCAACTTCAGAGGAAAAGTAAAACCAACTGACGCTGATCTGAAAAAACACTTTGAAAAAAATAGTGAAGCCTTTCGCATTCCGGAAAAGGTACAGGTTAAATACATCGCTTTTTTCGGAGAGGATTTTGCAGATACAACTGAGGTAAAAGATGAGGAGGTTAAAGATTATTACGATCAAAACAAAGCTAAATTTGCAAAATCGAGCGGGGAGTCCCCCCCCCTTCATGAGGTAAAAGATAAAATAATTGCCGAAATAAAGTCGATGAAGGGGATGAATGCTGCATGGAGTGAGGCCAAAAAGGCACACGACATAATCTACCAGGAAGAAAATTTTGAGGACTATGCGACCAAGAATGGCTTGAAGATAAAAAAGACAGGGTTTTTTACCGAGGACAATCCGCCTCTGGAACTCGTCCAGATCAAAGATGTTAATAAATATATATTCGGCTTACAAGAAGGAGAAATAAGTCCTGCCCTGTCATCTTCGAAAGGATTTTACGTTATAAAGTTTGTTTCCAGGAACCCCTCTCATATACCTGCCCTTTCGGAAGCCGGAAAGGTTGTTAAAAAAGATTATCTTGAAAGAGAATCTCAAAGATTATGCAGACAAGAAGCTGAAGAGATTCTCCGCCGTCTGAAAAACAGAGAAGACATCAGCAGGCTCTCCCGGGAGAAACGGCTTAAAATATCAGACACAGGGTTCTTTATTCCGAACCCCAACATACCCAAGATCGGCTTTTCAGAAAAGTTTCAAGAGGCTCTTTTCCAGATCTCGGAGAATAATCCCTATCCGGATGATGTCTTTAATGTGGACGAAAGTTTCGTGATAATAAAATTCAAAGAAGCGGAAAAATTGAACGATAAGGATTACGAAACTAAAAAAGCAGAACTCAAAAATCTTCTGCTGAAAATAAAGGAGCAAGAATGTTTCCAGTCATGGATAGAAGAAACCAAGACATCTATGATGCAAAGGGGGGAAATAAAAATAACAAAGGATATTAGTGAGCTGTAAGCGTAGTTTAAAGTTTCGAGTTTAAAGTTCAGGGTTCTGGGTCTCGATTTGAACTTTAAACTCGAAACTCAGAAAAAGAAAAGGGCTTACACTTATCCGTAAGCCCTTCAATTTTCTGGTGGAGCTGAGGGGGGTCGAACCCCTGACCTCATGACTGCCAGTCATGCGCTCTCCCAACTGAGCTACAGCCCCACATATCTCTCAGTTAAGTGATAACCGCTTAACATGCACATTAATGAATTGTCAATACATTTTTCTTGACATTCAATTATCAGCAAATATAATTTCTCGCGTGCCGGAGTGGTGAAACTGGTAGACGCAGGGGACTCAAAATCCCCCGGGCTTTAGCCCATCTCGGTTCAATTCCGAGCTCCGGCACCAGTAAAATCATTGGGTTAGCCGTTTCACGGCTAACCTTTTTTGTTACCTAACTCCCTGTTGTTAGCATAATGGTTAGCATGTTTTCCCGAAGGCCGCTTAATTTTATTTGATATTTCAAGTAAAAGTCGATCTCCAGCGTGAGTATATCGGCTCACCATTGCCAAGATAGAATGGCCCATTAAATCCTTAATTATCGATGTTGGAGTTTCACGTGCAGCCAGCCAGCTCGCAAACGTATGTCTGAGATCATTTATTCTAATTTTCCTCAAACCAGCCCTATCGCAGGCATTATGAAAATCCCTCTGATCTCCCTATAAGGCTCCCCGCTCCGTTTCCCGTTCAAATGGCAGAAAACGTAAGGTGAATGAAGGTGATGGGGTGCGTTATACAGAATTTCAAAAGCCCAATCCGACAGGGGTAGCCTGACAGCCAGATTCTCAGCCTTTTTATGAAAGTCAAAACAAAAAACCAATATCATTTTAAATTTCCCTTGACAACCCGTCGCAAAATTTATAGAGTGACTAACCAGTTCAAAGAATGACCAAATGGTTTTCTCATATGGATGGCAACAAAAAACAGGAACGAAAAAAGGCCATGGAGGCCCTGACACGGCAGGGGATTCTCGATGCTGTTATCAGTTTGCTGATGCGCGACGGCATTCAGGGCCTGACGATGGACCGGGTGGCAGCGGAAGCCGGCGTTGCGAAGGGAACGCTGTACGTCTATTTCACAAACAAGGAAGAGATTCTGGACGCGGCCCTTGATGCGAGTTTTGATCCATTTATCAGAGGATTGTCTGCCCTGCTGGATGACGATCATCCCCCTGACAGGAAACTGGCGGATTTTTCTCTCTGCCATTTGCGATTCTTCGACGAGAACAGGGATCTGATCCGTGTCCTCTTTTTCGATCGGGAGAGGGTGCATTCCGAGAAAAGCCATTATACCGACAGAAGGTACCAGATCTTTGTGCAACGAGTGGCCGATGTCCTGGATGAAGGGGTCGGGCAGGGCATGTTCGACCCCTTGGATTCGATGAAGGTCGCCGCTATGTTTATCGAAGCCCATATGGGAATGGTGATGCAGCGTATCCATGACGGGATTTCCGGCGATGTTGAAAAAGACGCAAAGCAGATTACAAACATATTCATGGAAGGATTAAGGAGGAGGAAGTAAGGGGTACCACAGTGTCTCCATGCGCGAGATCCCGAACGTCATTCCGGATATTCTCGGGCTGGTTGATTCTTGATTATCCGTGGGATTTGGGGAATTTAATTTACTTATCATTTATATTAGGAGAATTTGATGTTGCTCAATAGAACTGTTTACAAATCACTTAAATGGAATCTGGTTCTTGCGGTCCTGTTTGGCGTTCTTTTGTTGGCAGGTTGCGACCGCCAGCAAGAATCCCCACCACCGCCTGTTCCGGAAGTAGCCGTGGTGACGGTACAACCACAAAAGGTCGTGCTGACCACTGAATTGCCGGGCCGCACGTCTGCCTTCCGTGTTGCGGAGATTCGGCCCCAGGTCAACGGTCTCATACAGAAACGCCTGTTTATGGAAGGCTCCGATGTCAAGGCCGGCCAAGTGCTTTTTCGGATCGATCCCGCTTCCTTTCAGGCAACGCTCGACAATGCAAAGGCCGCGCGCAGCAGGTCCGAGGCCAATCTCCTGGCGATCCGATTGAAGGCCGAGCGCTTACAGGAATTGCTGGTCGATAAAGCGGTCAGTCAACAGGACTACGACGATGCGGCTGCCGCACTGAAACAGACGGAAGCGGATATTCAGTATTATAAAGCGACGGTGGAAGCGGCCCGTATCAATCTGGGATATTGTCGTGTCACCGCACCCATCCCCGGCCGCATCGGCAAATCCAGTGTGACCGATGGCGCTCTGGTGACGGCGTATCAGCCCGTGGCCCTGGCGACCATTCAACAACTGGATCCCATTTACGTGGATGTGCCCCAATCCACCACCGAGGTGTTGCGCCTGAGGCGCCGCCTGGAGGGTGGCCGGCTGGATCAAAACGGAGCAAGTCAGAAAAAGGTCGGACTCATTTTGGATGACGACATAACGTACCCACTGAAGGGAAAATTGCAGTTCCGCGACGTCACGGTGGACCCAACGACCGGATCCGTTATTCTGCGGGTTATCTTTCCCAATCCAAATGGAGTTCTGCTGCCGGGGATGTTCGTCCGGGCGGTGGTGAAAGAAGGTGCCAATAAGCAGGCTTTTCTGATTCCACAACAGTCCATTTCACGCAATCCGAAGGGGAATCCCTTTGCGCTGATCGTGGACACTGAAGGCAAGGTCCGGCAGCGGATGTTGACACTCGATCGCGCCATCGGCGATACATGGCTTGTTTCATCGGGTCTTGTGCCCGGTGATCGGGTTATCGTCGAGGGACTGCAAAATGTGAGACCCGGCGCTTCCGTGAGGGTAGTTACTTTTGAAGCCGGTAGCGGCAAAAACAGCGGAGGGCTTAAGGATACGGCCCCGTTGCCTGCAAAATCGAACTGACGGAGGCGTTTAATGCTATCGAAATTTTTCCTGGATCGTCCGGTTTTCGCGTGGGTCATCGCCATAATCATGATGGCGGGGGGGGGGCTGGCGATCTACAATCTGCCCATATCCCAGTATCCCCCCATCGCCCCGCCGTCCATCTCCATCAGCGCCTTCTACCCGGGGGGTTCGGCGGAGACGGTTGAAAACACTGTAACGCAGATCATCGAACAGAAGATGTCCGGCTTCGACAAGATGCTGTACCTGTCCGCGACCAGTGATTCGTCCGGTTCTTCCCGCATCGAGCTGACCTTTGAGGCGGGGACCGATCCGGATATCGCATGGACGCAAGTTCAGAACAAGCTCCAATTAGCCATGGCGAGCCTGCCGGAGGTGGTGCAGCGCCAGGGTGTCAAGGTGAGCAAAAGCACCCGGAACTACCTGTTGGTCGTCGGTCTGATATCGGAAGACGGGAGCATGGATGGGAATGACTTGCGCGATTATGCTCAATCCACCCTGGAGAAGGTGCTCTCAAGGGTGCCCGGGGTGGGTGAGGTGGAGATTTTCGGCAGCCAGTATGCCATGCGCATCTGGCTGGACCCCGACAAGTTGACTAATTACCAGATGACGGTTCAGGATGTCAGCACGGCGCTTCAGGCCTACAACGTGGAAGTGTCCGCCGGGCAGTTCGGCGGGGCGCCGGCGGTGGAAGGCCAGCGCCTGAATGCCGCCATCATCGTCCAGAGCCTGCTCAGGACGCCCGAGGAGTTTGCCGCCATTCCTATTCGCACCAACCCCGATGGCTCCATCGTGCGGGTCAGGGATGTGGGACGGACGGAACTCGGGACCGAATCCTACGACATCCAGGGACATTTCAACGACAAGCCTGTTGCCGGCCTGGCCATTCGGCAGGCCGCCGGCGCCAATGCCCTTGATACGGCCGGTGCAATCAGAGCCAAGCTGGAAGAAATGAGCCGGTTCTTCCCCGCCGGAATGAAGGTTGTTTATCCCTATGACACCACCCCCTTCGTCAAGGTGGCAATCAAAGAAGTAGTCAAAACACTTTTCGAGGCGATCCTTCTGGTTTTTCTGGTGATGTATCTGTTCATGGGAAACATGAGGGCCACGCTGATCCCGAGCATTGCCGTGCCGGTAGTGATCCTGGGGACGTTCGCCGTGCTGGGGCTTTTCGGGTTTTCCATCAATATGCTTACCATGTTTGCCATGGTGCTGGCTATCGGCCTTCTTGTGGACGACGCCATCGTGGTGGTGGAAAACGTGGAGCGGATCATGAGGGAGGAAGGACTTCCCCCAAAGGAGGCCACCGCCAAGTCCATGGACCAGATCACGAGCGCCCTGATCGGTATCGGGCTGGTGCTCTCGGCTGTTTTCGGTCCGATGGCATTCTTCCCAGGCTCCACCGGCGTCATCTATCGCCAGTTTTCTCTGACCATCATCGCATCCATGCTGCTGTCGGTGGTCGTGGCCCTGATACTGACGCCGGTTCTCTGTGCGTCGCTTCTCAAGCCGGTAGCGGCGGGGCATGAATCGGCGGAAAATGCGGTCTTTTTCCTGCGCCCGTTTTTTCGATGGTTTGATCGTAAGTTCTTTCGAACCAGAGACCTGTATTTGCGGCTGGTCGGTCATTCTCTTTCTAAAAAACTGCGCTATCTTTTTGTTTTCCTTTTGATTGTGACGGCCATGGGGTTTCTGTTCCTTCGCATGCCTACGGCCTATCTCCCGGATGAAGATCAAGGAATCCTGATGGTGCAGGCCTTGCTTCCGGCGAACTCAACCCTGGAGCAGACCGACGAGGTCATGAAAGGCGTAAGGGACTATTTTTTAGAGCACGAGAAAGACGCGGTGGAAACCGTTATGACGGTTTCCGGCACTAACTTTTCCGGCCGGGGACAAAACGCGGGCTTGGCATTCGCCAAGCTGAAGGATTGGAAACTCCGGGACCGGCCGGAATTGAAGGTCGGCGCCGTGGCGGGAAGGGCTATGGGAGAATTTTCCAAGATCCGCAACGCCATGGTGTTTGCCTTTCCTCCGCCGGCGGTTGTCGAACTGGGCATGGCCAAAGGGTTTGATTTTGAGCTGCTGGACCGGGGCGGTCTGGGTCACGCCGAGTTGATGGCAGCCCGCAACCGACTTCTTAGCATGGCGGCAAAGGACCCGGTATTGACGAAGGTCCGGCCTAACGGCTTTGAAGATGTGCCCGAATACCGAATCGACGTGGATTGGGAGAAGGCCGGCGCATTGGGAGTGCCCATCACCTCGATCCACAATACGATTTCGGCGGCTTTCGGCAGTGCCTATATCAACGACTTCATTCAAGGCGGCCGTGTGAAGAGGGTATATGCCCAGGCCGACGCCCCCTACCGCATGTTGCCCAATGACCTTAAAAAACTGTACGTCCGGAATACGACGGGGAAGATGGTTCCTTTTTCTTCCTTTGCATCCGGTCACTGGACTTCCGGCTCTCCCAGGCTGGAGCGCTTCAACGGCTTTCCGTCCATAAACATTTTGGGCGAGCCGGCGGCTGGGAGGAGTTCCGGTGAGGCGATGCAGACCATGGAAGGATTTGTCAGGAAGCTGCCGCAGGGAATCGGCTTTGACTGGACCGGTCTTTCCTACCAGGAGCGGATGGGGAGTTCTCAGGCGCCCTTGCTGTACACATTTTCCATTTTTGTAATCTTCCTGTGCCTAGCGGCGCTCTACGAGAGTTGGCCCATTCCCATTTCGATCCTGTTGGTTCTCCCCCTTGGGGTGATCGGCGGCGTCATAGCCTCGACCCTACGGGGGCTTCCCAATGATGTCTATTTCCAGATCGGCCTTTTGACCACACTGGGTTTGGCCACCAAGAACGCCATCCTGATCGTCCAGTTCGCCAGAGCCGAACTGGATAAGGGGATGGGGCTGATCGACGCCACTCTGGAGGGGGCTAAATTACGATTTCGTCCAATCATCATGACCTCTTTGGCCTTCGGTTTCGGCGTCCTGCCCCTTGCGATAAGTACCGGGGCCGGGGCCGGGGCACAAAATGCCATCGGCACCAGCGTGCTGGGAGGAATGGTAACCGCTACCGTCCTGGTAGTTATCTTTGCCCCCCTCTTTTATGTCTTGATCGAAAAGGTCTTCGGCAAACATAGGAAAAAATCAGCCGAAACAGCCGGCGCAAATCCATCAGGAGGTGAATAATATGAGTAGAAAATTACTTTTTCTACTGGCTATAATAATAGTCCTTCTTTTGGTTGGGTGCACGCTCGCCCCTGAATACACGAGACCTGAACCTCCCGTTCCCGCCGATTGGCCGACCGGCGCGGCCTACAAAGATAGCCGAGCTACAACCGGTATCCCGACGGGCTCGGAGTTGAAGTGGCGGGAATTCTTCACAGACAAACGGCTTCAAAAGGTCATCGAGAAGGCCTTGAACAATAACCGTGATCTGCGCCTTGCCGCCCTGAATGTTGAAAAGGCACGTGCCCTGTACGGTATTCAGCGAGCTGAACTGTTTCCCGCGGTCAATGCAGTTGGTAGCGGGAGTAAAGAACGTGTGCCCGCCGATCTTTCGTCCACCGGGAGCAGGATGACATCTGAACGATACGATGTCAATCTCGGTATAGCTTCCTGGGAAATCGATTTCTTCGGCCGCATCCGCAGCCTGAAAGATCAGGCGTTGCAGGAATACTTGGCCACAGAGCAGGCCCGCCGCAGCGCGCAGATCTCACTGGTATCCGAGGTTACCAACGTATACCTGACACTTGCGGCGGATCGGGGGAACCTTAAACTGGCCCAATCCACCCTTGAGGCCCAGCAAGCCACCTACGCTTTAATCCAGCGGCGCTATGAAGTTGGACTCGCGACCGAATTGGATTTGCGTCGAGCGCAAACGCAGGCGGATGCGGCCCGGGGAGATGTCGCCCGCTACACGCAACTGACGGCGCAGGACCAAAATGCCCTGAATCTTCTGGCCGGCTCTCCGGTGCCCAAAGATCTTCTGCCAGTGGATCTGGACAACGTTACCTCCCCCAAAGAGATTTCCCCTGGTTTATCTTCCGAGGTGCTTCTGAACCGGCCTGATATTATGGCGGCGGAACACCGGCTCAAGGGGGCCTATGCCTATATGGGCGCGGCCCGGGCGGCCTTTTTCCCCCGCATCTCTCTGACCACCTCAGTGGGAACGGCAAGTGCCGAACTGTCCGGTTTGTTCAGCGCGGGCTCGGCTACCTGGAACTTTATACCGCGGATCACGATGCCGATCTTTGACGCCCGCACCTGGGCCGCGCTGCGGGTAAGCAAAGCGGAACGGAAAATAGTCCTGACCCAGTATGAGCGGGCAATCCAGGCAGCCTTCAGGGAAGTGGCAGATGCCCTTGCCGCACGGGGCACGGTGGATCAGCAGGTATCGGCGCAGCAATCCCTGGTGAATGCCGTTGCAGAAACATATCGCCTCTCAAATATGCGCTATGAAAAGGGGATTGACAGTTACCTGAGCGTCCTCGACGCGCAACGCTCGCTCTATGGCTCAAAGCAGAGACTAATATCCCTTCATCTTGCCCGGTTCACCAACCTCGTAACACTTTACAAGACGCTGGGCGGGGGTGGGTGAGGAATGTGGAGGACAGAGAGATCATACAGAAGTATGCCGTGAAATGAAAACCAAACCGTTTGTGGCAATCGTCTCGATCCTCATGCTTCTCTTCCTGCCACAGCCATCCCCGGCCGGGGACGAAGAAGCGCGTGGGTCGGGCACTATGACCCTCTACCTGGAAAACGACCTTTTCGGTTTCGACAACAGGGACCGCTATTATACCCATGGGACCAAGCTTTCGTGGATTTCCCGGGATCTTTCGGATTACCGGGACACGACCCTTGTGCCGTCATGGATGCACCCGCTCATTGATCGGATGCCGTTCGTCAACAATCCCGGAAACCAGTGCTCGGTTTCCCTTTCACTGGGACAGAATATCTACACGCCGGAGGACAAGGAGCGGAGCGACCTGATCCGGGACGACCGACCCTATGCCGGCATTACGTATCTGGGACTGGGGTTCCATAACAAAGACCGGCGTCGAATGGACACCCTCGAATTCGATATCGGAATCGTAGGCCGTCATTCCTACGCCGAGGACTGCCAGAAGGTAATCCATAATTGGATCGGTTCTGTCGATCCCAAGGGCTGGGAGCATCAACTCCACGATGAGCCCGCGTTCAATATTTTTTTCGAACGCAAGTGGAAGCTGTTGCAGACTAAGAGAGCAGGAAATCTCGGATTCGACTGCATTTCTCACATGGGAATCGCCGCGGGAAATGTTTACACTGGAGCGAACTTGGGCGGACAGGTGCGTTTCGGCTGGAATCTCCCGAATGATTTCGGGACTTATCTCATCCGGCCGGGATCGGACAGCAGCGCTCCCGTGGACGATGAAGACCCGCGTTTCTTCAGACCATTCCACCGTTTCGGCATCCATTTTTTCTTTGCCGTGGATGGGAACGCCGTAGCTCGGAATATTTTTCTTGACGGGAACACCTTCCGGGACAGCCACAGCGTCGACAAGAAACCGTTCGTCGCCGATTTTGTCGGCGGCATTGGAATGATCATCCACCGTGCGAAAATCACGTATTCCTACGTTCACAGGACGAAGGAATTCGAATCCCAGAAAAATGAACAGTATTTCGGGGCGATTTCCGTCTCGTTCACGTTTTAAATCCAAGGATATATCTGTGAATACAACATGAGAAGACGATCCGGGCGGCTTTTGAAGAATTGGCTGAGGGCGGCTTGTCTCACTGCCCGTTAAGGTAATGAAAATTTTAACAACGTAGATCAAAAGGTTGATAATCATGTATCGTAATTTCTTTATTGTTTTTTTAATAGGATTGACATTTATTGTTTTTGAGGGGACTTCGATTGCTGCACCACTTCAGGAACAAGATCAACACTATGGACAGGGCGAAGATTGGTCTATCTGTATCGGCGCACTGGGCATCTATAAGCCTGATTATGAGGGGTCCGATGATTACGAATTGAAAGGTTTTCCTCTTATTGACATCACTTTGCGCGATACGTTTTTTTTAAATGCACAGAAAGGCTTAGGGGCCTATGTGTGGAATCGCAATGACTTTAAGCTCGGTATAGCTATCGGTTACACCTTCGGGCGGGATGAGGACGACTCCAGCGACCTTAGAGGACTTGGCGATATCGACGGCGGCGCGGTAGCCAATGTTTTGTTTGAATGGACGATTGGGGATGTCGCTCTTAACGCACGTTATGAGGAACAAATCACCGGTCAGGATACCGGCTTTCAGGTTCATCTCGGCCTCGGTTATGATTTGCACATAGCGGAAAAAGTCATTTTGAAACCATCGATAAGAACAACCTATGCAAGCTCTGACTATATGGAGGAGTATTTTGGCGTCTCACCGAGCCAGTCCACCCGATCAGGCATGTCGGCTTATGATGCGGCTTCCGGTTTCAAATCACTCGGATTTCACATTATGGCAACTTATAAGCTGGATCAGCACTGGGGAATTCAGGCTGGTGCAGGTTATGACCGGTTGGTTGGCGAGGCCGCTGACAGTCCTGTCGTAAAAGATGAGAACCAATACCGTGTAAGTATAGGCTTATCTTATAAGTTTTAATTCTATTATTTTTTTCAAAAGGGCACAACAAGGCGATTGAAGAAGGACTGGCAAGTCCGCTACGCTCCTACGCCAGCCTCGTAACCGCAGCGTTATGCACTTTATGAGACTCAAAATCCCCCAGGCTTTAGCTCATCTCGGTTCGAACCCGAGCTCCGGCACCATAGAAGAATCAAAGGGTTAGCTCAATACGAGTTAGCCCTTTTTATTTTGCCTGGAAAATCTGGTGAAAGTTGCCAAATTCTTACGAGGCTCCACGGAGGTCTTAATGAAAAAACTCCTTTCGAAATTCTACGAGAGAGGTTACAATGATATCAAATTCGTCAGACGAGGTCGGAGCCATCACAACATCTACAGGCAAAGCGTGAAAAATACGAGCCTATTGCAAAAGACTATAAAACCTATGTAAAATGGTGGAAGGTCTGGAGAGAAAAAAGAGTCTAAAAAATCTGGGGTATCCAACTCATGAAAAGATTCCTCTTGCTGTGGATTTCGTTCATCGTTGCCTTGACTGCCCCTCTCCTGCACGCCGCTGAGGCGGCAAAACCGTCAGGGCAGGTAACTATTCTGCAGGAAATACTCATTCTGAACTCATACCATCCCGGTTATACATGGTCCGACGATGAACAGGCCGGCATCATCGACGTGTTTCGAGCGAAAGATGAAAACTGGCTCCCTGTCATTGAATATCTGGATCTCAGGCACCTGCCCGATGGAAGGCATCTTGCGGAACTGAAGAAACTTCTTAGTCTCAAGTATGAAAGCAAGAAGTTCTCGGTGGTCATCGCGATGGACAACCCCGCCCTGGATTTCGCCATTGACAACCAGGCGGATCTTTTCGGGAACGCCCCCATCGTTTTCTGCGGAATAAACAATTACACCCACTCCCTGTTAAAAGGACGCTCCGATGTCACGGGAATCGTGGAGGCCATCGACATTGCCGAAACGATCGAGGTCATGCTCCGCCTTCACCCTGCCACCCAAGAGATTTTCAGTCCCAACGACTACACAATGTCCGGTTTGGCGGTGCGTAAAGAACTTGAGGCATTGGTTCCCCGATTCGGCGCCAGGGTCCGATTCCTCTTTAATGATCCCCTGACCATGGAAGAACTGTTGAAAGAGATAGCGCGATTACCCAAGGACAGTCTTATCCTGGCGATAAGTTTTATCACCGATAAATCCGGCGGCACCTTTGATACATCGGAAAACACCAAACTCTTCGCTCGATACAGCCCTGTTCCGATCTATTCCACCTACCAGCAGCGGCTCGGATTCGGCATTGTCGGGGGCAAGCTGCTGAGCGCTCGAATACACGGGGCGGACGCCGCCCGCATTGCCCTGAGGGTATTGGCAGGTGAAAATGCGTCCGCCATCCCTGTTGTTTTTGAGAGCGATTCGCAATTCATGTTCGACTACAAGGTCATGCGCCGTCTCGGAATTCCTTTGTCGGCCCTGCCCGAAGGCAGCACGGTGATCAATAACCCGTTATCCTTTTATGCCACTCACCGGGCGGTTATTCAAACGGCTTTGGGTATCATCGGCTTCCTGCTGATCGTGACCTTCCTGCTGGCGGCTATCCTTACCCAGCGGAGGCGGGGAGCCATCACTCTGCGCCGAAGTGAAGAAAATTTTCGCAATTCGCTGGATGAATCCCCGCTGGGTGTGCGCATCGTGACGGAAGAAGGTGAGACACTTTATGCCAACCGGGCGATTCTGGATATATATGGCTACGACAGCATTGAGAAATTGAAAGCAACTCCCGTAGATAAGCGATACACCACGAAGAGCCATGCCGACTTCCTGATCAGGAGAGAGAAAAGACGCCACGACATTGATGACCCGGCGGAATATACCGTAGACATCATCCGGAAAGATGGTGACGTCCGTTGTCTTGAGGTCTTGCGAAAGACCATATTATGGGATGGCGAAAGGCAGTTTCAAGTCTTATACAAAGACATTACCGAGACCAAGCAGGCCGAGAAGGCACTGAGGGAGAGAGAGGAATTCGCCCGAGTTATAGCTGATTTTACCTATGATTGGGAATACTGGGTCGCTCCTGATGGAACTTTTGTCTACGTTTCCCCATCCTGTGAGCGTATTTCCGGGTATCGTGCTGAAGAATTTCTGCAAAACCCAAAGCTGTTTGAGAATATCCTCCATAGAGACGACAAGAATCTTTTCATCCGTCACCTTCACAATTCTTTACGTGGGAATTCTGAAGCATGCATGTTGGATTTTCGTATCATCAGCTGTGATGATAAAGAGATTTGGATAGAACACGCATGCCAAGATATATTCGATAATGCCGGAAAATATCTGGGCCGAAGAGGCAGCAACCGCGACATCACCAAGCGCAAACAGGCGGAGGAGGAACTGCGGCTTTCCCGAGAACGGTTTCGCGCCCTTGCCGGGCGCCTGCAGGAAGTACGTGAAGAGGAACGGACACAGATCGCCCGTGAGATTCATGACGAACTGGGAGGGGCCTTGACCGGCCTGAAGATCGATTTTTCCCTTCTGAAAAAAGATGCTTTGAAAATAGAAAATGAGACCGTCAGGGCATCCTTGCTCGCTGATATAGACCCCATGATTAAATTCACTGACGCAACCATCCATACCGTGCGCAGGATCGCGATGGAACTGAGGCCCGGCGTTCTGGATGACCTCGGCCTCGTTGCGGCCCTGGAATGGCAGCTCAACGATTTTGAGAAACGCACCGGTATCCGCTGTGAATGGATTTCATCCGTCAAATATATCGACATGGACGCCGACCTTTCTACTGCGTTGTTTCGTATCGTTCAGGAGGCGCTGACCAATGTGGCGCGACACTCCGGCGCAACCGAGGCGCGCGTTCATTTGCGCGCAGACACAGATTGCTTCATTCTGGAGGTGGAAGACAACGGCAAGGGCATAGAAAAAAAGAAGACCATGAGCTCAAAGTCACTCGGACTCCTGGGGATGGGAGAACGCGCCCTGATGTTCGGGGGACGCATCACCGTGACGGGCACTCCCGGAACAGGTACAAAGGTGACGGTTGAGATCCCGCCTGTGGAAAAAAGAATAAGCGATCAGGATCAGGAAGGAGACGCCGGATGATCAGAGTGATTATCGTCGATGACCATCCTGTCGTGCGGCGCGGCTTGAAGCAGATCATCACTGCAGAACGGGACATGCAGGTCGTAAGCGAAGCGGAAAACGCACGGGAGGCGATCCACGTCATCCAGCAGACCCCCTGCGATGCGGTTGTTCTGGATATTACCCTGCCGGATGCCAGCGGGCTCGAAGTCCTGAATCAATTGAAACGCGAACGCCCGACCCTGCCGGTCCTGATCATGAGCATCCATGAGGAAGAACTATACGCCCTCCGCGTCTTCAAAGCCGGCGCCTCAGGCTACCTGATGAAGGGAAGCGTCCCGGAAGAACTGATCAAAGCGATACGGAAGATCGCCACGGGCGGGAAATACATCAGCCCCTCTCTCGCTGAAAGGCTGGCGTCGGAGCTGGCTTCCCCTGAAACATCATCGCTCCACGGGAAGCTCTCCGACCGCGAGTTCCAGATCATGTGCCTGATCGCCTCCGGAAAGTCTCTCAAGGAAATCGGCAATACCTTATGCATCAGCGGCAAGACAGTGAGCAGTTACCGGGTCCGCATTCTGGAGAAAATGAACATGAAGACCAACGCGGATTTGACCCGCTATGCCCTGGAACATCACCTCGTCTGAATCTCGCCAACAGGCATCCCCCTGCCCCCCGATCCCTGATCCCCGAACCCTGGCCCCCGATCCCTGCCTCCTGACCCCTGCTTTTGTAAGGATATCCCTACAAAAGAATCAGCATTCCCCTACAGACAAGCCGTTTCCAGATGCGATAAAAGGGGTTGGTGGAGGTTTGCATCATGGAATCCAGCCGTTCACAGATCGTTTTTAAAACGGTCATCACCTGTTTTGAAAAGGGATTGGAATGAAAGTATTTCTCGTTGATGATTCAGCTATTGTGCTCGAAAAACTGGCGGCCATGATCTCCGGCATCGGCGGCGTCGAAATCGCCGGGCAGGCCATGAATGCACGCGATGCGATTCAATCCATCGTGGAACTGAAACCCGATGTGGTGATCCTGGACATCCGCCTGAACGGCGGCGGCAACGGAATGGATGTCTTGCAACGGATAAAGAAAGAAGATCCGCCGCCGATCGTCATCATGCTCACGAACTATCCCTATCCTCAGTATCGGAAAAAGTGTCAGGCCCTGGGCGCCGATTACTTCTTCGACAAGGTGGCGGATATCGAAAAGATCTACGATACGGTCAGACAATTACTGGCGGATAAAGATTAGCAGGGTCTTTATCCGCGACAACCGCGTTTTTTGAGGAGATGTTGTTGTTAGATTAAACAAATGCCAGACCAAAATCCAGAAAAAGGGAGTGATTTTCCCGAC
>Ga0268277_1000272_pt1 | contig 43169 bp, 6 predicted proteins | sample saktaG_5_FD_190132 | JGI IMG/M metagenome (GOLD analysis project Ga0268277, IMG submission 190132) | Saline water microbial communities from Sakinaw Lake, British Columbia, Canada - sak_2010_1_5_50m | ecosystem: Environmental > Aquatic > Non-marine Saline and Alkaline > Saline ... | reverse complement strand
ACATGACCTTTTCTTTTGCCGGCCTTGTCTACTTTGAAGCCACCTCAACCGGTCATGCCATTACTTCTGCTGGCAAATCATTTAATAACGATATCACATTCCAAGGCATTAATGGCAGTTGGACTCTCAATGACTCATTGACTGTAAACTCTAATATATATTTTGTTCATGGCAACCTCAATACCAATAATAATAACTTTAGTTGTGAAAGTTTCTATTCTGAATATAGTGGCAACTTAAGGTCGATCAATATCTCTAATTCTACTATTCGTTGTTCATATTATTGGAGAGTAATTGGTTCCAATCTGTCTCTAGTTATACCTAATTCTCTTATTATCTGCAAGAGATTTAAACATTATGGCGATCCCAAAACCTATAACGATTTACAGCTTAGTAACGATAACTATTTAGAATGTGAAGGCGGCAACTCAATTTTCAATAAAATTACCTTTTTAGACAATATTAATTATGCAACTAATGCAATCATTACCGAAAATAATACGATTGATTCTCTGATCTTTTATACAAATAACTGTATAATCTATCATGCAGATACAATTAATGCTCTCCTGGCTTACAATAATGCTTCTTTGAATTACGAAGGATCTTCCTCATCCGGACATATTATTAAATATGCCAAATTCTTTGGAAACGCAAACATTTATAATACAAATTCGTTCGACACTCTCATCTTCTCGCCTGGAAAGATCTACTGTCTGGAAAATAGTAAAACCCAAACAATCAACGATATATTTAATGTAAATGGTAGTTGTACCGGTGCAATCATTTTGCAATCTTCCTCTTCAGGATCACAGGCCATCATCAGTAAGTCCTCTGGGGCCGTTACCTGCGAATCCCTCTCCCTAAGGGATATCAATGCAACCGGAGGTGCTACATATACGGCCAACAACTCTGTAGACCTGGGAAACAATAGCGGCTGGACAATCAATACTGCAACATCACTTGATTTTTACTGGGTGGGAGGAACAGGAAACTGGGATGACCCGGCCCACTGGGCTGCTTCTAGCGGTGGGACAGGGGGGTACTGCCTGCCCACTGCGATCGATGATGTATTCTTTGATGCCAACTCTTTCTCAGCTACTGGCCAAACTGTTACCATTAATATTGATAATGCCGTATGTCGTATTATGGACTGGTCAGGAGCTGAGTATAACCCAACTATCAATGGTTCATATGCAAACAAACTCCGTATTTATGGCTCACTTACCTTCATTGAGAACATGACCTTTTCTTTTGCCGGCCTTGTCTACTTTGAAGCCACCTCAACCGGTCATGCCATTACTTCTGCTGGCAAATCATTTAATAACGATATCACATTCCAAGGCATTAATGGCAGTTGGACTCTCAATGACTCATTGACTGTAAACTCTAATATATATTTTGTTCATGGCAACCTCAATACCAATAATAATAACTTTAGTTGTGAAAGTTTCTATTCTGAATATAGTGGCAACTTAAGGTCGATCAATATCTCTAATTCTACTATTCGTTGTTCATATTATTGGAGAGTAATTGGTTCCAATCTGTCTCTAGTTATACCTAATTCTCTTATTATCTGCAAGAGATTTAAACATTATGGCGATCCCAAAACCTATAACGATTTACAGCTTAGTAACGATAACTATTTAGAATGTGAAGGCGGCAACTCAATTTTCAATAAAATTACCTTTTTAGACAATATTAATTATGCAACTAATGCAATCATTACCGAAAATAATACGATTGATTCTCTGATCTTTTATACAAATAACTGTATAATCTATCATGCAGATACAATTAATGCTCTCCTGGCTTACAATAATGCTTCTTTGAATTACGAAGGATCTTCCTCATCCGGACATATTATTAAATATGCTAAATTCTTTGGAAACGCAAACATTTATAATACAAATTCGTTCGACACTCTCATCTTCTCGCCTGGAAAACTATACAATCTCGAGCAAAACAAAACGCAAACGGTTTCTGATTCCCTCAGTGTCAGAGGGAACAATTGTTATCCTATCATCATTCGTTCCTCTTCCAATGGCACGCAAGCCACCATCACAAAGCCTGGCGGGGTGGTCTCCGGTGATTTCCTTGAACTTCGAGATATGAACGCTACCGGTGGTGCAACTTATTACGCCGGTAGTTATAGCACCAATGTCTCCAACAACAGTGGATGGATCTTCACAAACTCACCGGGATACATCTATGGGTTGGGTCCCGATACCAGTGTCTGCATTGGAGATACGCTGGTTACCTATAACTTCAATGGGGCTTACGCCTACCTCTGGCAAAATGGGGATACGTTGCCCTATTTCACGGTGACTGAGCCAGGTATTTATTGGGTTCAGGCGACCTATGCCACCAACTGTTACTATTCCGATACGGTTGTGGTGGATACCCTGCCAACCCCAGTCTCATTAAGTGGTTCCGATGCTGCCATCTGTTTTGGAGATACCACCCAATTAAATGGAACAGCTTCACTGGGCATCCCTCCCTATACCTATCAATGGACCCCCGTAACCGGGTTGAACAATCCCACCAGTCCGACCCCACTGGCCTATCCCACCCAAACCACCCCCTATGTGCTCCGGACTATGGGGGCCAATGGCTGTGATGGTTACGACACCCTCACCGTCACCGTCAACCCCGAGATCCAGGCCTCGTTCAACACGACTGATCCCACTACATGTGGAGGCAATGATGGAACTGCTACCATCAATCCCACCGGTGGGACCCCACAGGCTACTCCACCCTACTATTCCTTTGTTTGGAATACAACCCCGGTGCAAACCACCCAAACCGCTTCCGGATTAACCGCAGGAAACTACCTGGTAACCGTTTCGGATGCCGAGAATTGTAGCGCCATTTTTTCTGTATCCCTCAGTGATCCTACAGCACCAGTGGTTTCTTTGCAGGTGAGTGACACCTCCATCTGCGCAGGTGAAACTGTTACCCTAACTGCCTCCGGTGCAACCCTTTATGAGTTCTTCCTGAATGGCATATCCCTGGGAATACCTGCACTTACCAACACCTTGGATATCACCTTCCCTGATGCCGGCACCGTTGTAGTCTCTTTCGAAGGGACCACCACAGGATGTACCTCCTCCTCCACCGGAAAAACCATCCAGATCACACCCATATCTCCTGTTTCTGTATCCATCTCTTCTACAGCCAACCCGGTTGCCCAGGGGACTGAAGTGACGTTTACTGCATTGCCGGTCAATGGGGGTGTTTCCCCAGGCTATCAATGGCTGGTTAATGGAATCTCTGCAGGAAGCAATATCGCTACTTATACCTATACCCCCTCCAATGATGACTCGGTTCAATGCATCATGACCTCCAACATCGCTTGTCCGGTCAACAACCCCGACACCTCCAACATCATCGTCATGCAGGTGGAGAGCTGGACATCTTGTCCTGGAACTCCCACCGTTACCTATGCGTCCAAAACCTATAACACCGTCCAGATTGGAACTCAATGCTGGCTGAAGGAGAACCTGGATGTGGGAACGATGATCAATACCACTGATGATCAAACCGATAACAGTATTATTGAGAAATATTGTTATGATAACATCAGTACTAATTGTGACATATATGGCGGCATGTACCAATGGAATGAGCTGATGGCTTATACAATAACACCCCGATCACAAGGGATTTGCCCCCCGGGATGGGTGATCCCAACGCGAGGCGATTTTGATGTTCTGATGGGGTATCTGGGTGGGAACTCAGTTGCCGGAGGCCCGCTCAAAGAAACCGGATTGGTTCATTGGGCCAGTCCAAATACCGGAGCAACAAACGCCAGCGGATTTACCGCTCTTCCGGGAGGAAAATACTACATAAATGTATTCTTTCTCTTAACAGAACAGGCAGTTCTGGCATCAAGTACGATCTACAACATTTCTGCCCAGCAATCATGGGCCCCGGAAATTCGTCACAATGCAATTCACATTGAGTTCAACAATGAACCGTGGGAATCCGGGAAAAGTGTTAGGTGCCTGAGAGACACATGTGGACCCGTAACAACGTCAACAGCAGGTCAGGATCAGATATCGCTGATAGGGACTACAGCAACACTGGCTGCAAATACACCCCCTGCATGGCAATCCGGCACCTGGACAATCATCTCAGGCGCAGGAGGTATTGTCGTAACTCCTGCCAGCCCTACCAGTAGTTTCACCGGTACTGAAGGCACCTCGTATGAATTAGTCTGGACGATCTCAAATAGTTGCAATGAAACAAGCCACGATACTGTCACCATCTCCTTCAACCTCCCTTGTACAGGGATTCCAACTGTTCTTTACGAAGGAAAAACTTACAACACGGTGCAAATCGGGACACAATGCTGGTTAAAAGAGAATCTGGATGTAGGAATAGTAACACCTGGAAATCAAAATCAGAGTAATGATGAAATTATTGAGAAATACTGTTATGATAACCTCACAAGCAACTGTGATATTTATGGTGGTATCTATCAATGGGGAGAATTGATGCAGTACACAACGGAGGAAGAAACTCAGGGTATTTGCCCAAATGGATGGCATATTCCTAGTGATAGTGAGTTATGCCAACTTGAAGCTTATTTGGACCCATTAGTGACATGCCAGACAACAGGTTGGAGTGGATTGGATGGTGGAGGTAAAATGAAAGATGTGGATACAATTCGTTGGCAGAGTCCGAACATAGGAGCGACAAATTATAGTGGATTCACAGCCCTTCCGGGTGGCTATCGATGCGTGTATGGAGGCCCTATTTTCTACGATCTCCACTTATATATAACCTTATGGTCTTCTACACAATATAATGGTACGCGCGCATATAACCACGAAATAAATTATAATCGCGCGGACATTTTAAGAATGGATAATCTCAAGAATAGTGGGTATTCTGTTCGTTGCGTAAAAGACGCCTGCTCATCATACGACACAGTTTGTGTCACAATCTCAACCTCAAATAATACTGTTTGTGCTGGAGACTCAGTAACATTCACTGCCACACCGGTCAATAGCGGTTCAAACCCTGTTTACCAGTGGAAAATCAATGGGATTGATACAGGTTCGAATTCCTCTCTCTTCCAGTATATACCCATTGGCAACGATACTGTAACCTGCATACTGACTTCCAGCGATACCTGCGTCACAAACAACCCCGACACATCAAACCTGGTAGTGATGACGGTTACTCCATTACTCCCTGTTAGTATCACCATCACGGCTTCAAATGACACTATTTGTTCCGGAGAATCGGTAACGTTCACCGCCACAGCAACAAATGAAGGAACCACTCCTGCCTTCCAGTGGAAAGTCAATGGAATCGATCAGGGGACAAACAGTGTATCATTTGATTACATCCCTGCAGATGGCGATGAGGTATCCTGTATTCTAACTTCCAATATTGCGTGTCCTTCGGGAAATCCTGCTACCTCCAACCAAATTACGATAAAAGTAAACCCAAAACCCAATACCAATGGCATCTGGCACCAATAAAATCGAACAATATTAATTGATAATTGATTTCTATCACGCTACATATCAATAAAGTAAGGGCGGGTTCCAAACCCGCCCGTGGTGGTTTTTCTTCCGGTTCTAAACCTGCCCGCGAGGAAACACCCTTTGTAAGGGCAGGTTGCCTTCCTGCCTGCTTTGTTGTGATCATAATGCTATGGTTGGGAGGATTAACCCATATTGTATGTGCTCAATCTTTGCTTCCTGATACCATTTGCGGGCAAACAGGTGAAAGATCCTATTTTGTATCCGGATGGTCCAACTCTACCTATACCTGGACAGTTGAAGGAGGCCTTTTGCTCCCACCCGGGAACACCGAGTCGATCACGGTCGACTGGACAGGCGTTCCTCCGGGAAATTATACTATCACAGTTGTGGAACATTCTGCAGATGGCTGTTCGGGCGACCCGTACAGCGACATTGTCCATATCTTCCCTGCCCCCGAAATATCATTTTCTCTCTGTACTCCCATCACCTCCCGCGATGCTATTCCGTATTCCCTCAGAGGTGGAATCCCTCTGAATGGTATCTACAGCGGTACCGGTGTTCAATCCGGTATCTTTTACCCTGGCCAGGTTCCTCCCATACAAGATACCGTAATTATCTGGTACTACTATACCAACTCCTTCGGCTGCCCGGATGCCGACTCGGCGATTCTTCAGCTGCACCCGGCGGCCAATCATACTTGCGGAAATCCCTTCACGGATGTGCGTGATGGCACTGACTATTCGACCGTCCAACTTGGAAATCGATGTTGGATGGCAGAAAACCTGAATTATGGGACACATATCTCCTCTACCACCCATCATATGAACAACTGTCAACCCGAAAAGTATTGTTACGACGAAACCACAGCCAACTGTACTAATTTTGGCGGCTTGTATCAATGGGATGAATTGATGGATTATCAGGATGTTGACACGGTTCAGGGACTTTGTCCGCCAGGGTGGCATATCTCTACGGAGACAGAATGGCAGGAATTGATCACCCTTTTCCAGGATGCCGCCCATGCTGGAACGGCTCTGAAGGAGGGCGGCAGTTCCGGGTTCCAGGCCCTGTTGAGCGGCTTTTGGGCTGCTCCCGGTTTGTGGAGCTACGGGGCCTCCGACACCACCCTGAACAGTGCGCTTTTCTGGACCTCTTCGAGTACCTCTACAGGAAAAGCCCTGGCACACGGGATGAACTCAGTGGTGAACGAGACAGGGTATACAACCAGTGTTTCGACCTATTCATCCAGCTGGTCAAACGCTCTACCTGTACGATGTGTAAAAGATTGAACCTTAATATTATATCCTATGAAAAAAACCCTCAACACATTCCTGATCCTGGCAATCATTTTCCTGATCAGTGGAACACTCTTTAAACAATTTCATTTAACCGGAGCTGATATCTTGATGATATTGGGCTTGATGATTGCAATCCCTATTGCCTCAATCCTTTATTGCGTCCAGAAATTCAGAAAAGTAAAAAGTGTTTTTGTTCTCTTGGGATTTATCCCTGTGATCTGCTTGGTAGTCGGAATGGCCTTTCTCCTGAACCATTTTTCCTTTGGCATTGTACTATTTTACACTGGCCTTATTCTGTGCGGGATCTACCTGTTAATTTTACTCCTGATCATGGTGTCCAATAAGTCATTCCATTCCCTGGAGATGGCTGATGCATTATTTCTAATGATTCTCTTTGGATTAATCTTTACAGGATACATTACAGGAAAAATGGAAAAAGGCGGGATGGCCATGGAAAATGAAAAGCGGTTTATTGAATATCGGGAAAAATCCGAAGAGCTCCGAAAAGTCAATCAATCACTTTTTGCAAGCTATTCAGATAAACTTTCTGAAACGAAATTAAGGGAAGAAACCCAGAAAGTTCTGTTCACCATTGATACAATGGAAAATGAATTTTTTCGCCATTTTATGAAGGACAATGATACTGTTGGGTTGTTTGATAAACATTTTGTATCAGAACTCTATGACTATTTTGGATCCGGTTTTCAGCAAAGCCGTCAAATGAGGCTTATCGCGACATTGCAGGAATACGTGGACACTCTTTCCATTGATACAAAGAAGATCCCTTTGTCAACCTATGAGATGGGTCTGATCAGAAACATGGTACCAAAAGATCGTCGTTTCCCTTTCTTTCATAAGTATTATTATTATATATGGGGCAGTGCGCTCTTTTTGGACGGCAAATCTGCCCTGGCCTTCCTGGAAGAGTTGAAATATAAAGTATTGCTGACAGAAAACTTATTAATTAATGGCATCCTTCGTCAAAAACCTGGTTCTGTATCTTTGGATGGAATCCCACGTGAAGCCCTATCTAAGAAGGAGTTATTACAAGCAAAACAACTTGTAAATACTGACTCAAATACCCAGATCATATCCTATTCATTAGTTTGCATTGTCAACGGGGATATATGGTGTCGACCATTTGCTACAAATAAACTTCCTGATGATTGGGCCCTAATTGTTAACACCCTAACCGGAAACAAGTTTTGGATTGAAGACATCAGGGCAGTAAATTCAGCAGGAGATACAGTTTACCTTCACAGTATTACGATCGGCCTAAAATAGTTATCTAAAAAAGCTTTAATCATGCGCCGTATCCAAATTCGTTTCGTATTGAAAAACAAACAGGCAGGTCATGAACTATACATCATTTGATATCATCAATGTGAAAAAGATGTAGATTCCTCAAAAAATATCACTCGTTCCATCAATAATCTGGCCATAATATAATTCAGTAATGAGTACAACATAGAATTTTCCTCCGGTTAGGATCGGGTGAAATGTTTCAAAACGTCTTAAAAATAAGGAAAATATAATTTTTCTAAATTGTTGAAAAAAATCGAAAACTTTTTGGCAGATCTGCGTATAATAGATACATTTGATCATTACTTATATCTAACATTTTTGTAATAATGCACATGCATATATCTGTAAATCAAACAAATAATGTTATTTATTGGCTTTTTTGTTAGGTTATATATTGAGCATCAAATCCTTGGCCTATGAGAAGATGTTTACTATTCCTCGCCATCATATTCACACTAATCGGTTCCGGGAGTAAAAGTTTTGGGCAATGGTGTCCGCCTGATATTATTACAGATGCCTCCGTTATTTGTGCTGACTCTGCAGCTCATATCACAGTGACTAATCCTACTTCGACTTTGTATCAGTGGTACAAGGACCTCGGAGCTGGTTGGGTTCCGATAACAGACTCCACCAGACCAGCATTACGAGTAAGGGAATCCGGAAGTTATAAGGCTACATACTCGAGTTGCGGAACTTTTTCAAATATCATCATTATCACGGTTAATCCAACTCCTTTGGGCTATATTAGTTGTGATCCAGCATCTCCTATTTGCCTAGGCACACCGATTACATTAGAAATTGTACCTAATAATCCAGCCAATTTATGCGTATGGACCTCACCCTTAACTCTGTATGGCCAGCCAAATCCATGGACAGGGACCTTTTCAAGTTCACAGTTTATTATTGGAGTGATTCAGGATTTGGCAACTACGTGTGTAAAGAATGTAACATATTCTCTTGTTGTAAACAATCCTTTGACTGGCGGTACGCTAATGGCAGACCAGTCAATCTGCAGTGGGGCAATACCTGCCACAATCACGGGCACTGACCCTACCAATGGTAGCGGAGTTTATAACTTCCAATGGCAGCAATCCATCATAAGTGCATCAGAGAACTGGACCACAATTGGTGGAGCTACAAACTCCAGCTATTCGCCAGGAACTCTCATACAAACTACATGGTATCGCAGGAGAGTCAATAGTCCTCCTTGTCCCGACGCTTATTCCACCGTGCATAAGGTTTCTGTTTACCCGTTACCACAGCCTTCAATCACAGGAGCAGCAAGTACATGTATTGGATCGACTAATACATATACTACTCAATCCGGAATGACGAATTACCAATGGCAGATTTCTAGTGGAGGAACCGTTATATCCGGAGGTTCTACCAGTAACAATACCGTCGCTGTCCAATGGACAGCCACTGGCGCTCAATGGGTTAAAGTAAACTATACGGATGCAAATGGTTGTTCTGCCCAAACAATTGTTACTTACAATGTTACAGTCAATGCCTTACCTGTTCCAACGATAACTGGGCCCAACTCAGTTTGCGCTGGTACTACAGGTGCAACCTATACCACGGAATCGGGAATGACAGGATATACATGGACTATCACAAGTGGCGGTACTATAACTTCTGGAGGGACTTCCACATCCAATACGGTTACGATTACATGGAATTCGTCAGGCGCTCAGCTTGTTAGGGTTAATTATACAAATGCCAATGGATGTACAGCAACATCGCCAACTATCTATAATGTTACCGTCAACCCTTTACCGGTTCCTATTATCACAGGAAGTAATTCCCTTTGTGCTGGTGCATCAGGTATTACCTATACTACACAAACCGGACAAACAGGGTATACCTGGACAATCTCAACAGGAGGTACCATCACTACCGGTGCAGGAACAAATCAGATAACCGTCGCCTGGAACACTGCTGGCCCACAATGGGTTAAGGTGAATTATACAGATGCCAATGGTTGTACAGCCGTCACTCCTACAAATTATAATGTGACTGTTAACGCTCTACCTGTTCCATCCATTACCGGAAGCACCTCTGCGTGTATCGGATCCTCCGGAAATATTTATTCCACAGAATCAGGGCAAACCGGATATACATGGACGATCTCGAGTGGAGGATCCATAACATCCGGCTCTTCCACTTATCAAATTGGTGTCACCTGGAACACAACCGGGGCACAATGGGTGGCAGTTTCCTATACGGATGCTAATGGTTGTACCGCCGCTTCCCCGACAACGGTGAATGTAACCGTCAATCCCTTGCCTACTCCAACCATTACGGGTCAAAGTTCAGTATGTGCCAATACTTCTGCCACCTATACCACACAATCAGGAATGTCGGGGTATTCGTGGACAGTCACATCCGGAGGATCGATTACATCCGGCTCCAATTCGAATACAATCACTGTTTTGTGGAGCACCCCAGGTGCACAGACAGTTAGCGTAAACTATACGAATTCAAATGGTTGTACCGCCACAACCCCCTCAACCTATAGTGTAACGGTGAATGCCCTTCCAACGATTACACTCCTGGGTCCCACTTCTGTATGTTTAAATTCTTCCGGGAATATCTATACAACAGAATCCGGAAACACAGGATATCAGTGGTCAATTACCGGTGGTACAATCACGGCTGGAGGCTCTTCATCCAGCAATACAGCCACCGTGACCTGGACTTCGTCGGGGACCAAATCAATCAGTGTAAATTATACCAATTCAAATAGTTGTACAGCTCAGAGCTCAACCACTCTCGCAGTTACAGTACATGCTCTTCCGGTGATTTCAATAACAGGACCATCCCCTGTTTGTATTGGCATTCCGAACAATGTCTATACTACTCAATCGGGCATGACAAATTATGTTTGGTCTGTTATTGGAGGGAATATCACATCAGGGGGTACCACTAACTCAAACACTACAACAGTAACCTGGACCCATACCGGGACAAAAACAATCAGTGTAAATTATACCGATGGGAATGGGTGTTCGGCTGCAAGTTCCACAACCTACAATGTGACTGTAAATCCCTTGCCTGTTCCAACAATCACTGGCACTTCTTCTGCCTGCCTCAATTCCACAAACAATATTTATACAACCGAGCCCGGAATGGTCGGATATGCCTGGACCATAACAGGAGGAACAATTACATTAGGAAATGGAACAAGTTCAATATTCGTGACCTGGAATTCAACCGGTTCCCAAACCATCACTGTAAATTATTCAACTCCTCAAGGTTGCACGGCCACTTCACCGGCATCCAAAACAATTGTAGTTCATGAATTGCCCGTTCCTTCTATTACCGGCCTTATTTCGGTATGTATTGGTTCTTCAGGGGTTTCTTATTCAACTGAAGCAGGAATGTCGGGGTATAATTGGAATGTCTCATCAGGCGGAACGATTACATCTGGGAGTACTACAAATTCAATCCTTGTAACATGGAATACGGCCGGCCCCCAGATAGTAACTGTAAACTATACCAATTCAAATGGTTGCACAGCAGCATCACCTACTTCGCTGAATGTCACTGTCCATCCGAGTCCGATACCTTCAATCCTTGGACCGAATCCTGCCTGCTTAGGAACATCCGGGAATATCTATTCTACCTCACAAACAGGGATGCAATCGTATACATGGACGATCTCAAGCGGAGGTACAATAAATAGTGGTCAAGGGACAAGTTCTATCTCGGTGACATGGAATTCATCCGGGAACCAATGGGTGGCACTCAACTTTGTAGACTTAAACGGTTGCACTGCTAGCGCTGCAGCAACATTCCCCGTTAGTGTATCCATGCCTACTATTTCTGGACCTGCCTCCCCCTGTGCCGGTTCAACTACATCTACCTATGCCACAGAGTCAGGTATGACAAATTATCAATGGACAGTATCATCAGGAGGAACAATAACTTCTGGGAGTAGCTCCCATATTATTTCAGTTACCTGGAATATTTCAGGACCACAAACCGTGAGTGTAAACTATACAAGTACGGCAGGCTGTACGGCATCAAATCCGGCTACAATCAACGTCAATGTATTACCTGCTCCCGTTCCAACGATATCCGGTTCAGCTTCTGTTTGTCTAAACTCAACCGGAAATGTATATACGACACAAAGTGGTATGACGAATTACAGTTGGACTGTTTTCGGCGGTTTGATCACAGCCGGTGGGGGAAGCACCCATAACACCGTAACAGTGACATGGAATAGTGTTGGTGCAAAATATGTGAGTGTAAACTATGCCGAAACAAACGGCTGCCCGGGAATCAACCCTACAACGTATTCTGTTACAGTTAACTCCCTTCCTTCACCTACTTTTGTTAGTGGATCGCCTGTTGTTTGTTTTGGATCAACAGGGAATGTCTACTCTACTCAATCGGGGATGGTCAATTATACCTGGACCATTACAGGTGGTCTGATCACTTCCGGAGGTACATCAACGGATAATTCGGCCACCGTTACATGGAATACCTCCGGCACGCAATCAATCAGTGTAAACTACGCAGACGGTAACGGTTGCAGGGCTGCCACAGCTACCGCGTTTCAGGTTACCGTCAATACGAAACCGCTGGTCACAAATGCCGTCAAAAGCCAATCCATCTGTTCTAACGGAACAAGTACTCAGGTGATTCTCACCTCCAATGTAGCTAATCCCTCTTTCTCCTGGGCTGGAACTCCCTCTTCGGGGAATATTTCCGGCTTTACCGCCAATGGCACTGGGAACATCCCTTCACAAACAATAACCAACAGCGGGACAACACTGGGTTATGTGAATTATGTAGTTACTCCAAGCTATACCAGTGGGGGCGTTACCTGTTCGGGAGACACCATTCATTATAAGATCTTTGTAAAACCGTTGCCGGTCATTACGGCAAATCCCATTTCACAACCTATCTGTTCTGGCGCCAACACAACCTTAATTTCATTCTCTTCCTCTTTAAATCCAACTACCTATCAGTGGACTTCATCCTCCACCACAGGAACCTTCCCATCCAACCCATATGGAACCGGGAGTATTTCACCTCAATCTATCACCAATACCACATCCAGCCTTGGAACCGTCACGTTTATTATAACCCCAACCAGCAATGCCTGCACAGGGGATACTGTTCATTCTCTGGTATATGTCAGCCCGAGCTCAACGGTTATTTTCTCTTCTCCATCTCCCACCACAATTTGTTCAGGAACCACTACGAATATTGGATTATCTTCAAATGCCTCCGGGACAGTTTTTACCTGGACTGCCGTTGGCCCAACCAGCGTTACAGGATGGGGACCCGGGTCAGGGTCGACCATCGCCCAACAACTGATTAGCAGTGCTACAACCTCTGGTACTGTAACGTATACGGTTACACCCTTTACGAATCTTTGTCCGGGAACAGTCGCCAACTACCAGGTGATTATTAACCCAACACCCCTGGTTACCAATAATCCAAAGTCAAAAACAATCTGTTCGAATACCAGTACCAATATCTCACTAACATCCAATGTAACCGGTTCGTCATTTCTATGGACAGCGCAAGTCCTTTCAGGAACTGTTACCGGAGCCAACGGAGGTACTGGCACCGCGATCAATCAGACGCTGGTGAACCAGGGAACTACTCAGGGTGTTGTGAGATATATCATCAATGCCACAGCCAATGGATGCCCGGGAGATACCATTCATTACCATGTGTATGTTCAACCCATTCCCGATGTTCTGCCAAATCCCATCACGCAGACAAAATGTTCGGGAAATTATTCAGAGAGCATCAACCTGAACTCCAACATCCTCTCCCCAACAGTAAGTTATTCCTGGACTGTTGTGACCAATCCTTCTGCAGGGATGAGCGGGTACGCCCCGGCAGGATCCGGAAGTTCCATCCCTGCAAAACTCATCACCAGCACCCTGAATACACAGGGCGTCATCACCTATACGATTACACCTGCCATCGGCTCATGCACAGGAGTGCCGGTTGATGCAGTGATAAACATAAACCCTGCCCCCACAGTCACGAACAATCCGATGTTCCAGACCATCTGCAACGGGAAGAACTCGACGCTTGTCGCACTCACTTCCAATGTCTCCGGAGCCACGTTCACCTGGACCGCCACCGCTTCGACCAACCTGCAGGGATTTCAACCAAGCGGCACCGCCGTGATCCCTGTACAAGCCATCACAAACAACGGAACAGCCAGGGATTCGGTCATCTATACCATCATTCCTGCTTCCAATATCGGGCTGAGCTGTCCCGGAACCCCGGCTACCTATAAAATCTACGTTAATCCAACCACCCACCCTACCCAAAATCTTACCACCCAAACCATCTGCTCTGAACAATCCTCTTCTGCCATATCCTTTACGTGTCCCGTTGCAGGAACACTCTACACCTGGACTGGCAATTCTTCCGGACCAACCGGATATACCCCTTCCGGAACCGGAAATATACCGGCACAAACCATTGTCAACTCCGCGAATACCAACGGCATAGTAACTTATACAACGATCTCTTCCATCAATGGCTGCAATGGAGATACCCTAACATCCATAATTACTGTTAAACCATTACCTGTGATCACAGCCTCACCTGCTGGTACGCAGATTATTTGCTCTCTCGACTCTACCAATATCAGCCTGGTCTCTTCTATTCCGGGAACAACAATTAATTGGACCTCTTCATTACTAAGTGGAAGTGCCTCCGGTTATTCTGCTGGATCCGGATCTCTGATCAAGCAAAAGTTAACCAACCTGGGAATTATTCCGGCAGTTGTCAGGTATACATTCTCAGGAAGTGCAAATGGCTGCACCGGCCACGATGGCCAAGTGGATGTTACCGTAAATCCGAGACCGGTTATTACCACTTCACCCAAATCTAAAACTATTTGCTCTGGCACTACCACCAACATCAGTCTTACAGCTAATGTAACAGGAACCACTTTTACCTGGACGTCGGTTGTGGTTACAGGAACTATTTCCGGAAATACAACAGGCTCAGGAAATACAATTGATGATGCCCTTACGAATGGTGGAACTTCACCAGGCTATGTAAAGTATACGATTACCCCAACCGCAACCAATTGCACGGGTGATACTATTTGCTGTAATGTATATATACATCCGGTTCCGAATGTTACTCCAGCCCCAGCCACACAAACTATCTGTTCAGGCACATCCAATACCATTATCGCGTTAAACACAACCATCCCTGCCGGCATCTCGTTCTCCTGGACCGTTTCAACCAATCCGGCATCCGGATTATCGGGATATACTCCAGCTGGATCTGGTACCAGTATCGCTTCCCAGCAAATTTTCAGTTCACTCACTGTGCCTGGCACCATTACCTATTCTGTTACACCTACTGTAGGATCTTGCAACGGGTCGGTTCAGACTTCCATAATTACCGTGAATCCTGCTCCGAATGTTTCGGCCACACCGCCTACTCAGACAGTTTGTTCTCAGCAAGCTACAGATTTGATTACACTCTCGTCCAATGTACCTGGGGCCACCTTTGATTGGACAGCTACCGCTAATCCCTTAACATTAACTGGTTTTACGGCTTCAGGAAGCGGAAACATCCTCCAGCAAACCATCATAAATCCCACTACGACTAATGGCACGGTGACCTATCATATTGTTCCGAATTTCTTGGGAGGGGGTACTGGATGCGCAGGAACAGCTCTCGATTATGTAATTACAATAAAACCAGAGCCGGTACTTCAACCTGTAAATAATGCACCTATCATATGTAGCGGCAACCAAACCAATATCCAGTTACAATCAACGGTTTCAAACACAACGTATTCCTGGACAGCCAGTGCGATTAATGGGAATGTAACAGGGTTTACGGCAACCTGCAATTCCAGTTGTCCTAATCCTATTGTGGATGTCCTTACAATGAATTCAGGCATTTATACCTATGATTCTGTTATTTACACGATTACTCCAACGGCAAATCAATGCTCGGGAAGTGCAGTTCCCGTAAAAGTAGTTGTCAAACCCAGACCAAATGTTACATTCAGTCCGTTAACAACGGTGATTTGCTCAGATGCAAGTACCAATATCTCGCTTCAATCAGGCGTAGCATCGGGAGTCGCTTTTACTTGGCCCGTGCCTTCCGTCGCTCCTGCCGGCAGTGTTACAGGCGGAACAGAATGTTTGTCAGGGTGTCCGAATTCAATTCAACAGCAACTGGCAAATACCGGAAATGTTACCTCAACGGTTACCTATGCGGTTACTGCCACAGCAAATGGTTGCAGTGGGTCACCATTCAACTACGATGTTAATGTTTTTCCCGTTCCTCAGGTAACAAATACGGTATTGACCAAAGAGATTTGTACGAATCAACCTGTGGGGATTCCATTAACTTCGAATGTTACCATACCGGCCGCGACCTTCAGTTGGGTTGCTACCTTAACTACAACTCCTTCCGGAGGCACCATTCAGGGATTCTCCGATTGCCCTTCTAATTGCGGGACGACTATCAACCAAACATTGGTAAATACAGGGGCTAGCGATGGTGTCGTTACGTATGTTGTTACACCTCATGCAAATGGTTGTTCAGGGCCAACCGAGACATTTACAGTTACCATTCATCCTTCAATTGTAGTAACCTGTACTCCATCTCAGGAAAAGTGTTCTGGCGATAGCACCGATGCTGTTCCGTACTCTGGAAATGTTTCGGGTGCAACATTTGTGTGGAATGCCGTTTCTTCCTCTCCCGATGTGACAGGTTTTATCCCAACCGGGACAGCCAATCCAATTCCGAAGCAACGGATCATCAGCACCTCAAACACGGTTGAAACTGTAACATATACGATAACTCCTTCCATCTCTGGATGTTCGAGTACCGGCGCAACGCATGTAATTACGATCAACCCTGCTCCCTCCATCACCAACTCCCCGATGGGAGACACCATCTGCTCAGGACAGCAAACCACACCGGTTGTGCTTACCTCCAATGTGCAGGGAACTAACTTTGCCTGGACCGCCACAGCCTCTTCTCCCGATATTGGAGGGTTTTTACCGAACGGAACGAGCACCATTCCGGTTCAGACACTCACCAATAGCGGGAACACCAACGGCTTTGTCACCTATGAGATCATCCCCACCTTCCCAGGAACCTCTTCCTGTCCGGGCGACACGGGAAACTATGTAATCCTCGTCAGGCCCCTTCCAGTAGTGACAATGGCTCCTGTGGACACGGCGATCTGTGCGGGAGTCACAGCAGTGATCAACCTCACTTCGACCATTTCGGGAAGCTCCTACACCTGGGTTGCCACCCAGATCGGCGGAGTGACCGGAACGCAGAATTGCACCGGAACCCCAACACCCTGCGGAAACCAGGTCTCTCAAACCCTGGGACTGACAGCAGGGACATATTCTCCCGGAACAGCCACCTATACCATTACTCCCCGCAATAACGGATGCGACGGCACACCAGAAGACACTTCGATTATTGTAAAACCTCTCCCCGACGTAATTTTCACTGCGGCATCCAATGCCATCTGCAATGGCGAAACTACCAACATCGCCCTCTCTACCCATATCCCCACGGGCGCTACCTATGTCTGGACTGCCACGTTGATCCAAGGAATCGTGACCGGGTTTAGCCCGGGATCGGGGAGTACTATTTCACATACTTTATTAAATACAGGAACAGGTATAGGAATAGTCCGATACAGTGTGGTGGCAACCTCCAGCGCCTGCCCCGGACCTGCCTTTACTTACGATGTAACCGTTTACCCGGTCCCCGATGTCTCCAACAGCCCGATGGATACAGCGATTTGCTCCAATACCCCTACCAATATTTCGTTGACCTCAAATATAACGGGAACAACCTTTTCGTGGACTGCCTCCTCCCCGCAGAGTTTCATCACAGGTTACTCTGCAAACTCGGGACTTGCGATCAACCAAACGCTAATCAACTCCGGCGCCACCAACGGCACCGTCACCTATGTAATCACCCCTGCAGCCAACGGCTGCAACGGACTGGATACCAGCTTCACAGTGACGGTATATCCCGTGCCAATCGCCAGTGTCGATACTAGCCAGCAGGAGATCTGTTCGGGATCGCCAACCAACCAGGTTGATCTCTCCTCCACGGTTTCTGGAACAACCTATGCTTGGATTGGCGTGGCTTCCGATCCTGCTAACATCACCGGGTTTACTGCTTCTGGAACTGGATCCCCCATTCCTGTGCAGCCTAATATCATCAGCAGCCTCACGGTTCAGGGAACAGTTACATACACCATCTCACCCACTGCCAACGGATGCCCGGGAATCGATACCACACACGTCATCACGGTGAATCCTTCGCCGGGTGTCACCAACACACCGCTCCTCCAGACCATCTGCTCCGGCACCTCTTCTAATCTGGTTAACCTCACATCCAACGTGCCGGGAACTACCTTTACCTGGGAAGCGTTTCCAACGTCGACATTACTTTCCAACTTTGATCCCTCAGGAGGGGATACCATCCTGGCACAAACCATCAACAACGCCGATATCATCCCTCAAAGCGTAGTCTATAAAGTTGTTCCCCATTTCACCGGAACAGCATCCTGCCCGGGGGATACGACCAACTATACCATTACGGTGAACCCCAAACCACAGGTGACCAGTACCCTCTTCGACAGCGTGTGCAGCGACAACCCATTCGGCTGTACAATCACCAGTTCGGTACCCAGCTCCACCTTCAGCTGGAACCGTTCATCGGTGTCGGGTATCACGCCGGCCACCGGAGCAGGGAATACGGCCCAGATTCTCGAAACGCTGCACAACGGAACCTCTACGGATATCAATGTTTCCTACACCCTCACAGCCACCGGCCCGGGCAGCCCCGCCTGCGCCAGCAACCCGGCTACCCTTGTCCTTCGGGTGAAAGATTATTTTGTTGATGCTGGGCCAGATTTTGAAATTCCTCACGGGATAAGCACCTACCTTATCGGAGAGGCTTTTGGTGGCGGAGATGACCTGCACTATACGTGGGAACCTCAGTCCCTGATCAGGACAGGTCTCCACACCCTGCATCCCTATACCTGGAATATCTATCAGGATACTACTTTCTACCTCGTCGTCACAGATAACACGATGACAAATTGCATAAAAACAGATTCGGTAAGAGTAACATTAAATGGGAGCGCATTGTCGGTAAATCCTTTGGTGGATCCACCGTTGGTTTGCCCAGGCGGACAAGCTCAACTTGCCGCAAATGCAAATGGGGGCTCAGGAAATTATACCTATACATGGAGTGCTTCTGTGGGACTGGATCCCGTACCTCCCACCGCCGATTCTCCTTATATTCACCCCTATGTTACAACAACCTATACCGTAACCGTTAGCGATAGTTTCAACATTGCAACCGGCACCGTAGATATTGCTATCAAGGATCCACCTCAAATCCACAACGTGTTTGGCGGAGGCCCCTATTGTGCCAATGGTGCAGGCGTTGTCATCGGGCTGGATTGGAGTACATCGGGAGATACTTACCGGCTCTGGCACAACAACGCCCCGGTGAGTCCGGTGATGAATGGCAACAACGACACCATCTTTTTCGGGACATATTCCGATCCCGGCGTTTATCATGCGATCGCAACCAGTATATCTCAGCCACAGTGTACCATCAACATGAACAGCCCCGCCACTGTCTCCATCATCCCTCTTCCAATCCCCTACCCGGTTACCGGAGGCGGATCCTATTCGCAGGGCGGAACCGGAGTTCTGGTTGGGCTTTTCGATTCACAGCTGACTGTGCAGTATGAACTCCTGCACGGAGGCCAACCGATGGTGCCTCCCCAAATCGTTCAGGGATCCGGTGATGATATCACCTTCGGACTGCAAACCCTGGCAGGAAGCTACACCGTGATTGCCTCCACTCAGACGATACCGGTTTGCACCAACATGATGATCGACAGCGCCTTTATCATCATCAATCCCTGGCCTACCGTATATACCCTGACGGGGGGTGGCGAAGTGTGTGCTGATGATTCCACAGGAGTACCTATTTGGCTGGAGGATTCGGAGATCGGCATCACCTACCGCCTGTTCAGAAACGGAATTCAATATGGCGATACCCTCGTCGGAACAGACGACAGCATCCTTTTCTGCTATACCAACAAAGCCGGGATCTACTACGCCAACGGAACCAACCAGGAGACAGGATTGATGATGAACATGGAAGATTCCGTTTATGTGATTGTCAACCCGTTACCACTGGTCTACGTGATGGGATCCTATGGAGATAACTGTCCTGGGACAGAGATCATGCTCAACGGATCACAGTTTGGAGTGAACTATGAACTTCAACTCAACCAGAACCCGATTGATACGATGCCAGGTAACGGAACTGTACTGAATTTCGGTCCACAATACCTGGGCGGATTGTACCAGATCCGGGCCTATTTCGTGCTCACGGGTTGCGATACGCTGATGAACAATCCCATCACACTCAACCCGGCACCCGAGGTGTTCGACATCCGGCCGATCGGGGTCAGCTGTGCGGGCGACACCATCTCCCTCTCCGGCTCACAGCTCGGGATCAAGTACCAGCTGCAGCGTGACGGGCTATACAATGTCGGACTCCCGATGGACGGAACGGGCGATTCACTGGTGTTCGGGCCTCAATTTGTGCCGGGCGCCTATACCATCCTGGCTTTCAACCCGTTCACCAACTGCAACATCCTGATGAACGGCACCTCCTACATCAACCCTGTGCCCGATCCCTATACCGTGGTTCCGTCGGGCGACACCTGTGCCGGCGTAGCTATAGGACTAAACGGATCTCAGCCTGGCGTGAAATATATCCTACGGCGGGATACCCTGTGGCTGGATACCATCAACGGAACAGGCTCTGCGGTATCATTCGGTCCGCAAACTATTCCGGGAATTTATACCATTCTGGCTTACGATACCACTACCTATAAATTCTGCTCCAGCCTGATGATTGGAAGTACCACCATTCATCCGAATCCCATTCCTTATCAGATCATCCCGATGGGTTACAGTTGCGCAGGCGACAGCATCGGCCTTTCCGATTCCGATACCGGCGTGGTCTATCAACTGATCCGAAACGGAAGCCTGGCAGTTGGTTCGCTGGTCGCCGGAACGGGAGGAGCCATCTATTTCGGCATCCAAACCCTTCCCGGAACCTATACCATTGTAGCAAAGAGTCCGCTGACCAACTGCTGGTTCAACATGCAGGGGTCGACTATTCTTACACCTATCCCTGTCCCGTTTATCATGATCCCCGGTGGAGATACCTGCTCCGGAGCCACCATCAGCCTCAATGGATCACAGCTGAATGTCAATTATACATTGATGCGCGATGGTCTCCCTGTGTCAACCATGCCGGGCACAGGATCGTTGATCACTTTCGGACCACAAACCATTGCCGGGACGTACATCATCAAAGCCTACAATACCACTCCCGACAGTTGTGAAAACATCATGACAGGCACCACGATAATCACTCAGGGTCCTGATCTTTTTGCAGTTACACCGGCAGGGATGAACTGTGCCGGCGACTCCGTTGGACTAGCGGGATCCCAATCCGGGATCCTCTACCAGCTCATGAGAAACAGCACCACCAATGTTGGCTCCCCGATGCCGGGAACCGGATTTGCCATCTCGTTCGGGATCCAATTCCTGCCTGGCACCTATACAGTCATTGCCACCAACCCGTCAAACGGTTGCTGGACTGTTATGGATGGAAGCGCTGTATTGCTTCCGATCCCCGACCAGTACATCATGAATCCGCAGGGTGATACCTGTTCCGAATCGATCATCACTCTCAATGGATCCCAGGTTGGCATCAACTATACCCTCCTGCGGGATGGCATCTTCGTTGTCTCTACGAAGTCTGGAACCGGATTGGGTCTCTCATTCGGGCCACAAGCTACTTCCGGAACCTATACCATTCGTGCCTCCAACGCCTCGTCCGACTCCTGCCACCTTTTCATGCAGGGCAGCCTCACGATCGGGAATAACCCCGAAGCCTATGCGGTCGTCCCAGCCGGACCGGTTTGTACCGGAAACAGTATTGGGCTCGACGATTCAGATCCTGGAATTGCCTACCAGCTCTTTCTCAATACCACCGTGATCGATACGTTGGATGGAACCGGAGCGGGCTTGAATTTCGGTCCCCAGTACCTCCCCGGAATCTATACCGTCATTGCCATCGACATGACAAGCGGCTGCTGGAAAACTATGAACGGAGCCACCTCCATGTTCATCCAGCCAACAGTCTTCACAATCGTGCCGCAAGGTGATACCTGCGAGCACATTCCGATCGGCATCAACGGTTCAGAAGTGGGAATCAATTACATCCTGAAACGGAACGGGATCCCTGTCGAGATCAAGGCGGGAACCGGACTGCCCTTTACCTTCAACCACCAGTCCACTTCGGGAACCTATACCATCCTGGGCAAGTCCTCCACCTCCGACTCCTGTGCCGCCAACATGAACGGAAGCCTGGTGATCCATCCGATTCCCCTGGCGCATACCCTGATGCCCGCCGGGCAGAACTGCGAACCAACCGCCCTGTTCCTCAATACTTCCCAGACCGGGGTTGAATACAGGCTGATCAAAAACGGCATCCCCTTTGGTCCCTGGGTCCCCTCAACAGGAGGAATGCTGCCTCTCGGATCCCAGATGGCAGGAATCTATAAAGCGATTGGAAGATACATCAATACCTTCTGTGCCGATACCATGAACGGAACCGTAATCATCACAGGACAGCCTGTGGCGCTTGCCGGAAACGACACCTCCGTCTGTTATGGTTACTCCATTACCCTCAACGGGGATACCACTTACGCTGGCTCATTGCTATGGGAACGCAGGGGAGACGGTTCTTTCTCAAATCCGGTTATACTTAATCCAATCTATACACCCGGACCGGGAGACCTTACCAACGGTTCCGTTTGGCTTGTTCTCACTGTGACAGGTACACAGGCTTGCGATTACACCACAGCCAAAGACAGTCTGTTGCTGACCATTGATCCCCTCCCGATTGCTGACGCGGGATTCAATGATACGATATGCGAGGGGGGGGATGCTCCTTTGAATGGGTTTGTTCAGTTTGCATCTCTTGCCCGCTGGTGGACATCCGGAGATGGTACGTTCGCTAATCCATTCCAAACGGTCACATTCTATACACCTGGTTCGGCTGATATTTCGACAGGTTCTGTTCAACTGACACTTACAGCATACGGGGATCTGGCCTGTTCCGATACGACATTCGATGCCATGCTGCTTACCATAGAGTACTTGCCTGTTGTCGACGCCGGACCCGATGATACCATCTGTGAAAATCACACCTACACAACCATCAACGGCTCCGTTCAAAACAGTTCCTCCTCCATGTGGTCAACACCGGATGGGACAGGAACCTTGATTAATCCCTCCTCCCCTAACGCCGCCATCTATCAACCAAGTCTGGCTGATATTGGAGCCGGCAGTGTCCAGCTGATTTTGACAGCTTATGGGGCGGGAACCTGTGCACCCTTTGACCAAAAAGACACAATGGTCCTGGTGTTCAACCTATTGCCTATAGTTGATGCAGGGGTTGATGACACGATTTGCAGCAACCAGCCTTTCACTCTTTCACTGGCAGCTGCCACCTTGTACGACTCCTTGCATTGGAGCGCCCCTCTTGGTGATGGTATGTTTGATGATCCTTCCATCCTCCATCCCACCTATACTCCCGGTGTGGCCGACACCACCAACGGATCGGTATGGCTCAGGCTGACAGCCTGGGGTATTGGACATTGCATGGGAGAAACCTATTCTGACTCCCTCCTGTTGTACCTCCATCCCATGCCACTTGCACTGGCTGGAGCCGATATGGCTGCCTGCCCAAATGAACCTCTGTATGTTTCGGGAATAGCTTACAACTATACAGGCGTGATTTGGGAAACGTTGGGAGACGGTACCTTCACCGATCCTACTCTGCTCAATGCAGAATACATTGCTGGACCAACGGATAAATCGACTGGCTTTGTCAAACTCTATCTGACAGCTAATGGCACCGAAGAATGCATCTCCGAAACTAACTCAGATACCCTCCTTGCTACCTTCCGTCCATTGCCATCTGTCAATATCGGACCAAATGACACCATCTGCGAAGGCGATACAGCACATATTCTTCTCACTTTCACTGGAACTCCTCCATTCACGATTGTCTACTCAAACGGTTTAATTTCCGATACCATTTCAAATATTATCCTGAACCCCTATCAGTTTGCGATCACGCCGGTTGTTACCACCACCTATAGTCTTACCTATGTTCATGATCTCTACTGTTTAGGAAATGTCATCCCCGGCTCTGCTACGGTCTATGTCAATCCGGCTCCCTTTGCCTTCCTCATGTCAACAACGGGTAACGGGGCCTATTGTGCAGGAACTAACGGGGTAACCCTGGGGCTTACCGGTTCGCAAATCGGGATCATCTATACCCTCTATCGGAATGGCAATCCTGTTGGAACGCCCAAAGCGGGAACAAACCTGCCGTTCACTTTCGGGAATTTCTTAATTCCCGGTATCTATTCTGTTTTCGGAGTGGATACTACTACCAGCCTGAATTGCGGAAGAGCCATGGCCGACAGCATTACGGTGACGATAAATCCTTTGCCTGTTGTTGACTTTAATGCTGATTCAACCTGTATTGGAGAGCTTGCCAACTTTACGGTTACAGGTCCCGATACCCCAAAGATTGTCCTCTGGCAATGGGACTTTGGAGACGGAACGACCGCGACCTATACCAATCCGGAGAATCCGGTGCACCTCTACCCGGTTACCGGCCTGTACACCGTTACACTTGTTGCGACAGATACAAATGGTTGCCAGCGTACCATCCTGCATATCGTGCAGGTAAGTGCCCTGCCCGTAGCGCTGTTCAGCACCTCTCAAACCACCTGCCAGACCCATCCTGTCGGATTCTTTGATGCCTCCTATTCGGTACCTCCGATAACTACCTACCTCGTTACCTGGATCTGGGAGTTTGGAGATGGAACAAGCGATACGATCCATTATCCTGCGAATCCGGATGTGAGTCATTCCTATGCGGCATCCGGCACATTCCAGGTTACGCTGACTGTGATCAACAACAAGGGATGTGCTGACGAGACTACCGCTCAGGTTACTGTTACAGCCAACCCGCTGGCAGCCTTTACGACCAGCGCTACCCAGTGCGAAGACCAACAAGTTCAGTTTACCGATGCCTCTCAAACGTTTGGAGCTAGCACGATCATTCAATGGAAGTGGAATTTTGGGGATCCGACATCCGGGATTTACAACACATCCTTGTTGCAGAACCCGCTCCACACCTATGCTTCACCGGGAATTTATCTTGTGAGACTGATCATAATAACAAGCACTGGCTGCAAGGATACCGTGGAACAAAATGTCACGATCCAGGATGGCCCGTTGGCCGACTTTGTAGCAGATACTGCCTGTTTCGGTTCACCTACCACGCTCACCAGCACCTCTGTTGCCAATGCGACCTCCATCGTAACTTACGACTGGAATTTCGGTGACGGGTCACCACACCTCTCGGGACCAGGTCCGGTGATTCATACCTATGCCTCCTCAGGTACTTATTTTGCCACCTTGCAGATTGTCAACTCAAACGGCTGTATCCACGATACCACCAAAACAATCAAGGTGTTAGCTCTTCCAACAGCAGCCTTCTGGACATCTTCACCGGCCTGTGTTGGATCGGCAGTCACATTCAATGACCAAAGTACCGCTCCAGCAGGTTATATCACAAAATGGCATTGGGACTTTGGCGATGGCAATGATACCATCATTAACTTCCCGGCCAATCAAAATGTCGCACACACTTACGCCCTGGCCGGAACCTATGCTGCTACCCTTACAGTACAAACCACCGATAGCTGTGAAGCTAGCCTCACAGTATATGTCAACATCAACAACAACCCAATCGCCGCATTTGACTATACCGACGGATGTGAAGAGGAGGCAGTGCAGTTTACCGACTTAAGCTCTGTCAATAACGGCGGCGCCATCATGTCGTGGGCATGGAACTTTGATGACCCGGGTTCGGGCGTCCTGAACAACTCTACCTTGCAGAATCCCGAGCACACCTTCATCTACGCCGGGACATATGATGTCAAGCTGATCATTATCAATGTGAATGGCTGCTCGGATACAATGGTCAACCCGATTACAATTTACGAACTGCCTTCTGCGGCATTCCTTGCTGATAGTGCCTGCTTTGGGAACGAAACCCACTTCACGGATACCTCCACTGCCAACAGCGGAACAATCGTTACATGGAACTGGGACTTTGGAGATGGGACACCGAACAGCACACTGCAGAATCCTGTTCACCTCTACAATACTCCCGGCATCTACTGGGTAACATTGACGGTTGGAAACAGTGAAGGGTGCGAAAACGATACCACCCAGGAGATCCTTGTGAAAGAGCCCCCCGACGCGCAGTTTGCCTTTGAAAACAACTGCCAGGGCTTACCCACACAGTTTACCGATCAATCCGTCACATTTGTTGGCTGGATGACTGACTGGTACTGGGACTTCGGAGACGACAGCACATCTACGCTCCAAAACCCGACGCATGTCTATCTCTCGTCGGGCACCTTCGATGTCAAGCTGATCGTTACCAACTCCGAAGGGTGTACCGACTCCATTACACACCAGGTATTAATCCACCAGGGGCCATCATCTGCCTTTACTTATACGAGTTACTATTGTCCGGCCGGCAGGGTCGACTTCCAGAGTTTGGCAACAGGAAACGGAGGAACCATCACAAACTATCTCTGGACTTTCATTCCAGGATATACCTCAACGATCCCCAACCCTACCTTTACCTACCCGGTGCCGGATTCAACCTATGTGGTCACCCTGGCTGTGACCGACGAATACGGCTGTGAAGACTTTGCCATCGATTCGACTGTCTTGGTAAATCCGGGCTTTGAGTTTACGATCGAAGCCGATACCGCCTGCTACGGGATTCCGACCCAGTTCCATGCCACCAACCTGGCTTTGGGAGATTCGCTGATGGCGGTGCTATGGAACTTCGGGGATCCGACGACAGGAGGAGCCAATACATCAACCCTCCACGATCCTGTTCACCTCTTCAGCTCTCCTGGCTCCCGCATCGTGAAGCTGGTGGCCTGGAATTCGGAGAATTGTGTAGACAGCGTCTTTCGGGAGGTACAAGTCGACAATACCCCGATTGCCAACTTCGGCTCGGTAAGCCTACCGTGCGACAGTATGGTGCAGTTCTACGATTCAACCAACACCTCCGGCATGTACATCACCTCCTGGGTGTGGAATTTCGGGGATGGCACGCCTCCGATGACCATTGTTCCCCCGAACAGTCCCGATGTTGCACATCCCTATTCTATCGAAGGAATCTACCAGGTTTCGCTGACAGTGACAACCAGCCGCGGATGCAGCGATTCGATCGTTAAGACCGTTCATCGCTATCCCTGCATCATATCGGCATTTGCCCAGACAGAAACGATCCTCTGTGCCAACCAGGATGTCCTCTTCACCGATCTCTCTGTTCCCGTTGAGTTCATCGACTCCTGGGAGTGGATATTCGGGGACGGGGCCGACACCACTTATACCATCTTCTCTCCGGAAATCGGACATGATTATCCGTCGGAGGGAACCTACCTGGTTCAACTTATCATCATGGGCACTCAGAACGGTTCGCTCTTCAGCGACACCTCCAGTCTGGAGATTGTGGTGAGGACAACCCCACAGGCAAATTTTTCCACCTTCAACGTCTGCCTCACCGACACCAGCCTTTTTCTCAACACCTCCACCACCTTTGCAGGAGATACCCTGCATTACTGGTGGCGTTTCGGAGATACTTCTGCGGGAGGAAAGGATACCAGCAACCTGCTGAATCCCTCTTACCCCTATCCCCAGCCGGGCACATTCGATGTGACGCTGGTGGCACTAAACACCCTGGGGTGCCGCGACACCCTTGTCAGGCCAATGCGGATCTACAAACTGCCATTAGCCGGATTTACCACAACCCTCCCTTGCAAGCGGCACGACATCCGGTTTACCGATGCCAGCATCGAGGGAGATACAACCTTCAACTACTGGTTCTGGAATTTCGGGGATCCTGAGTCCCGCGTTGACACTTCACTCCTTGAGAATCCGACCTACCGGTACGACTCCCTCGCCACCTATCCGGTCCTGCTTCTCGTTCAGGACGAGTTCGGATGCATGGATACTACCCTGAAATTCATCAAGATCCTTCCCTCTCCCATCAGTGAGTTCACCATTGAAGAGGACTATGACGGGAAGACCGGTCAGCTGAAGTTCAACAACCTCTCCACCGGGGCGATTTATTACTTCTGGGATTTCGGGAACAGCAAATACAGCGACCAGGAGAATCCCATTACCACCTATACCAACGATGGAACTTACAGGATTTATCTGGCCTCGGAAAATGATGTGGGATGTACTGACACCACATTCTATACCTATTTAATTACTTTCCGCGGGCTCTTCATCCCCAATGCCTTCTCGCCGGGCGACAATGATCCCGACATCGGGCAATTCCTGCCCAAGGGAATGAACCTCACATCATACCACATCCAGATCTTTGACGGATGGGGGCATGTGATCTTTGAGTCGAAGGATCTGACCCCGGATGGCTCACCCAAAGAGCCTTGGGATGGGACCTACAATGGTCAGCTTCTCCCACAGGGAACCTATATGTGGAAGATCGATGCCGTATTTGAAGGCAACGTGCAGTGGGAAGGCTCCTACAATGGCCGGAGCGAGGGGAAGACAATTGGGACTGTAACATTGATCCGATAACGTGTTAACAATGGTGCATCAAATTTTTGCAATATGAAAAGATGGTTACTTCTTCTTTATAGTTCGGTCATCTTTACTGGTTTTTTCAATCAGGCCGAGGCCCAATGCCCACCGACGGTTCTGATTGAATCGCTTTTTCAGACAACTGTAATTAACGGGAATACTGTTTCCTTCTGTTCAGGGGACAGTTGCCGATTTACCGCTACACCAAGCAGCGGAGTTACGTATCAGTGGTATCGCAACAACATCATCATACCACTAGGAACAAACTATATCTATTATCCGACTTTATCCGGCGATTATTATGTCATCATCTCCAGTTGCACAACCCAATCTGCAACGATCCATGTTGATATTAACCCATTACCAACCGGAACTGTTACTGCGAATCCCCCCTCACCCGTTTGTACGGGAACCCTTGTGACAATCACTCTGCAGACTGATTTTGTAAACAATTCATACGATTGGTCTCCACCTGTACCAGGGAATCCAAGTTCCTTTGAAATAATCTTATATTCTACCCCTAATCCTGCGATTCACGCGAATGTGATGAATACAACGACGCTTTGCAGCAGAACCCTTCCCATCTCTATTATTGTTCACCCAACGATAAATTCCGGAACCATCGCCGCTGATCAAATAATCTGTTATGGCTTCACGCCTGCTTTACTCACGGGAACCTTGCCCAGCGGCGGGGGAGGAACTTACACGTATCAATGGCAATCTTCGATTGTAAGCGCCGTTGCCGGCTTTTCCAATATTACGGGCGCTACCGGGCAGGATTATCAGCCTGGTCCATTAACCCAGACTACCTGGTTCAGGCGTATTACAACATCAAATTCACCTTGTCCTTCGGTATCATCTAATGTGGTCCAGATTACCGTAAATCCGATACCCACTGTCACCAGCGCCGTCACAAAATCCATTTGTTCTGGGACCTCGGTTGCCTATACACCTACGTCCAATGTCCCGGGAACGACTTTCAACTGGACCGGGGTGCCTACCTCTCCGTCTGTTACCGTTTATGGCGTCTCTGCTATCGGCAATGGGACCATTACCGATGTCCTGTCTATCGATCCGGGAGGAACGGCATCCGGGGAGGTTACCTATACCATTACACCCACCGGACCCGGCCCTACGCTTTGCGTTGGGACACCCAAAGACCTCGTGGTGACTGTCAAGCCACTCCCTGTCCCTGTGATCACCGGTCCGACACAAACCTGTTTCGGCAGTACCGGCGTAATTTATGCAACTGCAGCAGGAATGACCGGCTATGTATGGACCATCCAGGGTGGGGTGATCACCACCGGCCAGAATACCTATACCATTACCGTCAACTGGACCACTCCCGGGCCACAGTGGGTGAGGGTGACCTACACCGAGAACGGTTGTGCAGCGGCTTCCCCAACTCAATATGATGTTACGGTAAACCCGCTTCCCGTGCCCGTCATCACCGGACCCAATCTCTCCTGTGTGGGCTCTGCCGGGAATGTTTACTCTACAGCCGCCGGAATGACCAACTACATCTGGACGGTTTCCCCTGGCGGGACCATCACAGGAGGGGGCGGAACCTCCAGCAATACGGTTACCGTAACATGGAACAGTGCCGGATCCCAGTGGGTCAGGGTGACATATACCGATGCCAACGGATGCACCAACACCTCTCCCACCCAGTACAATGTCAATGTAGCAACCCCTACTCTTTCGGGACCAACACCCACGTGTCTGGGATCCACTTCTAACGTCTATTCCACCGAGGCAGGGATGACCAATTACATCTGGACCGTCTCCCCGGGCGGAACGATCACAGCAGGTGGCACATCCACATCGAGCACCGCTACTGTGACATGGAATGCTGCGGGAACCCAGATTGTCACCGTGAACTACACCAGCAGTGCGGGATGCACTGCACTGACACCCACCTCCCTTAATGTCACCGTCAATCCTTTACCTACCCCCACCATCACAGGGAATAACGACCTCTGTGCAGAAACTTCCGGAGTGGTTTACACCACGCAAACCGGGAAATCGCTCTACACCTGGACCATCTCTTCTGGAGGAACCATCACTTCGGGAGGGACCTCCCTGAGCAACACCGCCACGGTTACCTGGAACAGCGCCGGGCCGCGATGGATCAGGGTGAACTATACGGATGCCAACGGATGTACAGCCGTTGCCCCGACACAATATGACGTGACGGTAAAACCCCTTCCTACACCAGGAATTACTGGAAGCACTTCCGAATGTGCGGGGGCCACGGGTGTTGCCTATTCAACGGAACCCGGAAAGACGGGTTATACCTGGACTATTTCGGGAGGGAATATTACCTCCCCCACCAACGCGAACTCTATCACGGTAACATGGACAACACCGGGATCCCGGTGGGTGGCAGTGAACTATACGGATGTTAATGGCTGTGCCGCACCTAATCCGACGCAATACCCTGTGACGGTTAAACCTTTACCGGTCCCAACGATTGCAGGAGCCTCTTCTGTCTGCATCAATGCTTCCAATGTAAGCTATACCACAGAAACGGGCATGACGAATTATCTATGGACTGTTTCGGGAGGGGGTACCGTGACCGGAGGTGGAGGGACCACAGACAATAGTGTATACGTGACCTGGAATGCTATGGGCCCGCAAACGGTTTCTGTGAATTATACCGGCACCAATGGTTGTATGGCCTCATCAGCCACCAACTATGCCGTGACCGTCAATCCGCTTCCGACTCCGACCATATCGGGACCTAATGATGTTTGCGCAAATTCCACAGGAAACATTTACACGACCCAGCCCGGAATGAGCGATTACCTTTGGTCTGTTTCGGCCGGAGGAACCATCACAGAAGGTGGTACAACTACATCAAATACAGCAACAATTACTTGGAATAATTCCGGACCGCAGAGTGTTACCGTCAACTACTCCGCCATTGGCTGCCCGGCTGTATCTCCTACAACCTATCCTGTAACAGCCAATCCACTGCCTACATCGAATGCAGGCTTTGATCAGCTGATCCCATTTGGAACCAGTACCACTCTGACGGGAACCGCAGGAGGTGGAACCCCAAGCCTGAGCTATGCCTGGACACCAGTCGCCAGCATCAATGGACCCAACACGACTCTAACTGTTCTCACAACAAACATCTTTGTTAGCCCGACCGATTTTACACTAACGGTCAACGACTCCAAAGGGTGTGTCGCCACCGACATGGTACGGGTCACTCTTGATGGATCCGCTCTCGCTGTAGTGGCGACGGCTGCACCCCAGGTGATTTGCAACAACGGAGCCTCTGTGCAACTGAATGCGGTGGCAACGGGTGGCAATAGTCAGGTATCCATTTCCTATAGCTGGACCTCCACTCCGGCCGGATTTACTTCCACCATTCAAAATCCTGTTGTCAATCCAACGCAGACTACAACCTATCATGTTTCTGTCTACGATGGGTTCAATACCGCCACGAACTCTGTCACAGTCACGGTCAGCCCTCTTCCCACCATTTTTACTGTTACCGGAGGTGGTGAATATTGCAGCGGGGGGGCGGGCCTCCCGGTCAATCTGACCGGATCTCAACTGGGGGTAAATTATCAACTGTTGCTCAACGGCGCTGCCAATGGGCCTCCTGAACCCGGCAGCGGGAGTGGGTTTTCATTCGGGAACAAGACTGCCCCAGGCACCTATACAGTTCGGGCGACAAATGGAACAACTTCTTGCCAGCAAATGATGACCGGAAGTGTTGTGATCACGGTAAACCCTGTACCTACGGCGTATGCCGGTTCCGATCAGACCATCCCACACGGAGTCTCTACCATCCTCACCGGATCCGCCGGCGGTGGAACCCCGGCACTGAATTACCTGTGGACACCCACCGGACTGATCGCATCGGGTGAAACTACCCTCTCGCCCATTACCCAGAACATTTACGCTACACAAACCTTCACCCTTACCGTGACCGATAGCAAGGGATGTAACCAGGACGACCAGGTGGATGTCATCGTCAATGGCAATGCGCTCAGCGTTACTGCCAACGTGAACAGCAGCACTATCTGCGAAGGAGATACGGCCCAACTTACCGCCACCGGTGATGGCGGCAGCGGCACCTATACTTATTCCTGGACCAGCATGCCTGCCGGAACACCCCCCTGGTCCTCCAATGAACAGAATCCTACCGTCACCCCGATGGTCAATACCCAATATACGGTCACCATCGACGATGGCTATAACACGGCCACTGCTTCGGTCAGCGTCATTGTCAACCCCCTGCCTCCGGCCCATTCCATTGATGGCGGAGGCGCCTATTGTTCAGGTGGAGCCGGTGTTCCGGTTGGGCTCACCGGCTCCGACGTAGGGGTGAATTACCAGCTTTACCGCAACGGGATCACCACCGGGTCGACCGTTCCCGGCACAGGCAGCGCCATCAGCTTTGGAAACCAAACCGTGGCCGGAACATATACCGCCAGGGCGACACGAGTCGCCACCGGATGCATCCGAACCATGACAGGCTCAACCGCTATCACCATCCTGCCATTGCCAACCGCCTATTCCATGACTGGAGGAGGTTCATATCCGACAGGTGGAATCGGCGTCATCGTAGGGATTACAGATACCGATACCGGTATCGACTACCGGCTGATCCTGAACGGGACCGATACGCTCACACCAGCTCCTGGCATGGCCGGAAACGGAAGCCCCATGAACTTCGGTTACCAAACCCAGGCCGGCGACTATACCGCTATAGCGATCAACTCCTCCACCGGATGTGTCAGGGAAATGCTGGGAAGCGTTACCGTGATCATCAATCCCTACCCAGAGCTCTTCAATGTCTTTGGCGGAGGTCCGCTGTGTCAGGGCGACACCGGAGTGACCGTCGGACTCGACGGCTCGGAAATTGGCGTGAGGTATGTTTTACGCCGGGGAGCCGACAGCATCGGTAACTTTTCCGGGACCGGGGATACCATTTTCTGTGGCACCTTTGTAACGGCAGGGACTTACTCTGTCAAAGGGGTCAACATCTCCACCGGGCTGATAAAGATCATGACAGGCAGCGCCACCGTGGTCGTTAATCCTCTCCCAACTGTCTTTATCGTTAGCTCTTTCGGAAATTTTTGTCCAGGTACTGAAGTCATTCTGAACGGAAGCCAACTAAACACCAGTTACATTCTCCTGCGGGATGCAATTGCGGTGGATACGCTTGCGGGAACATCTTCCCTCCTTAATTTTGGGCCGCAGACCGTTGCAGGAACCTATACGATCCTGGCTTCAGAAGATACCACCGGATGCCATACCATGATGAACGGATCGGTGACAGTCCATCCCAACCCGTTGACCTTTACCATCTATCCTCCGGGGATTAGCTGCGCCGGAGATACCGTCATGTTGATGGGATCCGAAAGCGGGATCCTCTACCAGCTCAAGCGCGACGGGGTATTCAATGTTGGCACTCCGCTCACCGGTACGGGCTCTCCGTTGAGTTTCGGGCCGCAGACGGTGGCCGGAACCTACACCGTCCTGGCCACGAACCCGGTGACCAGCTGCGCCGTGCTGATGCTTGGGAGTACTACCTTGCACCTGCTTCCAGGGGTATATTCCGTAATCCCAGCAGGGGATACATGTGCCGGCGTTTCCATCGGGCTCAGCGGATCACAAAACTACGTGAAATATGTTCTCCGACGGGATACCGTATGGGTAGATACTCTCACGGGAACCGGCCTGCCGATTGAATTCGGCGTGCAAACCACACCAGGGATCTATACCATCGTTGGCTTCGATTCCACCACCAGTATGCTGTGCGACAATCCGATGAACGGGAGCACCACCATCTATCCGGCTCCGGTGATCTATACCATGTCACCCGGAGGTTATACCTGTGTCGGGAGCGGCATCGGACTGAATGGTTCGGATACCGGGGTGCTCTACCGGCTGATCAAAAACGGAACACAGGTGATCCTGCCAGAGGTTCCGGGGACAGGAAACCCCATCTCATTCGGCCTTCAGAATTTCCCGGGAACCTATACCGTGACAGCGCAAAACACACTTACAGGTTGTATCTCGGTGATGGCCGACAGTATTGTGATCACCGACCTGCCCCTACAGTACCAGATCACCCCTACCGGATCGCACTGCACCGGGACAGAGATCGGGGTAACAGGATCGCAGATAGGCGTCAACTACATGCTCCTTCTAAACAATGCCCTGGTGGCCACCATTCCGGGTACGGGATCGGCCATCTCCTTCGGGATCCAGTTCCAGGCAGGAACCTATACCGTAAAAGGATATAATGCCACTCCCGACTCCTGTCAGAGGCTAATGGCAGGAAGCTGTCTCCTGATGAACAACCCGCTACAGTTTTCTATCACTCCGGCCGGTCTCAGCTGTGCCGGGGATACCATCTACCTCTCCGGCTCGGAGCCCGGCATCGAGTACCAGTTGATCCGCAACGGATGGCAAGCCATCGGTCTGCCCAAGCCAGGAACCGGCTTCCAGCTCAACTTTGGAATGCAAACACTTCCGGGAACCTATACCATCACGGGGACTTCGGTCAGCACCTCCTGCTACGCCCAAATGTTAGGGCAGGCAGTCCTCTTTGACCTTCCAAGTGTATATGCCCTCACACCCCAGGGAGATACCTGTGAGAATACAGTGCTCCACCTCAGCGGGTCACAGACCGGGGTCAACTACACCCTTTACCGCAATGCCATCTTCCCGGTCGCATCGATTCCCGGAACAGGATCAACTCTCTCCTTCGGAAACCAAACCACTGCCGGCATATACTCCGTGGTGGCTTCCAACGGAAGCCCCGACTTCTGTTCACGGCTCATGCAGGGAACCATGACGATCCATCCGCTACCGCAGGCTTACGACTTCCTGCCTGGCGGAACCGTCTGCCAGGGAGCAACCCTGAGCCTCAACGGGTCGGAAACGGGAAAACGCTATTCGCTCTACCGTAATGGCATCCTCGTTGCCATCCTAGACGGCACAGGCAGCCCGCTGACCTTTGGTAGCCAATCGTTGCCAGGTACCTATACGGTGATCGGCCAGGATACCATCACCGACTGCTGGTCAACCATGAGCGGCACCACAGTGATGGTTGCCATCCCAACAGCCTATAGCCTGGTTCCTTCAGGAGATACCTGCGAAAATGTTCCGATCGGCCTTAACGGCTCACAGGCAGGTGTGAACTACATCCTGAAACGAAACAGCATCCCTGTGGCCAACACAGCCGGCACCGGTGGATCGATCACATTTGCAGCAGTTATCACAGCTGGGACCTATACCGTAACAGCCCAAAACAATACGACCGACAGTTGTACCAGCCTCATGACTGGCACCCTAGTAATTCATGCCAGTCCGGTCGCCTATACCATCACTCCGGCTGGAGTCAACTGTGAACCAACTGTTATCGGACTGGATGACTCACAAACCGGTGTGATCTATGAACTCATCAAAAATGGCATTCCCACTGGGATAACACAAACAGGGACCGGATCCTCCCTGAACTTCTCTTCCCAGAATTCAGGAATCTACCGGATCATCGGAACCCTTCAATCTCCCCCATTCTGTGAAACGCTCATGACAGACAGCGTCGTCATCAGCCCCAGGCCTGTCGTTGATGCCGGAGCAAACGACTCCGTCTGTTTCCCCGTTGCATCCATCACCGTAAGTGCCACCGTGGCTAACTTCAGCAGCCTCCTATGGTCTTCTTCTGGCGATGGGATTTTCATTGACGCAACGAGTGCCACGACAGATTACCTGATAGGTATCAACGATAAAACCAATGGAAGCGTTATCCTCTCGGTCGTCGCCAACGGGACTCCCGAATGTCCGGGATCATCTGCATCCGACCAGCTCCTCCTGACGATCCATCCACTCCCCGTGGCTTACGCAGGGAACGACATCGCGATCTGCGAGGGAGAAACATTCCCGGCATCGGGCAGCGTTCAGCATGCTGCGTCGTTTCATTGGAATACAACCGGCGACGGCTCGTTCAACGACAACACGATCCTGGATCCCGACTATACGCCCGGCCCCCTGGATATCCTCAACGGATCCGTCAACCTGATCCTGACTGCCAACGGTGCATTCAGCTGCTCAGGAGCGCTGGACAGGGATACCATGGAACTCACCATCCATACCCTCCCGACTGCACACCTGACAGGCTCTGCCTCAATCTGTGAAGGAGATACAGCATGGCTGACATGCACCCTGACGGGCACATCACCCTGGATGGTTCAGATTACCAATGGGACCACCATGACTACCTACGATAACATCCAATTCTCTCCCCTGATCATTGGTGTATTCCCGGCTGCTACCACACAGTATTCCATCACTGCCGTTGCAGACATGCACTGTACTGGCTCTGCCATAACCGGTCAGCCCTTGATAGAGGTGTTCCCTAAACCACTGCAGTTCAACCTGTTTGCCACAAACAACGGCACTTACTGCCAGGGGGGTATGGGTGTGGAAATAGGGTTGGACGGATCACAGACCGGAGTGAAATACAAGATGCTTAAAAACGGGACCCCGGTAGTCAACGCTGTCGCCGGAACGGGAGACTCCATCTCCTTCGGCTACCTGACGGCGGCTGGATTGTATACCGCCATTGCGATCGATACAACCTCTCCAAACCTCTGTTCTGCCGGGATGATCGGATTGGTCACCCTTACCGTTCACCCAATCCCTGTGGTTGATTTTCACGTAGACTCCACCTGCCTGGGACAATCCTCCATCTTCGACATTTTCGGTCAGGACACCGCCCAGGTCATATCCTGGATGTGGGATTTCGGAGACGGGACAACCGCCTTCTTCGACTTTCCGGCAGAACCGCAACATACCTATGCGACAGTCGGTGTCTACCAGGTTACCTTGGTGGCAACCGATTCAACTGGCTGCGAGCGAACCCGAATCCACCCGGCCACTGTTCTATCTCAGCCCATCGTTCTCTTCTCGGCAACCACTCCGGTGTGTCAGCATGAAACAGTGGCCTTCACAGATTTTTCATACTCTGTGCCAGCCATCTCTACCTACCTTGTTACCTGGATCTGGGATTACGGTGACGGGGATGCCGATACCATCTATTATCCTGCTTCACAGAACACCACGCACCAGTACACTTCAGCAGGGAATTTCTCAGTCTCACTCACGGTGGTCAACAACATCGGATGCGAAAATCAGCTCTCCACCAATATACATGTTCTGCCCCGTGCCATCTCAAACTATACCTACTCATCCCTTTGCGAAGACCAGCTGATCCAGTTTACCGATATCTCGCAAACCAACGGCGGAGGAGCCATTGTAACCTGGAGATGGAATTTCGGAGATCCCTCTTCAGGGACCGGGAATACTTCCACACTTCAGAATCCGACACATAACTATGCTTCTCCCGGGTTTTATAATACTTCCCTGATCACAACCAACGTCCAGGGTTGTTCCGATACCGTGGTCAAGAACTTGCAGGTGGCTTTGCAGGCGGTAGCTGATTTTCATGCGGATACAGCCTGCCATGGGTCGCTCACCACCTTCACCGACCTGTCAGTTCCAAACGCTCCATCCATCGTTACCTATACCTGGAATTTCGGAGATGGCACGCCAACTGTCTCTGGCCTCGGACCCGTTCAGCATCTCTATGCATTACCCGGAATCTATCTCGCCAATCTCCAGATCGTCAACTCGAACGGTTGTGTGAAGGATACGACAAAGTCAGTGCTTGTGGTAGCCCAGCCAACCGCTAACTTCAGTTCAGACGCACCACAGTGCATCGGAGCTGCTGTGAGTTTTATAGATCTGAGCCATACGGCCCACGGCTATGTTGCCCAATGGCACTGGAATTTCGGCGACGGATACTCAGTGACCGTCAACTATCCCAATTCACCCGATGTTACCCATATCTACAGCTCCAGCGGTAATTATACTGTGACGCTCACCATTGTAACAACCGACAGCTGCTCGGCAACCAGAACCCTACTTGTCATCATCCAGGATACCCCGGTAGCCAACTTTATCTTCCCGAACAACAACTGCAGCCTCACCCCGGTATCATTTACCGATATCAGCCAGCCCAACGGTGGAGGTCCGATCACCCAGTGGTTGTGGGATTTCGGGGATCCCTCATCGGGTGTCAACAACACCTCGTATCTGAAGAACCCAACCCATCTCTTCTCTGCGGGAGGGAACTTCGATGTGGTCCTTATCGCAACAAATTCGCTTGGATGCGGTGATACAATCACCAAACAGGTCACTGTGGAGGATAACCCGGTAGCCGACTTTACAGCCGACACTGCCTGCATGGGGAATGCCACGGTATTCACTGATGTCTCCCTCCCGGTTTCCGGAACCATCGTTTCCTGGGACTGGAATTTCGGGGACAACACGCCGCACTCCAACCAGCAGAACCCGACACACCTATACGCCTCACCAGGGAACTACAATGTGCACCTGACAATAACCGCAAGTACCGGATGCATTCACGACACGTTGAAAATCGTTCCTGTAAGCGATATTCCGGATGCCCTTTTCTCATTCACTAATGCCTGCGTTGGTACGCCGACCCAGTTCACGGATGAGTCGACCACCCTCACCGGGACCATCACGGAGTGGTTCTGGGATTTCGACGACGGCAACACCTCCACCGAACAAAATCCGCAAAATACCTTTGCAACCACGGGCGTGTTTGACGTGAAACTCATCGCTACAAGCTCCTTAGGATGCTCCGATTCCATCGTCATCCCGGTAACGATCCATCTGGGTCCAACATCCGGATTCACCTATCACAGCTTCTACTGCCCGGCCGGACAAGTCAACTTCTCCAACCAATCGTCCGGAAACGGGTCAGGAATTGCCTCCTACCTGTGGACCTTCGAACCCGGATTCATCTCCACCCAGGCGAATCCGACCTACGTATTTTCAGTGCTTGACACCTCTTACCTGGTCTCCCTGACTGTGACCGATGAATTCGGATGCCAGGACACCTTTGATTCCACTATCTTCATTAAGCCCGCCTTTGCATTTAACATCGGCGCCGATTCGGTATGTGTTGGATCTCCTACCCACTTCCAGGCCATCAACCTGGCACCGGGCGACAGTCTCCACTTTGTGCGATGGAACTTTGGAGAACCTTCCAGTGGATTCTCCAACACCTCTACACTCCATAATCCGGAGCATACGTATGCTTCTTCCGACTTCTTCATGGTCAAGCTCACTGCCTGGAATTCGGAAAACTGCATGGACAGCCTCTACCGTGAAATCGTTGTTCACAGCTCCCCGGAAGTAGCATTTAAGGGTACTTCCATTTCCTGCGACTCGAATGTCTATTTTACCGACCAAACCGTAATCCCAGCTGCCGATGTCGGCTCCTGGACATGGGATTTCGGCGACGGCACTCCGGCCAATACGATCTACCCGCCCAATTCGCCCGATATCACACATGTGTTTCCACAGATGGGAGTATTTTACATGGTAACGCTGACCGTGACCAGCAGCTACGGGTGCATTGATTCGCTCACTCAGTCGGTGCAGCGATATCCCTGTATCTCGGCGGGTATCTCCCTGGGAGACACCCTGATATGCAACCAGCAGGAGGCCATTTTCCTGGATCAGTCGGCACCGGCCGACTTGATCTCAAACTGGGAGTGGCATTTCGGCGACGGGACGGATACCTCCTATGTCAACCGATCTGACAGCGTAATGCACCTCTATGCGACGAACGGAACCTATGATGTCATGCTGATCGTTACGATCAACTCGCTTGGAGTCATCCTCACCGACACTACATTCTACCAGACAACTATAAAACCACGACCAGCACCCGGGTTCATCGCATCCGCAACCTGCCTGGCTGATACCTCAAGGTTCTTGAATACCTCCGCCTCATTCCCTGCCGACAGCCTGCAATTCCTCTGGAGTTTTGGTGATCCGCTTTCCGGAACCGCAAATACGAGCAACCTGGAAAACCCGGTGCATTATTACGACAATCCAGGACTCTATGAAGTCAGCCTTCTCTCGCTGAGTTCAAACGGGTGCTATGATTCACTGATGAAACCGCTTCGTATTTCCTCTCTTCCCACGGCTGTATTCACCTCATCCTACGAGTGTGTGAATCATCCGGCTATGTTCATGGACAGCTCAATGATCGGGGATACGGTCATCGTTTCGTGGTACTGGAATTTTGGTGTCAGCGGAACCCTCTCTGATACCTCAATCCTGGAAAATCCAACCTACACATACGACTCCGTTACTTCGCATCAGGTCTTCCTCAAAATTACGGATGCCTCCGGATGCCAGGATACAACCAGCAAAATCATCTCCGTAAAGCCGTCTCCCATCAGTGAATTTACCATCCGGGAGAATTACGAAGGGATCCAGGGACAAATCCTCCTGCAGAATCAATCCTCCGGAGCATCATTCTATCTCTGGGATTTCGGGAATGGCGAAACCAGCGAGGAGGAGGAGCCGGTGGTGGCCTATACTAAAGACGGGACCTACATCATCTGGTTGGTCACTTACAACAACCAGACATGTTACGACTCAGCCTTCCTTGAATATGAACTGCTGTTCAGAGGGCTGTTTGTGCCGAATGCATTCGCACCAACCACACTTGTCAATGAAGTCAGGCTGTTCAAACCTGTCGGAATAAACCTGAAGGAGTACCAGATCACCGTGTTCGATACCTGGGGCCACGAACTTTGGGAATCTTCTGCACTGGATAAATATGGTTCTCCCATCGAAGGGTGGAATGGCACTTATAAGAATGAACTCATGCCGCAGGGAACCTATATGTGGAAGATCAGTGCGACATTCGAGGATGGCTCGGTATGGCAGGGATCTGATAATGGAAAAGGAAAGGGAAAAACAATAGGAACTGTCACGCTAATCAGATAAACACTTTCTATTATGAAAGGATCGATAATAAAAACATGTGCTGGAGTCTGCCTGGTTTTGATTGCCTGTATCCAGGCATCAGGACAGGACATCAACTTTTCCCAATATTACAATGTCCCCACCTATTACAATCCTGCTATGGTTGGTTTGTATACCGGGATCAGGGCTAGATTTGATTTCAGGGATCAGTATCCAAACCTGCCTGATGATTTTAAAGGATACTTTTTTTCGGCTGAATTGGGCGACCGAAGACTTCCTGGTTCAGGAGGGGTAGGATTGATTTTCAATACCGATGATGAAGGGCTGGCATTCATCCGAAACCTGACAGTGGGGCTAAACTTATCCGTTCGGATTCAACTCACACCTTACCTGATTACGCAGGTTGGAATAAAGGCAGCTTACCTGCAAAAAACCTTAAACTGGAAAGACTTTGTATTTGGCGACCAGCTGGATCCAAAATATGGATATATCAGCGACCAAACAAAATTCCAGCATCCCGAATACAACCGCGTTGCGGTGCCTGATTTCGGGTTTGGAGCCTTGCTCCAGGGAGCCAATGACGACCAGAGTATCATCGGGACATTCGGAATATCGATTGATCACCTCTTCTCTCCCGATCTTGCATTCCTGGCTACGGGATCAGACCGGCTTCCTAAGAAATGGGTCATCCAGGCTGATGGTGTGTTTACTGTGGGAGGGTCCGGCCGGAATTCAGATAATGGCGTGAAGATCAATCCCGGATTCATCTTTCAGAACCAGGGTGAGTTCAAGTCCTTGCAGTTCGGATCCAATTTCTACAAGTATAACATCTACCTCGGAGTTTTCTATAAAAGCATCTGGACAAAACTTTTCCAGGGATCCCTGGTACTCACGGCCGGATACCGGTATGACTTCAATGAAGATTTCTCTCTTAAGTTCTGCTACAACTACGACCTGCAAACCAACGTAGCCATTGCCGGAACCGGAGGCGCCCATGAGATTACCCTCAGCCTCGACTTCAACCAGGAGGGGGTCTTCGATGGTTCAAGAAGTTACAAATGGGGAAACTCACGTCGCGGATCAAAAGGAGGCCGTTTTGAATGTCCTGATTTTCATTGAGTCCCCTTCAGCATCTCTTCAATCAGCCCCCTCGTCTCATCCACATACCGGTCGTAATGTGCTCCGGTAGCGGGTCCTGAAAATCCCGTCTCCACTTTCCGGATTTTTCCTCTTTTATCGATGAAGATCGTAGTGGGATATGCCATGGTGCCTTCGAAGGGATAGAGGACAGCCCGGATCGACTCGCGGCCGCGTGGGCCTGCATAGATTAGTGGATAGCCCACGCCGGTTTGTTCAGCGAATCTTCTCATTTTGGGCACGGATGCCTCAAACGT
>Ga0268277_1000270_pt1 | contig 43285 bp, 50 predicted proteins | sample saktaG_5_FD_190132 | JGI IMG/M metagenome (GOLD analysis project Ga0268277, IMG submission 190132) | Saline water microbial communities from Sakinaw Lake, British Columbia, Canada - sak_2010_1_5_50m | ecosystem: Environmental > Aquatic > Non-marine Saline and Alkaline > Saline ... | reverse complement strand
AGCGAATTTGTTTAGTTGATTCTTATCTTGGGAGTTTTTGGGTTATTCTTAAACAAGGATTGACAGATAAAAAAGTTAAGGAAATACGAGAGCAGATTGAGAAGATTAAGGCTGGGAAGGGAGAGAGGGAAAGCAAGGTTATTAAGACAGAAATTTATGATAAAAACTTTCTGGGGAAAGATGTGAAGGCAATAAAGGTTTTTGTTGAAAATTTTAAAGATGCCCATTCAATTGCCGATGAAATTGGCTTTAAAGAAGTTGAAAAGCGAAGAGAATATGATTTGAATATTATATCTAAATATATAATGGAGAAGAAGGTTTTACCTTTAAAATGGTATGAGGTTGATGGAAGTTTGATCTCCGGGAATGATTTTGGAGGAATTGCGAATCTTGAGGTTGATGCTTGTTTTGAGTTAGAGAGGATTAAAGAATCCAGTAGAAAAGACTTTGAGCCTAAATTTTTGGCATTTGATATAGAGGTTGATAAATTTGAGATTGGTAAGGGGGATGTTTTAATGGTCTCATTATATGGAAAGAATTTTAAGAAAGTTTTAACCTGGAAGAAATGTGGCCAGAAACAGGATTTTGTTGAGTGTTTTAAAGATGAAGAAGAAATGCTCAAGAAATTTTCAGAATATGTCTATGAATATGCTCCGGATTTTTTAGTTGGTTATTTCTCAGATGGTTTTGATTTGCCTTATTTAAGAGCTGCTGCTGAGAAAAATAAGATTAGGTTGGAGCTTGGACTTGATAGGAGTCAGCCAAAGTTTTCAAGAGGAAATGTCTTAACTGGCAGAATTTCTGGATTAGTCCATGTGGATATTTTTAGATTTATAAAGAATGTGTTTTCTCAATATCTTCAGTCTGAAACGCTTTCATTAAATGATGTTGCTTCGGAACTCCTTGGCGAAAAGAAACATGATTTTGACTTTCTTAAGTTAGGAAAGATGAAGGAGGAGGACTGGCATGATTTTTTTGCTTATAATCTGCAGGATTCTAAACTGACTTATGAATTAATGGAAAAAATATGGCCGGATATTTCTGAATTTACAAAAATTGTGCAGGAACCTGTTTTTGAAGTTACAAGAAATGCGATGTCTTCTCATGTTGAGGACTATATTATTCATAATCTTGAAAGATTTAATGAAATTGCTGAAAAAAGACCAGTTCATGAGGAGATTGGAAAGAGGAGAGGGCGGGGAAAGTATGAGGGCGCTTTTGTATTTCAGCCTACTCCCGGTTTGTATGGTGATATTGGGATGTTTGATTTTACTTCTATGTATGGGAGTGTAATTGTCAGTTATAATCTTTCCTTGTCAAGTTTTCATGAAAAGAAGGAAAAAGGGGACTTAGAAGTTGATTTGGGAAAGCAGAAAGTGCATTTTTCAAAGAAACAGGGTTTTTTCCCTATAATGCTTGGAGAGTTTATAGAAATGAGAAAGAAGTATAAAAAAGAGTATAATGAGAATAAAAATTCTATGACCAAGGCAAGAAGCAACGCTTACAAGCTTCTTGCAAATGCTGCCTATGGTTACCAGGGTTTTTTTGGTGCAAGATATTATTGTCTTGAAGCGGCAGCTTCTACTGCGGCTTTAGCAAGGGAGAATATTCATAGTGTGATTGACAAGATCAAAAAGCAAGGATATAATGTGATCTATTCGGATACAGATTCAGTAGCTTTTCTCTTAGATGGGAAAAATCAGAAGGAGACTCTTGGATTTTTGAAAAAACTTAATTCAGAACTTCCTGGAATAATGGAGCTTGATTTGGAAGATTTTTATAAAAGAGCATTATTTGTTTCAAAGAGGACAACAGATGCAGGGGCTAAGAAGAAATATGCTTTGATAAGTTATGACGGTAAATTGAAAATAAGAGGTTTTGAGACTGTTAGACGGGATTGGTGCAAATTAGCTAGAAGACTTCAAAGTGAGATTATTGAAAGTATTCTTAAGAATGGAAATGAAAAAGACGCTTTGGAGATACTAAAAGATGTGATTATGAAGATTAAGAAAAGAGAAGTGAAGAGAGAGGATTTGATTATTAGGACACAATTGAAGAAACCGATTTCTGAATATCTTGCAACAGGACCACACGTCATTGCCGCTAAAAAAATGGAAGAAAAAGGAATTGCAGTTTCACCAGGGGATTTAATTGAGTTTTATGTTGCGGAGATGAAAGGAAAAAAGAAATTAGTAAGGGAAAAAGTAAAATTGCCTGATGAGGAAGGAGATTATGAAATTGAGTATTACCTAAATAATCAAATACTTCCTGCTACTGAAAATATTTTTGAAGTTTTTAAAATTAATTTAAGGGAAGTTATCGACGGAAACAAGCAGACGAAATTATTCTAAAAAAGTAAAGAATATGAAAAAATAAAAGGTAAATAAAAGAAGACCGAAGTCTTATCTTTTCTTTTTCTTAGCAGCTTTTTTCTTTTTTGCAGCCATTTTAGAAATCTGTATTCACAGATTGCCCCCTTTTCATGATATAATAAGTCATAGTTAGTTATTAAACTTTTCCCTGACTCTAAAAACCTCGTCGGTGTTTTTTTAGAAAGATAAACTTAAAATACCCTTAAAACCTTTTTAATTGATGGAACCTGCAAAACATAAAGAAAAATTAAGAGAAAAATATCCTCCCAAACCGGAATTTATTAAGAGAATGAAAGCTCTAATTGGAGATGAAGCAGAAGAATTTTTTAGGATTTCGTATACGACAACCCCTGATTCTATTCGTTGTAACACTTTAAAAATTTCTGTTGATGAACTTAGAAAAAGATTAGAGAGTTATGGATGGAAGATTAAACAACCGTTTGACGAATATCCCGAGGTAATGATTGTTGAGAATAGACTGAAACCTGGAGAATTAGGAAAGACAAAAGAACATTTGCTGGGTTATTATTATGTTCAAGAAGTTTCTTCAATGCTTCCTATTTTAGCATTAAAACCCAAAGCTGGAGAGATTTTACTTGATTTATGTGCTTCTCCGGGAAGTAAGACGACACAGGCAGCTGCGATGATGGAAAATTCAGGAATGATTGTTGCTAATGAAGTTAATTTAGGGCGAATAAGGATTTTAAATTCTAATTTGGAAAAATGCGGTGTAATGAACACTATGGTTGTAAGAAAAGATGGTGTTCAGTTGTGCGAGAAACTTGAGAAGAAATCTAAATTAAGGTTTGATAAAATTTTGGTTGATGCTCCTTGTTCTGGAGAGGGGACATTGAGAAAGAGTCCAAAGACATTTTTAATGTGGAATAAGAAGATGATTGAAAATATTTCAAGAATACAGAAGAAATTGGCGGCATCTGCAATGAAGATTCTAAGGGTTGGGGGTGAGATGATTTATTCAACATGTACTTTATCTCCTGAGGAAGATGAGGGGGTAATTGATTTTTTAATTAGAAATTTTGATGTTTCTGTTGAATCGATTAAACTTCCTATCAAGCTGAGATGTGGTGTTTGTGAGTGGGAAGGAAAGAGTTATAACCATGAAATTGAGAAGGCATGCAGGCTATATCCTCAGGATAATAATACTGATGGATTTTTTTTATGCAAGATTAGGAAGTTGTCAGATAAATGTTTACTTAAGGAGAAGGCGGTTCACTTTTAAAATGATAATACAAATAATTGACTCGGCAAAGAAGAAGAGATTTATAGATGAAATTTCATATTTGGGTGTGAAGAAAATTCCTTTTTTGTTGTCTAAGACTGGAAGTGAAAGGATAAGCGCTTTTTCCGGATCTTTAAGTGTTGATGAAATTTATTCTTTATGGAATTTGCTTCCTATTGAAGGTTTTGGTTTGTATTTGGGAAAGCAGATGATTGACAGGAAGACTGGAAGAAAGGAATCAAGGCTAGGTTTAGATGGGTTGCATGTTTTGAAAGCCCAGGTAGATAAAAATATTGTTAGGTTGAATGAAGAGCAAGAGGTTGAGTGGTTTAAGGGAAGAGATGTTGATGTTAATGAGGAGCAGGTTAAAGATATTACTGGTGGGGAGTTTGTAGCGGTTTTATCTTCTGATGGAAAAGATTTTATTGGAACTGGTAAGGTTAATCAAGAAAAAAAGATTTTATTTACATTTCTGCCTAAAGAACGAAGGAGAAGAGAGAATTAGGTTGTTATTGCAATAAAGAATATCTCTGAAATTAGATTGTAAATTAAGATAAAATAACTTGCGAAGGAATCAAAAAATGAGAAACAGGAAGTCCCTAAACTTTTTTGGGTTATGAATATTAATAAAAAACCAGTTATCATAAAAATAATAATTTTGTTTATTTTCATTGAAATATCTAGGGTTTTGTTCATCTTAGAAAGAATATTATAAAAGAGCCAAAAGCAATCACGATTCCTGCACCAACTAGAATCCATGCTATAATCTCTTTTATGTTCATATATTGTTTATTAATAAATAATTTAAATACTTTTTGGGCGGTTTATTTTAAGCTGTTTGGGGGTTGGTTTTTGGGTTTGTTTTTAACTCACCAAGGCTAAATCTAGGAATATTAAGTATATGGGGGGCTTTTGATCTTTTATAAAATGCGGAAGCATCTTTGACTTGGACTTCATAACCCAAACCTTCTCCACGAGATCTGGATGTGAATGAAAAATATTGTTTCCCAATAAGCTTTACTTGAGGGGATCTATCTTTTAAGTTAATTAATTTATCTAGGTTAACATGGACCATTCTCTCTCCAGCTCCAAGAAGAGTCGACATTGCCCTATTCTGAAATATAACTTCTCCATTTGGATTTGTGATTACTATTGGTTTATGTTTGTAATCTTTTGAGCAATAAGTTAGTGTTAATGTTCTTGCTTCACTCTTTTGTGTTTCTTCAACTTTTCTCTTTAATAAAGAGACTTCTCTTTCTAATTGTGCTCTCTGTCTTACTAATCCAGTTCGTTCTTGAATATAATTATTGTGTGCTTGAACTGCGATTTCAAGAGCAGCGTTTCCTGCTTCTAATCTTTCAATTCTCTGATCTTTCCTGGCTAACTCGCCTATCTGTTCTTCTGATAGTCTTCCATAGGCTGAAGTTTTGGTAGTGAGTGCATCTGCTGTTTCTATTAATTTTTTTTCTACTTCCCCTATTTGATTTCCTAAAGTTGTGGCTCTGTTTAAAGCCCATTGGTAATCTTGAGAGTGAGCTCTTACATCCGTAGAATATTGTTCTGGAAAGAGGTATCTCATTGCACGGAGTACTGGTTTTGCGACCCATCTAAATGCTTTATTTCCCATCTAAAACCTATTGTAATCGGATATTTAACTTTTTCCATAATTTTATATATCTTGAAAATTACATGAAAACAGGAGAAATAATGGATAGTCAAGAGATTGAGTCATATAAGAAAGCAGGGAAAATTGCTCACGAAATGGTGGAGCATTTAAAGAAATTTGTGAAGCCTGGAATGAAGTTAATTGATATTGCGGATGAGACGGATAAGCTTATTGGTGAGAAAGATGCAAGGCCAGCTTTTCCTATTAACTTATCCTTGAATGAGGTTGCGGCTCACTATACTCCTAGTTTTGATGATGAGACTATTGCAGAGGGTTTGCTTAAGGTTGATTTAGGTGTGGAGATTAATGGTTGTATTGCGGATACTGCTTTTTCACTGGATTTGACTGATGATAATAGGTTTGAAGAAATGATTGAACTTAATAATACTGTATTGAACAAAGCTCTTTCTAACCTTAAACCTGGAATGTTTATTGGAACGATTGGAAATACGATTCAATCTGAAGTTGAAAATTATAACGAGGAGAATGAGAAGAAATTTTCAATAGTAAAAAATCTTACTGGACATTCATTGGATAAGCATATTATTCATGCAGGATTTGTAATTCCAAATTATAAAAATGAGAATAAAACGGAATTGAAGGATATTGCATTTGCAATTGAGCCTTTTTTAACTACGGGGGTTGGGGAGATTTATGATGGAAAACCCGGGGAAATTTTTATGATCCAGAATGAAAGACCGGTTCGTGATAAAGATGCAAGAGAAATCTTAAAATTTATTAAAGAAGAGTATAAAACAAAACCTTTTTGTAAACGGTGGCTTGTTAGGAAGAATTTTGCTAAGCTGGATTTTTCGCTTCGTTTGCTTGTTCGGGAAGGGATTTTACATAATTTTCCTATTTTAGTTGAGAAGTCTAAACAACCAGTAAGCCAGATGGAGCATACTGTTTTGATTTCAGGTGATTTGGTTGAGGTTACTACTAGATGAAATTTGCAAGAAAGAGAAATCAAAGAATTTTAAGAGCTTATTCTGAAAAAAGGAGGGTTATTCATAATGCTGATTCTTTGTTTATTGACGTTTTTGATACTTTTGTTGAATCCGAGGAGGATTTATTTCAAGCTAGACTAAGAAAAGGATTTTTAGATTTCTTAAAAGTTCACTATAGAAGTGGAAAGAGAATTGTTGCTCATTCAGATGCAATTGAAGATCGGAATTTTAGAAATTACTTAGAGGTCTGTGGTGTTGGTCAATATGTTACTTCTACATTTGGTAAAGATTATTTATTCAGAGATAAAGACGTTAAGGATTTTGCAAGAATGGCTAGAGTGATAAAAGTTCCATTAAATAAGATAGTTGTTATTGCAGAGGAATTTTCAGCAGATACTTTAGCTTCGTTGATTGCTGGTGTGAGGGTTGTTGAAGTACCAAGAATGTCCTTGGATGGAAGATTTAATTTTAAGTATTTAGCTTAACCAGCATAGCTAGTTATATCTGGGAGGGCGGAACGAGCACTTCTCAAGTATTGTTGTTCAATCTGCTTATATCTGTCTTGATCGCCTTTTGAGACGCTGGGCATTACTTTATCCATAGCTTTTTCAAAATGGATTTTTGAAACTTTTTTTGCCTCAATATTTTCTCTTAATGCTAACATCCCGGCTTCTCTTGATAGTGATTCTAGGTCTGCTCCAGTGAAACCTTCTGTTTGTTCTGAGATATATTTTAAGTCTACATCTTTATCAAGCGGCATTTTCTTTGTGTGGATTTCTAAAATCTTTAATCTTCCATCTTTATTTGGAACATTGACAAAAACAATTCTGTCGAATCTTCCAGGCCTCATTAGTGCAGAGTCTAATTTATCAGGTCTGTTTGTTGCACCTATAACAATTACATTTGTTAAATCTTCAATTCCATCCATTTCTGCTAACATTTGATTTAAGACTGATTCAGTAACTTTTGATCCCCCGCCTTGCGCTTCTGAACCTCTTTTTGATGCTAAGGAATCAATTTCATCAAAGAAGATTATACAAGGAGATACTTGTCTTGCTTTTTCAAAGATTTTTCTAACTCCTTCTTCAGATTTTCCAACCCACATGCTTAAAAGACTTGGACCTTTTACTTGGATAAAGTTGGCTTCTGATTCTTTTGCAACCGCTTTTGCTAATAATGTCTTACCTGTTCCTGGTGGACCGTATAATAAAACACCTTTAGGTGGTTTTATTCCAATATTTTCGAATGCTTTTGGGAATTTTAAAGGCCATTCAACTGCTTCTTTTAATTCTGTTTTTACATTTTCAATTCCGCCGATATCATCCCATTTTACATTTGGTGTTTCAACTAAAACTTCTCTCATTGCACTAGGACGAACAACTCTTAATGAATCGTCAAAATCTTTTTTTGTAACTTTTAATTCTGCTAAAACTTCTTGGGGTATTTCTTCATCTTCTTCTAATTTTAATTTTGGAAGTAATCTTCTTAGAACCACCATTGCAGCTTCTTTTGCTAGGGCATTTATGTCTGCTCCTACGAAGCCGTGGGTTTTGGATGCTATTTCGTTCATCAGGCCTTCATGGAATAAAGAATCAAGTTTATCTCTTTCGCTTGTAGATAATTTTTTAAATACTTGTTCGTCATTTTTTTCATCACTTGTGAATATATCTTTAAATTTATTAAAATAATCGTAATCTTGTTTCTTTTGTTCAAGATTATTGCTAATTTGTTTTTTTAATTCTAGATTTTTTTCGAATTTTATGTTTGATTCTAATTCTTTTATTTCATTTGACAGGGAAGTTAGTTTATTTTCAAGGTAACTCTTTTTGATAGGATTATCAATAGGCATATTCCGTGTATGAATCTTAAGAATTGATAATCTTCCATTTTTGTCGGGAACTGAAATTGAAACTTCTCTGTCGAATCTTCCAGGTCTTCTTAATGCTGGATCTAAGGCATTTGGCCTGTTTGTTGCTCCTATTACGACTACTTTTCCTCTTGATTGAAGTCCATCCATCATTGTTAGTAATTGTGAGACAACTCTTCTTTCTACTTCTCCACCAACTTCTTCTCTCTTTGGGGCAATTGCATCTATTTCATCTATGAATATGATAGATGGAGCATTTTTTTCTGCTTCGTCAAAGATATCTCTTATTTTCTTTTCTGATTCTCCGTAGAATTTTGACATTATTTCAGGACCGTTTAGTAGGATGAAGTGTGCTTCTGATTCATTTGCAACAGCTTTTGCTAATAATGTTTTACCTGTTCCTGGAGGACCGTACATTAAAACGCCTTTAGGAGGTTCAATTCCAAGTCTTGCAAATATTTCAGGATGCTTTAATGGAAGTTCAACCATCTCTCTAATTTTTTTAACTTCCTCTTGTAATCCGCCAATGTCTTCATAGGTAACTTGAGGTATTGCATCTTCAGATATATCGACTGCTTTTGGACTTAGGGTGATTTCAGTATTTTCTGTTATAATTGAAGGTTGACTAGGGTTTGTTGATACAACTACAAATCTTAATTGGGAGAGTCCTTGAAAGCCCATACCCATTTGGTTAAATATATCTCCTAAATCTCCTCCGAAGAAGTCTCCAAATCCATCACCCATTATATCTCTTCTTCTTTGAGTTCCGCCGAGAACAACAATATCTCCTTTGGAGACTGCTCTTCCTAGCAATCCTCTCTTGAACCCTTCAGGGTCTCCTTGTATCATTATTCCTTGTTGTGCTGGTGCGATTGTGATTTTTTTCGCTTCTTTTATTTTTCCTTTTTCAATTGCTACTAGTTCTCCAATTCCTGTCTTTGCATTTTTTCTTGTTATACCATCAATTCTTATGATGTCTTCGCCAACATCTGCAGGGTAAGCTCTATCAACAATTACGAATGTTTCTCTATCTCCTTTTATTGCGAGAATGTCTCCTCTTACAAGACCTAGTTTTTTCATTAGAGTAGGATCTATCCTTGCAATTCCTTTGTATGCATCATCCTGTAATGCTTCTACTACTCTTAATTTTATTTTTTTATCTGCCATATTTTTATTCATCTCCATTTGGTTTAAATACTTTTTTCAAGTTGTTTTTTGGGTTTGCTGAATCTGAAAATTCCTGTGTGTGGAAAACAGGTTTATTATCCTTCATGAATTTTATCTCTCTTGCTTTTATTACTCTTGTATTCTCATTACATTCAGGCGTGTTAAACATTAGACTTATTCTTCCCGCTTCTTCAAAACTTAATCTTACCATGTCATTCATCATTTTTTCCTGCTCTTTCATGAAATCGACAATTTCTCTTGGGATTGATACTGCATATGAGTTTCCAACCATTCTCATTTTAACATTGAATTCTTTTTGCTTTAACTCTATGAAATCTTGATATTCTTTTTTATCTGCGGGATGGATTATTGTTTCATTGCATTTATCACATCTTACTGCTCTAAGGTTGAAGCCATTTTTAGAAATAAGAATTGGCTTCATTATTTTTTCACATTTATTGCATAAAATTTTGTTTTGGAATATGTCATTCATGTTATATACCTCTTGTGTATACAATAAGTATACATATTTAGTATTTAAATGTTTTGGTTGTTTGATGTATGCTAGTATTTTTAGTTCTGAATTTAATTTTTTATTATTTTAATTTTTATATTTATTTTTTTAAAAATCCCGGACTTCCCATATTACCGTATTTCTTCCCGGAAGATGGCCGACGGGAATTGAGTAGGAGCTGAATTCTATTACTGATGATGAAGATGAATCTTCATGGGAGAAGAAATCCAAGAGGGATATTATCTCTTCATAGCTGGAAGGCCATAGGAAGTGTTTTAGTATTAATTCTGCTTTTAATCCGTGTGCGTGAAATGTTTGTTCTTTTAGTGCGATGTTCATTGGTTTTGGGATATGGGTGTAAAGGAGATTTATCCCTTCATGATTTTTGAGTAGTTCTCCCTGAATTGTTAGGTGTTCATCGGGCATTGATTGATTAAATTTCATGGAGTTTTGTGATATCCCTTTTTCTTCTAATTGTTTCACAGTCTCTTTTAGTTTATCTATCGGAACAAGGAACATTGGAAGAAGAGCATTAATATCTCCTCTCTTTGTTCCTCTTGCGTCTCTTATTGTGGCTGTTCCTTTGTGATTGCTCTTTATAGCATCTTTGAGGTTATCCCATGCAAGGGGGCGATTGCCTAGGAGATAGTTATTGTAAAGTTTGTAAAATTCTGATTTGGATTTTATCTTTCTATTTAGTATTCCTTTCGTCATAAGGATTTATATGCCTTAGAATTTATAAGATATTATGTTGTCGAGTTGGGGGTTTATTTTTAGGGAATTTTAGGCTAACTTTAATCCATTTTTGACTTCCCTTTCAGGGATTGCTAGAACAACGTCATTAGTATCTAGAACAAAGCCTGTTGTAAGAACTTCTGAAATAAAGTTACCTATTTGTTTGGGAGGGAAGTTAGTAACACAAATAACTTGCTTTCCAAGTAAGTCTTTCTTCTGATAAAGTTTTGTTATCTGAGCACTCGATTTTTTAGTTCCAAATTCTCCAAAGTCGATTAGTAGTTTGTATGCAGGCTTTCTTGCTTCAGGATAATCTTCTACCTTAAGGATAGTTCCAACTCTAAGCTCTACTTTTTCGAAGTCATTCCAATTTATTTCTACCATAGGCTATATTGGCTATTATTGTTTATAAATTTTAGGTAATCGGAATTTATCTTAATTATGGTTTCACAAGATATTTAAAGACTTTTTTTAACTAACCTATATGAGAATAAAAGAGATATTAAAAAAATCTTGGGATTTCTTAAGAGAAGATTCATGGTCGTCACTTATTGTTACTTTAGTTTTGGCTTTTATTATAATAAAATATGTATTTTTCCCTTTGCTTTCTTTTTTAACTGGGACATCGCTTCCTCTCGTTATAGTTGAGTCTTGTTCGATGTATCATTCTACAAATATTGATGATGTTTTGAAGAATCCAATTTATTCTCAAAATGGGATTAGTCTTGATGATTCTAAATCTTGGCCATTTCAATATGGTTTAGGTAAGGGGGATGTTGTTTTCGCTGTTGGTGCTAAGAATGTTAAAGTTGGAGATGTTATCATCTTTCAAGCGGATACGGCTTATCCGATTATTCATCGAGTTATAAAAATTGATAATGGGCTGATAACTACGAAAGGAGATCATAACCGTATCTCTATTCCTGGCGTGGAAGAATCTATTAGTCAAGACAGGTTGATTGGAAAAGCGGTTTTTAGAGTGCCTTTTGTTGGGTGGGCTAAGCTTATCTTTTATGAGTTTTCTAGAAATCCTAGTGAGAGGGGATTGTGCGTTTAGGGTTATGTTGGTTTGGTATCTATAGTTTGTTTTGAAGATTTAGTAATTTGTTATTATGTATTTTCGATAGGGGATTTGGCTATGTCCCTCTTGGGGATGATTTGTAATGTTCAAGGTATCTAAAAATCAATAAAATAGCGAATTAAAATACTAGGTTTTCTGATAAAGTTTTGCATTGATAAAAGCAAAACTTTATATATTTCCCTAATTCATATTAAAAATCAATAAAATAGGTATTAATCAATATATTAATCAATAAAATGGAATTTTGTCCAAAGTGTGGTGCGATACTGATTCAAAAGAGAAAGAATTACGGATGTCCTAGATGTAGTTATGCTGCTAAGGAAAAGATTAAGATTGAGAGCAGTGAAAAAATAGGGGATAAAAAGAAGATAGGAGTTGTTAATGAAAAAGATATTGATGTAATGCCAACTGTTGATGAGGAGTGTCCAAAGTGTAAGAGCAAGGCTGCTTATTTCTGGACTTCGCAAACAAGATCAAGTGATGAAGCTGAAACTAAGTTCTATAGATGCAGAAAGTGTGATCATACTTGGCGAGAATATAGGTAGACTATAAACCTTAAATAAAGCTGATTTCTCTGATTATCATGGAAACTCATTTGGCATCAATGGAAAATATAACTTGTTGGGCATTTAGAAGCTTGTGCAGGGGAGCTTCAGATTCTTATACTGGGATGTTGAGCCTGACTAATCTTAAAAATAGAAAGAATACTTGGGAAGAAGCAGACACTTTTTATATTAAAGGACAGAGACAATGGATTCAGATTGCAACATCAAAAGAGTCTGAGTGTTTTGCTTTTCTTAAAAAATTAGAAAAAGAAATTAAAGAACATCCTGAAAAAGATAATATCTACGGAATTCAATTAAATTGTTCGTGTCCTTCTCCTAATTTAATAAGAATCGGGCAAGGAGCGGCTTTAATTAAACGTGTAACGAAGGTAATTAATCTTTTAAGGGAATTATTAAAACAAAATAAGTATAAAATTGGAATAAAATTGAGATTAGGATTAAATGAAACAGAGGCAAAACAGAAGAAGATAATTCCCTTGCTTAGAGCATTAGAAAAAACAGCAAAAGATCATCCTAGTTTTACAAATGTAACTATTCATCTAAAGCATGCTAAAGAATCTTCATCTTGTGAATATAACTATTCTATCCTTAATGAGATTTCTTGTTTTAAATTGCCGTTAGTCATTAATGGGGGCATAATAAATTCTGAAGATATTAGTAAATTGATTAAAAGCATTGCCCCTGAAAATAGAAAGAACATAAGAGGAGTAATGCTCGGAAGAGCGGCATTAAAAAATCCTGACTGCTTTTTAGAGATTAATAAGGATAAGGTTGGAAGAAGTTCTAAGGAAATGAGTAAGGAGTTTAGTGAACTTTGCAAAGAACATATGCCTAAGGAAATATATTTGAAGACGATTAAGGAAAGTATTTGTGAAATTAAGGGTTAGAAAACAGTGGTTTTGTCAGGATTTTAAATGAATTATAACAATTTTTAAAAATCCCTTAAAAGTCAAATTAACATGAATAAAAATGAGTTAAGAGATGTAGCAAGAGAAACGAGTTCTATGCTTAGAAGGGTAAGATGGAACAATGATATAATCGATAAGCTATTTGGAAGAAGAAGCGCTAATGAAATCATTGCTCAAGGAGATGTTTTTTACATGAAACATTGTTTAGATTTTGCACTCGCGGCACTTAAACTTTTTTCGGATAGAGGAGTTGATGGAGAGTTGGTTGCAGAAATTGTAAAATCTAGAAGACCATCAATTCATTTTATTGCGCAAACTGCTGAAGGCTATATTCATAATACAGGGTTGAATAGTGTTGCTATTGATTCTGGAGAATATTGTTCAAGTAATGAATTGAAAAGCTATGCTGTTTGTTTGGATGAAAGAGATGTGTTACAAACTGCTTTTTCAGACACCTTGGGTTTAGGTGTTTTGGCTCAGAGATTGGGAGAAATAAAAAGAAAGAATAGTTTAGGATTGTACAGTAGATTTTGTGAAGGGTTAAAAGACAATAAAGAACCAGTGATTTTCGAATTTTAGAACAATTTAAATATCTTGGAAATTGCGGGTATGTAAGGAGGTTGAATATAAATGGTAAAAAGAAATATGGTAAAAGAAGATATGAAATGCTGTCATCCATATCATAAAGGGAAGGGTGTAATGGCTCTTGTCTTGGGTGCTTTGATTCTTGCTAACTCCTATTGGACTATTCTTGGATGGGCTGATTTTATTGGGGTTATTCTCGTATTGACAGGACTTATAAAGATGCTTGTACCTCATAAAAATTAAGAAGTTTTTGTTTTCTTTTATTTTTTCTTGATTTTTGTTTTCTTTTTTAGATTCCTTTTTCAGCAATTCTTGAGGCAATTCTTCTTGAGACAACTTTTATTTCTTTTAACATATCCCTGTAACCTGCGATCTCACTCCATCGACCCCCCATCCTTGTTTTTCTTACTTCAGCATAAGGTCCAAAAATATCCAGATTTCTTAAAAAACCAGCATATTGTCTTGCTAAAAAACTTTGGTTTCGATAGTAAGGAAACTCACTTCTTAGCCTGGCTAGAGTAAATTCATCACTTGTTAAGATTAAGTCTGTTCCAGAGATTATATCTCCAATAAACTTCAATTTTTGATCTTTGATATCAAATCCTTCTTCCAAAAGTATTTTTGAAGTATTACTGCTTGGAGAATCCAGACCTCTTTTTCTTAATGATTCTATGTTTTCAAGACCAATACCTGCAGAGTTGACAAGAACGTTTTTAACTTCAAAACTTTCAAGAAACTTTCTAGTATATTCAGCTAAAGCTACACTTCTTCCTTTGTTTGAATAACATACATAAATTAATTTTTTCATTCTAAGAAACTTAGAAAAAGAGAGGCTTATAAAACTATTAGTTTGTGAAATTGTTTATTTTTTAGATTTTCATTTTACAGCTTTTTCATAAGCCCTCATTGCGTCTAAAATCTGTGGCGCTCTTTCGGGTTCAAGTTTCTGTATTGTTTCCACTAATCTTTGTTTTAGTGGTTTTTGATATTGTTTTGCTAAATCTCTTGAATAAGCCGTGCCGAATCTTTCTGGGTTTATTGGGTAGTCTACTTGTGAAAGGATAACTGTGAGTGCATCAGCTGCTTGGGTATTTGAAATCCATGCAAGTCTTTGTTCTGTAGAAGCATTTGGGTCAAAAAAAGGTCTGCCCATACTTTGATTGAAAGCGATAGTTCTTTCGATGAAGTCATCTCTAAACCATCCTAATTGGTCTGCTGAGGTTGCTATTTTTGCAATTAGAGTTTTTGCGGATTGATACTGGGGTGTTATCCTTGGATTTTGATATTCATGATTTGAGATACCATCAAATGAAATAGGGGCTAAGGTTGTCAATCCCAAATGGACGCAAAGATCTTTTGTTCTTTCTGCACCAATTGCTGGATGGTCACTTTGTTGCTCCATGGGCCATAATTCTCCTGTTTCTGAGAATCTTCCACAATCGTGAAGGAAAGCCATTATCCTTATTGCACCCAATGAAGATTCATAGCCATCCTGGGGGTCAAATTGCTTGCCTTCTTCTACTAGTCTCGCCGTTTCTTCTTCAGTGAGATTTTCTACTAATAGTCTTGATGTTTTAACAACATCTCTTCCGTGTTCTACTCCATGGACTTCATCAGTGAAAAAGCCAGGTAGCCATCCAGCATTGTTAAGACCAAGAACTATAGCATTCTCAAAATCAGCTCTTGAAAATGTGTTATAATCTTTTAATTTCCTCTTTTGCATATTTTCGATAAAGGTGGGGGATTATAAACAATTTATGTTATTGAAAGTATATATTGCAGTGGGATAATTATTAAAAAAGAAACTATTTGATTGATATTATGAAAGTCGTGATAACTGGTTCTGCTTCGTGTGGAAAAACTTGTTTGCTGAAGGAATTGTCTGAAAGAGGATTTAAGATTGTTGGCGATAATGCCCGAGCTGTTCTGGAGGAAAGAAAATCTTATGCTCCGGTTAGAGGGGAGGTTAGGTACCGGCAGACTGAGATTATTAGGAGACAGGTTTTAAAAGAAGAAGAAATTGAAGATTTAGAAGAGCCTGTTTTTTTAGAGTATGGGTTGATAGATACTTTAGTTTATACGAAGCATTTGATTAATGAAACTATAGAAATTGATCATGATTTGCTTAAAGGTTATGACTTTATTTTTATTTTAGAAAGGCTTCCATTTATTCAAGATGGAGTAAGAGTAGAGAAGAATGATAAAGAAGCAATTGAAGTTCAGAATAAGATTTTTGATGCTTATGTTAAGGTAGGTTATAAGCCGATAATTGTTCCAGTTTTAAGTGTTAAAGAAAGAGCGGATTTTGTTTTGGAGAAAGTAGGCATACATTAAACTTTTAAATTGGTTGATTTATTCTATGAGAAGTGCTAATAAACCTTTCAATTCCTCTGGCTCTGCGGTATTGTGACAACTTGCTTTAGAAAATGCTAATGCTGCAACTGCATAAGCTAATTCTCTTTGGTCTGGGATAGCATTTTCTACTATTGCTTCAACTGCTCTTTCATATTCAATTTTATGAATTGTAGCAAAGGTAAAACATTCACCATATTTATTGATCTCTCTGCATTCTGTTCCATATGAAACTCCACCTTCCATCAATGCTCTTAAAACTTCTTTTTGTCTTGAGTTTGGTTTCAATTCCTTTAATCTTTGTTCTGCTTGTTCTGGGGACATTGAAGGATTAATAGCTGAAAATTTTCCAACCATAGTAAATGAACAAGACTCTTATTTTTAAATATTATTGTGATGATTTACCAAACAATCAAAAATGGCCTCGACGGGATTTTGCTCACTCCAACCAGTTTAAAAGTAGATAGATAGTTAAACAGCTTGAAGCTCGCCCGCGACAGTCGCAAGTTCAAATCAAAAATGGCCTCGACGGGATTTGAACCCGCGACACCCACGTTTCAATGCATCAATGCGTTGAATGAACAAACGCAGTTTGTACTTAAGAGCGTGGTGCTCTACCAAGCTGAGCTACGAAGCCTTGGAAATGACTATCTTTTTGACCTTAAAAACTATTACGTTTTCATGGTTTCGGAGAAGCCTTGGATTTATTAGAAGAATATGATTTAAAAGTTTAATGTATTTAATGGGTTAACAAATATTCCTTAAATATAGCAGTTTGGCACAATAATCTTTATAATGTTTTTATTTGTCTTGTTTGTATGACAAACATACTTTTGACAGGGATTCCTAAGTCTGGAAAAACCTGGTTAGTGGATAAGACAACAGAACTTCTGAGAGATTATCATGAGCAGAATGTTGAAAATATTTCTCTTGGCGAGTTAGTTGCAGATAAAGCTCATGAATTATGGAATACTCCTAAAGAGAGTGTTGCAGATATAGATCCTGAAAATCAGCAGACGTTAAGAGAATATGCAATTTCTGAAGCCGGGAGAAGGGTTTTAAGGAGAACTGCTCAACATGTTATTATTGATACTCCGTTAACCATGTATGTTCATGAAGGGAATGTTCCGAATGCTATCTTTAACCATGGGCATATCCAAGGTTTGGCTAAGGATATGGGTGGGCTTGATTATATTGTTACTGTGACTGATGACGCAGAAGAAATAGGGAAAAGGCTGGATGGAACGAGGTATCCTAGAGATTTGAATACTGTTATGGATTGGATTTCAAATGATATAGGGGTTGCAGAAGCAATTGCACCTATCGAAGTTAATGGGAAAAGAGCGAAGCATTTGGTAATTCCAAGGGAGTTCTCAGAACAGACTCTAGCGAAGTTACTAATTGATCCTAACCCTACAATAAGCTATATCGGATTTCCAATTACACATTTAACTCCTAAGTCGGGTGATAGCAAAGAAAAATTGAGATTTAAGAGTGATAATCTTCGGAAAGTGATGCAATTTATTCCAAATTATTTAGAGTATGTGGTTGGTATAGTTCCTATGATAATTCCGGATCAGAGAGTTGGTGCGACAAAAGAGAGAGAGCATACAGTATTTAGAGATAAGCATTTGTTTGATAAATATTGTGATTTAATGACTGGATTTTCTCCATGTGATGTTCTTTCTCTGGGGCTGCTGGAAGAATTAAGAAAAAATAAGAGGACAGGAAAACCTTCTTTTTTGATACATCCCAATCTATCTGCAAGTAAGATAGAGACTTTTCCTTTTATTCCTACCCTCGGCTTCTCAAATGAAAATGAATTTTTTCAGGCAATTATTTCAAGTAGGGATTCAAATAATGATGGGACAGTGATGGGGACTCTTAGAAGGTTTTTGGATTTGGACCAGGCAGGAACAGTTCCAAGATATGCAAGTTTGCAGACATTTGCTCCGGCAGTTATTATTCGGGATGAAAAAGGAAGATATTTACTTTTGGAACAGGCAAAAGGAAAACCTTTTGCAGGATATTTGACTCCTATAACTGGTAAAAGGGAGATAGTGAATGGTAGGCTAGAGACGGCAAGAGAAAATTTAGAAAGAGAAGCATGGCAGGAAGCTGGGTTGAAAATAAATGGGCTGTCTAATAATTATTATCTACACAGAACAGATTATGGCTCCCCGAGATATGTGAGATTTTTTGAAGCGCAGGGATTTGAAGGTAAGGTTAGGGCGGATAATATGGTTGATCATCCTGAAGCAAAAAAATTTGTACGGCTTTCCTTAAGACAGATTTTAAGTGGAAAATATAAGATAATGCCCGCTACCCTTCAATATTTTAAAGATGTGCATGGAAAGGATTAATCTCTTGATAGTTAAGTTATAGAAAAATTAGCCAACAATTCTTTGAATTGACTGGATGTTATCTGCAACTTCTTGACCTTTTTTTGTAAGTTTGATGATTTTTATTCTGCCTTGTTTGTCAAAGACAACTAAACCCAAACTTTCAAGTGTTTGAAGGATTTTAACAGCATGACTATATGTGCAATCGACTTCTTTTGCAAGAACAGAACCGTATTTAGCTCTAGAGACTTTCTTTAAAGCAATCAGCATTAATGCTGGTTTCCTTCTGAAAAATAAATCAAAGTTGTCTGCCATGTTGAATTTGAATATATACTTTCTAATCTATATATTGTAGTTCAAAACCGCTTATAAAGCTTTCTTATAAAATTCGTCCATTTTCAGTAGATACAGAAGTTTTGGTTTGTAATTCATAAGGGGTGGTTGGATTTATTGGTTGTTTACTTTTTCAACTCATTATACAAAGTTAAATAGCCTTTTGCAAATAAATCTGTTTGACTCGAGATGAGATTTATTTGGGTTGTTCCTTGTTTAATTGAATCTTTAAATGGCTGTTCAGGAGTATCTGAAATAATCGACCTCACAATGTTTTCTTTTGTTGTTACGAATTCCATATCTGCTTTATTGCTTGAACCCTCAAGAGTTGTGATTTTCCCTTTTGAAATGGTGGAATAAAAGCTTTTTTCAGAGATTTTAAAATTAATTACCGCCTTGCTCAGAGTTACAGGGTTTTTATGAAGTTTCCACGCACCTACTTCATTGAGGAGATATGATAAAAATTCCGGAGTTATTTCAATATCTTCAATATTTAAATCAGTTTTATCAGAATTGTTTTGTTTTAAACCAAAATCGATATTATATCCTGAAAGAGGGTTTACAAGAATTGACTTTGATGATGAGAAAAAGAAAGTGTATGTTAAGGAGGATATTGCGATTAGAATGCAAAGTATTATAATCAAGGAGATAATTACTCTTTTTGGTCTTTTAGCTTTTCTTATTAGTGCGTCTATATACTCTAATTTATATCCTTTCTCTTGAAGTTTTCTTGTTATTTCTGCTCTGCTAATGCCTTCATGAAAGGAATTTCTGATCTTCTGGATTGCCTCTTTTTCATCCATCTAACTTTTTTAATATCAGGATTAATAAATTTATGGTAGCAAAACCTTTATATTCTGTCATTTTTTAGTAGTAATATGGCGAGGAAAGGAATTACAAAGAAAAAAGTAAAACAAGTAATAAGACTTTTAGATAATGGATATTCTTATTCAGAAACTTCAGCAATAGCACAGGTTTCTTGGTCAATGGTTAATCAGTGTGCTACAGCTAATCGGTGTGGGCTTGAGTTTCCTGTAGAGTATAATGATCTAATTGCTAGAAGGGCAGGTTTTGAATCTTCTTGTCATTATGTTCATTGTAGAAAAATAGCAAGAGGAGAAGGAGAAGATCTAAATATTGATTTTCCAACAAGACAAAATGATTTTGAAAAGAGTTTTGAAAGATATGGGGGCTTTAGGAAATTAAGAAGGTATGCAGATCCTAATGACTTGCCTGAATTTGAGAAGGAAGAGACTCAAGAAGCTATGGCTATTAAGCTTAATGAAGCATTAAGTCAATTAAGTGAAGTAGAAAAGGAGATAATCTTTCATAGGTTTTATGGGGGGAGAACACTTAAACAGACGCATAGCTTAATGGGATTTAAATGTAAAAAAAGCAAGGCTAGCTCAATAGTTTCTGAGAGACAGGGGCGGATAATTGGTAAACTGAGAAAAATTGTGAAGCGAATTGGTCTTGATGATTTTTTTTATGAAAAATAAAGTTTATATAGGTAGAATTAGTTAACTCGTTATGATAGACATTAAACTAATAAGAGAAAATCCAGAAGTTGTTCTAAAAAATACAAAGAATAGGGGTTATGATGTTGAAATTGTTGAGAAAATTATTAAGCTTGATGGAAAATGGAAAATATTTAAGAAAGAAGATGATGATTTAAGGCATCAGAGAAATAAAGTTTCTGAAGAAATTAATCAAGCTAAGAAAGATAAAGATGAAAAGAAAGCTTCTTCGGTTATTAAGAAAGCTAAAGAAATCGGAGATAAGTTGAAAGAAAATGAGGAGTCTGAAAATAAGTTGAGGGCTGAGATTGATGATTTGTTGTCAAGGCTGCCAAATATTCAGGATAAAAGTTCTCCTGTTGGGGATGAGAGTAAGAATAAGGAAATTCATAAAAAAGGAAAAATCCCAAAGATTAGTAAGCCTAAATCTCATTTGGAATTAGGGGAAGCATTAGATATAATCGACATTAAAAGGGCGACTAAGATTTCAGGGGCTGGATTTTATATTTTAAAAGGGGAAGGGGCAAGACTGCAGAGAGCTTTGGTTCAGTTCATGCTTGATTTTCATTCTAAGAATGGGTTGACCGAAATTAATCCACCACAATTAGTAAATAGAAAAAGTGCTTTTGGAACTGGAAATTTGCCTAAGTTTGAGGATCAGTTGTATAAGACTAATGATGATTTGATTTTAGTTCCTACTGCGGAAGTTCCGGTTACTAGTATTTATGCTGATGAAGTTTTAAATGAAAAGGATTTGCCTAAGAAATTTTGTGCATTTACTGAATGTTATAGAACCGAGGCTGGAAGAAAGGCAGGAGAGGAAGGATTGTTTAGATTACATCAGTTTGAAAAGGTTGAAATGGTTTATATTTGCAATCAGGAAGAAAGCTGGGATTTATTAGAAGAGATGACTGAAAATGCTGAAAAGATTTTAGATGCTTTGGAATTGCCTTACAGGAGGCTTTTGTTGTCAACTGAAGATGCTAGTTTTTCATCGGCTAAAACTTATGATATTGAAGTATGGAGTCCTGCTATGAATAGGTATTTGGAGTGTTCTTCATGTTCTAACTGTACTGATTTTCAGGCAAGAAGAATGAATACAAGGTATAAGACAAAAGAGGGCTTGAAGTTTGTTCATACTTTAAATGGTTCTGGAATTGCTTTGCCAAGGTTGATGATTTCTTTAATTGAGAATAATCAGCAGAAAGATGGCTCGATTAAAGTGCCTGAAGTTTTATGGAAATATACTGGGTTTAAGGTTATTGAAGTTGAGAAAGAAGGAAAAGAAAAGAAAATTAAGGAATAATTCTGGTTCTGGGAGATTTGAGGTGGAAGATGAAAGATGACAAAAAATCAATTAACAAGATTAACAATAGAAATAATTGAACGGGGCTTTCCTGAATTAAGTAATATAGAACTAACTGCAGTATTTAGAAAATCAAAGGATTATCACTTTTGTTGGGGATTATTATCTCCTGAATGGTTTTTTATTGAAGCATCAACAAGATTAAAACAAGCCCCATTAATTGCAGTATCTGGAGGATTAGCTCATGAATTAGTGCATATTACTAATTGTTACAAGAATATAGCTTTTGACAATATAGCTGATTTGATCTATAAAATTTCTAGAAGGAGTTATATATGGAATGAAAGAAGAACAGACATGGAAGCAGTAAAAAGGGGTTTTGGTAAAGAATTAGTTGCATTTTCAGAGTGGGCTTATACTGGAAAACCTGAAAATCCAGAAAGAGGACTAAGTATGGGGGAGCTTAGGTCAATTGTAGAAGCATGAATGGAAAAATAGATTATTTTGAATTAAGAAGAGAACTTGTTCATATTCTTGTTGGGATACTTATTATACTTGGAGTTTTATATTTGCCTTATGCGCAGTTTATTGGGTTTGTTGTTCTTGTTCTTGGGGGATTTTTTAGCTTCTTATGTTCAAGATATGAAATTCCTTTTTTTTCAAGAATGTTATGCCTATTTGAGAGAGAGTGCAATAAGAAATTTCCTGGAAAAGGCGTGATATTCTTTTTTATAAGTGCTTTATTAAGTTTGCAGTTATTTGAAAGAGATATTGCTTTAGCTTCAATTGTCATATTAACTTTTGCGGACCCCGTTTCTCATTTTGTAGGAAGTAATTTTGGGAAGACTGCTCTATTTAGTAAGAAGAAATATATTGAGGGGAATATAGCGGGAATTTTAGTTGGAACTATTTTTGCAGGATTTTTTGTTAATCTTTTTATTGCTTTTGCTGGCTGTTTTGTTGCAATGTTCATTGAAACTGCTGAAATTGCAATGGGTGGAGAAAAAGTTGATGATAATTTATTTATTCCTTTAGTTGCTGGAACTGTTATGCATTTATTGAGGTTGAGGTTCTTTTGAGGTTCGCTAAACAATTAAGAGAGATTTAAACAGATTTTGAGTGCCTTATCAACTTTATTCATTGTGGCATAATCTAATTTGCTTATTCTTTTAATAAACCGTAAGGTGTCTATCGTTCTTATTTGATTTAGCATGATTGTTGAATCTTTGTCTAATCCAGAATCTTTTTTAGTGATGAATATATTAGTCGGGTATTCCTTTTCAAATATTCTTGAAGTGATTGCTGCGATTATTGTTACGGGTGAATGTTTGTTTGAGATATCATTTTGGATAACCAAAACAGGACGAACTCCACCTTGTTCGCTTCCCTTGATTGGTTCAAGATTTGCTAAGAATATATCTCCTCTTTTTGCGATTACCATTTCCAGTCATTAAGATTTTCGATAGCTTCAAATTTCTTAGTAATTTTCAAGTTTTCCTCTGCCATCGCTTTGCATCCTTCTATGAGCAGGTCTTCCTGATTTCTTTTACAAGTGTCTGCAAGATTCATAAGATTAATAATGACTTCTTCGTAAGTCTCTTTATTGTTCTTTAATTTATCAAGAGCATTTTTTACATTTTCATTAAGTTGTATTGTTGTTACCATATCTCTATAGTGTATCTATAGTTTATATATTTTTTGGGTTGACTGGCTAGGGCAATTATTATTTAGTAGTTACCTGGGAGAATATTTATAAATAAAGTTTGATAAGGATTGCTATGAAAAGATTACTTCAAGTATTAGGTTTTGTAGGATTACTAGCTATTGCTGGATGCGAGAAAAATAAAGGTGTTTATAGCCCTGATCAGGCGGAGCATGAGGCTAGGGCACAGATTATTCAAGGAGATTATTTATCAAAACCAAGAGAAAAATTTGGAAGGGATAGACCTGCTCCAAACTATCCAATGGATAGGCTCTTTGATAAGTATAATCTTCCAAGAATTAATGGTTTATGACTACTAAGTTGGCTTACTTTTTCTCTTCCCAATCATCAATTGCCTTCTTCAAAGCGTCAGCTGCGAGATTTGAACAGTGCATTTTTATTGGTGGCAAACTTCCTAGGGCAAGTGCAACATCTTTGTTTGTGATTTTCTTTGCTTCTTCTATTGTTTTGCCTTTTGCTAAAGTTGTAAGCATTGAGGAAGTTGCAATGGCTGCAGCACAGCCAAAGGTTTGAAATTTTATGTCCTTAATTATTTTATTTTCGTGTTTGTCTTTAGATATTTTTAATGTGAGTTTCATTACATCTCCACATTTTGGATTTCCAACTACTCCTTCTGCATCCGGGTTTTTTATTTCTCCCATATTTCTTGGATGCTGGAAGTGATCCATTACATTTTTGTTATAGTCTGTGTTGTTCATTTTGTGTTTTTTATATTTAGTAATTGTAATCCTATGGGGTTGTTATATCTTGGAATTTTTTATGGTTATATTTATTTTGTTGAGTTTTGTATTGCTGCCCTTTATTTTGTTTTTAACCTTATTCTGCAGTTTTTGCATCTTTTTATCAATTCTATTTTATTTGCTCTTTTGTTTACTTTTCCTGATTTGATTATTTTGTAGTTAGGAAGTTCTGATTTATGATTCATACTTCTTTTTTTCATTTCTTTTGCAAGCTGGTTGTGTCTTTTTTTGATGTTATGAACTTCAACAAGATTATTGTTTAGATAACCTTGGATACTCTTTTTTTTATTAATACAGCCTACAAACATATGCATCTCTACATGCTCTCCGAGTAGATGTTGGTTACACATTCTTTCCGGTTTAATATTCCACATTCTCATTTTGTGTAGTTATATTTAATTTATTTAATTCACTTATTTAATTCTTCAATTAATTCGTCAACATCAACATTGTGAGCTTCTGCACCTTGTTCAATTGTTTCCATCATTGCCATTGGGCAGCCACAGCAGAACATTCCTCTTTCAGCAAGTTTGTTTGCTGCCTTGGGATTTGTTTTTATTATTTCTGCAAAAGTCATTGATTTCTTTATTTGTTTAGGCTTTGTTTTTATTTTCTTTATTGTTTTCTTTATTTTCATTTTGTTTTCTTTAATCCTCGTCATCATCTTCATCACAATTGCATGCTTCGCAGGTATCTTTTTCATCATCGCAACATACACATTTTTCTCTAGAGTTTTTTGTAGGCTTCTTCATGGATTATTTACCTCCTTTGATTTAGTTGCTTCTATTTTTAGACTTTCAAGAGCGATTCCTTGGTATTGTCTTTTGCTTATATCTTTATCTTCTTGTAAAATTTTAATTTTAAATCCTGCATTTATTATTTTGTCAATGTAATCTTGTTTTTGTAATGCTCCTGCAACACAACCTGATAAAAGGTCCTCGTTGTTTTTTTGTTCTTCGCTTAATTCTTTTAGTAAAACGATATCAGAGAGGTACATTTTTCCTCCTTCTTTTAAAACTCTATGGACTTCTTGGAAGACTTTATCTTTATCTGGTGATAGGTTAATTACACAGTTGCTTATTGTTATATCTATTGAGTTGTCTTCTAAGGGGATGTTTTCTATTTCTCCTAGGATAAATTCTGTATTGGTGTAATTATATTTTTTTGCATTTGAACTTGCTCTTTTAACCATTTCAGGAGTCATATCAATTCCAATTACTTTTCCTGTTTTTCCTGTTCTTTTTGCCGCCAAAAAGCAGTCAAATCCTGCCCCACTTCCAAGATCTAGAACTATATCCCCTGGCTTTATCTTGCTCATTGCTACAGGATTTCCACAACCAAGACCCAGATTTGCTTCAGGAACATTATCAATTTCATCTTTACTATAGCCTATTGATTCAGATATCTGGTTGTTTAATTCTTTATTCTTACAGCTACACGAACAGCATCCGCCAGAGGATGCGATTTCGGAGTATCTTTCTTTTACAATTTTTTTTATTTCTTTATTTTCCATGTTTATTCATCCTTTGAATTTGAAAGGGCTAATCTTTTGAAGCTTTTCATAATTTTGTTTTATTTGTTTGATTATAAATTCTTCTTGTGTTTTTGTTAGGGGTTTTCTTGTGTCTAAAGTTATTCTTATGCTTCCGTGAAGATATAATTCGGGGGTGTCGATTGCTTTTAGGACATGACTTTCTTCTAGCTTATTTGAAGAACAAGCAGAACCTGTGGAAACTTCAATTCCCTGTTTATTTAACATCAACATTAGACTTTCTCCTTCAATCCCATAAAATGAAATGTTGATGTTGTTGTGAATTCTTTGCTCTTTTGAACCGTTTAATCTTGTCCCTTTTATTTTGAGCAATTCGTTTATTAAATAATCTCTTGATTTTCTTACCTTTTCAATTTCTCTTTTTATATTCAGTGCTTCGGAGAGGCTGATAATTCCTTGTGTATTCTCTGTTCCACTTCGGAGATTTCTTTCTTGCCCACCCCCATGAAAAATTGGATTTATTTTTGTGTGCTTTTTTATATATAGAAATCCAATGCCTTTTGGAGCATTTATCTTATGTCCTGAAACTGAAATCAAGTCTAAATTCATTTTTTTAACATCAATTTTTTCTTTTTCAAAGCTTTGAACACAATCTGAATGAAAATAAACGTTTTTTTCTTTGCATGTTTTTCCAATTTCTTCGATTGGTTGAATTGTGCCTATTTCATTGTTTACGTGCATTATTGTTACTAATAATGTTTTTTCTGTAATTTTATTTCTTATTTCTTCAGGATTTAAAATTCCGTGTTCATTTACATTGATATAATCAATCTTGTAACCTTGAGATTCAAGAAATTTGCACACTTCTATTACTGAAGGGTGTTCAATTTTTGATGTGATAATGTGATTTTTATCTGGGTTTGCAGATGCAAGCCCTTTTATTGCGAGATTGTTTGACTCCGTTCCTCCGGAAGTGAATATGATTTCTTCTGGTTCGGCATTTATGAATTTTGCAATTTTCATTCTTGCTTTTTCAATTTCTTCTTTTGCTATTTTTCCTAGTGAATGTTGTGAAGAAGCATTCGCATATGTCTGTTTCATTAAAGGATTTTTAAGTATTGACTCATCTATTTCTGTTGTTGCAGCATTATCTAAATAAATTGTGTTTTTCATTAGTATTTCGGATTGCAATTGCAATATGCTAGGATATCTTTATTATATCTTTTACAGACATCACAGGAACATTTCTTATCCTTCATTATTTTTAAAATTCTTTCCATTTCTTGTATTATTAATCTAGGATTTTTTACGATAATGTCTGCTGTTTTTGAAACTTCCTTCTTTATCTCAGGACTTAATTTTACCTTGTTTGCTCTTTTGTTTGACAGGTATTGGGAAATTGCAGCTTTACTAATTCCTAAAAGTTTTCCTGCTTTTTCGTAGCTTAGTTTATGCCGCCTTATAAGTACGCCAGATAATTCTTTTCTTATTGCAGGTATTATATACCAGACTTCAATTTCTTGAGGTAATAAGTATGCCATGTTGTTCTCCTAGTTAACTATTGTGAACTCTATTTATAAATCTTATGATACTGCAATCTACCCAGATTAAAGAATTATTTTATTGATATTGCTTGAACGGGGCATGCAGATTCTGCATCCTTTTCACAGGTAATTTTATCTGGCTGTTTTTTTACATGGGCTTTCCCATCTTTTAATTCAAATGTTTTGCTGCAAAGAGCTTCACAAGTACCACATCCAATACACTTATCACTTATTTTTATTAATGGCATTTTTCCCTCCTTTGTATTTTTAATTTTATGATTTTATAAACTTTTGCAGACAGAATATTTTATAAAGTATCTGATTCTTAATCTCTAATGAAAAGTGCATCGGGATTTATTCTATCTCTCATAGGCGGGATATTAAATATCTTTATTGGATTTTTGGGAATATTGCTTTCTATTTTGCTTATCCTCGTTATAACCGGGCTTGATTTGAATTCTGGTGTTTCTAGTATGGCTGATTTTTCTGTGGTGCTTGTCCTAATTTTCATCTTTCTTTCATTATGGTTCATTGTCTCTGGAATTTTCGCAATTATATTCTCAGTAAAGATTAATAATGATGTTGAAGTTAGAAAAGGGGCAATTGGATGCTTAATCTTTGGACTGCTAAGTATTAATTTGCTTCTTGTTATAGGTTCAATCCTTGGGTTTTCTGCCTCAAAGAAGTTTAATTCTGAAAAGCAGATAGTTTATTTACAGTAATTTTAGAGAAAGATTTATAAAGAAATTGAGATTTGTTTTTCCATGAAAAAAGGTGTGGTGATTTTATCTTTATTGCTGGTCTTATCTATTTCTATTGTTTCTGCGGGTTGGTTTTCTGATTTTTATAATAAAGTTACTGGGAATGTTGTTTCTAGTACTTGTCCTATTGGATTAACTGCCTATTATAACGGAGAGAATAGCGAGGAGATAAGGGGGAGGAAATCCTCTTTTTTTACAAGGAAGTGTGACTTCTGTGGATGGGAAACTTGGAAAAGCATTTAATTTTTCAGGGGGGACTGCTTCTTATGCTATTATGCCTAATTCTGTTCTGGATGGAATGCCACAGTTTACTGTTGCAATGTGGGCGAAAACTGCTTATGGTGCAGATGGGGCTTTTTCTGTTGCAAGTTCTAGAATAGATAATGAGTTTTTAATTTTAACTAGCTCTTACATACATATTAAGGAAGTACAAAAATCAAGTGGAATTAGCTTTAATGATGACAACTGGCATTACATTGTTGTCTCTGTTGATAGCACAAGTGGTGTCGCGAAAACTTATCTTGATGGGGTTTTGAAAAAGAGTATACCTATAAGTAAGACTCCTATTGTTGCGGAGGGAATTGTTCTTGGTCAGGATCAGGATAGGGTGTTGGGAGGTTTTACATCTGCTCAGTCTTATAAGGGATTATTGGACGAGATTGCAATCTTCAACAGAGTTTTATCAGATAGTGAAGTTGCTGGTTATTATAACAATGGTCTTGGAAAAGCGGATGTTTGCGGGGCTATTCCGTCGCCTACAATTCCAACTCCTACTACTCCAACAACTCCTACTACAAATGTTCCAACTTGTACTGAAAACTGGAATTGTACTGCTTGGAGTACTTGTGTTAGTAATTTACAGACTAAAACTTGTATTGATTTGAATAGCTGTGGAACTATTGTGAATAGGCCTGTATTAAGTTTGGCTTGTGTACCTTCAAATACTCCTATTGAAGAGAATAATACTAATGAGAATACGGATGCAACAGCAACCTGTACTGATACTGATAACGGGATAAATTATTATCAACAAGGGTATATTGATCAGACATTTAGCCCGTCTGGGAGACACTATGATTCTTGTATTGATGCGTCTGTTGTAAAAGAATGGTCTTGCATCCCTAATGGGACTTTTAGATATGATGATTATACTTGTCCTAATGGATGCAGTAATGGAGCATGCTCAGAGGGGGGAGACTTTCAAGTAATTAGAATCTATAATTATTCTTCTCCTGATTACTCTAGGGATAGAGTTACAATTAAAGAAGTTAGTACAGGGCTGCTTTATGATACGGTGTTTACCTCAGAGGGGATAGGGGTCTTTTCATTTAATGGGATTCAGTATGTATTGAGTTTTACTGGAAGTGGTGAAAATGGTGTTTTGTATATTGATAATCTGGTTTTGAAAGAAGATGATTTATTCAGTTTATTCGGTGGGGGTAATTCTTGTGACTCTTTAATCCAAAAATTAAAAAATCCAAAAGATTATGTGTATAATGAAGCTGAGTTTAAATTATCTTTTAATAATACCTATAGTACTCAGATGTGGTTTGATGGAGAAGAACATAAAGGAATAGAGTATTATGCTTCGTGGTATACATATGATGACAGTTATAAAAATATTGCTTATGATGTTATTGTTTTTGATGAAGAAGATATTGATTTGACAGAATGGTTAAACCAGAATTTAGATTATCAATTGTGTGTTATTACTAGTAGTAGCAATAATGAGAAGGAAGACTATTATTATATTTGCAATTGGGATGCTTTGAGAAATAAGCAAAGTACTGATTATCAGTATTCATCAAGACAGGTTTATTGGATAGATAAAAATATTGCTGTACAAGTTTATGTTTCATCTGGAAAATACTTAAGTAATGAAGAGGTAATACAATTATCTCAAAAAAGAATGTTACAATTAATGGAAGATATTAGAGATAATTCTGCCAAATCTGTTTCTTGGGATAATTTTGATATTGATTGGATATTACAAGGGCAGATAATAGATAATTTTGAAGATTGTCCTTCTGAAGTCGAACTTGAAGTAAACCCTGAGAATAATAACACTTGTTGGCCTTCATGGAGTTGTAAGATTGAGCCAGCTATTTGTCCTGAACACGGATATCAAACAAAGACATGTGTTGATTATTCATGTGGGCAGAAAACAGTAGAATCACAAATATTCTGCTCTCCAGGAATTTGCTCTGGTTGTATGGTTCCAAGATGGTTTGGAAGTGTTGGAGATAACACTTGTATCCCCTATGGATTTAGATTTGCACAACAAACAGGATGGGAAGAGAAATATGTTGAAAGAACTGAATCAGACACGTTAACAGAAGGAGAGCAAGATTATATCTCCTTGAAAGTTTTATCAGATACAGAAGCTATTTTAACATTAAAAGACCAGAAAGGAAATTTGTATAATTATACTTTAAAAGAAGGAGAATCAGTAACAATTAATATCCCTGGATGGGAAAGTGGTATTGATAAGATTGTTTTTGATACCAAGGATATATTTTATTCTAGCCAAGAAGGAGTAAGTAGCTATATTGATTTTAGTGCAACTGTTTATGGGTGGGATAGGATTTCAAATAGTATTAATGCATATTGTGACCTTGATGGACAAGTAAAACAACAGAAAATGAAGCAAAGTGACGGTGGCTGGACAACATGTCAAAATAATTATGAGTGTTATAGTAATCTTTGTTCTGGAGGGCAGTGCGTTGAAATCAATGATATGATTGCGCAGGTTAAGGGTTTTAAGGCAACAGGAGTCAAGATATTATGTAAGCTTGCGAGTGTTTTCGGAATTGAAGAGTATGATTCTTGTTTAGTAAATTATCTAGGAGATGACTATACTTCTTCGTCATCTTCAAGTTCTAGCGGTGGTTCTGGAAGTTCTGGTGGGAGTAGTTCTTCTTCGGGATAAGATTTATAAACTCGTTTTCTTTTAGTATAATATGGCACTTACTTTATTATTATGGGTGATAATTATTCTGATTGCTTTAATTGGATTAATGTTTTTTCTTTACTATAATAAATTTGTAAGATTAAGCAATCAAATTGACAATGCTTTATCTCAAATTGATGTTCAATTAAGAAGAAGAGCTGACTTAATTCCGAATTTATTAGAAAGTGTTAAAGGCTATATGAAGCATGAAAAAGGAGTTATTACAGAAGTTACTAATGCAAGAAAAGCATTGATTGGTGCTAAGGAGCTTCCAGCAAGAGTAAAAGCAGGCGATAATTTACAATCTGCTCTTGGACATTTATTTGCTATTGCTGAAAATTATCCAAATTTAAAAGCTAATGAAAACTTTTTGCAGATGCAGAATGAATTAGCAGCAACAGAAGATAAAATTGCATATTCAAGACAATATTACAATGACGGAATTATGAGCTACAATGTTTCATTAACAACTATTCCTGGAAAATGGTTTGCATCCCTATACAGTTTCCAGAAAAAAGAATATTTGCAGATACCTGCTGAAGCAAGAGCTGTTCCTAAAGTTAGTTTTTGATTTTTAAGAATATTTATAAAGTATTGATTGTTAGTAATAACATGCAAAGGTCAACCCAAAGAGGTGACCATAAATGCATTGTGTTTTTGGGAGTTGTTAGTGTATTATTTGTTTTATTTTCTATTAATCTTGTTTCTGCTGAAAGTTATGTTCAGAGGGTGTATGGAACATGTTATACTGGGGAAACAACCTATGGGGGCTGGAGAACTATTGATTTTGATTATGCTTCTTTAGATGGCTTGGTTTATGATAATACTGCTAATTTTCAAGACTATTATCTTGATATGTGGAATGGAAATATTCCCCAAGGAGGAAGAATTAAATGGTCTGAAGATGGTGGGGGAGGAATAAATATGGATTGTTCAGAAGGATGTGAAAAAAATTCAGAACCTCGGGGAGATGGTATTTATGATGGATACTGGGGATTCCAGCATTTTGGATGTTTAACTGAAGATTGCAATGTGCAGAATAATATTTTTAGAGATGCTATGAAGTATCAGACAACAGCTAAATGCGTCGGAAATAAGGTTACATATAATTATACTGGACAATTCTATTCCGGACCGTATTCAGGTGACGAGGGTACCGAGATTGGTTGTAATGCGAATATGCTTTATATTGAGTTATGGAATAGTACTCCGCCGAGTGAATATAACTGTTCTAAACCAATAATAGCAAATTTGACAATATCCCCTGAGTATGATTCTGAAGAATATACCGATAGAACCAATTTAACTTATGAGGAAATTTTCCCCGATAATAAATTAAAGCCTTATTTCAACTTAACAATTAAGTATCCAGATGGAAGTGAGCCCGATGAGGATGAAGAATTTATTGTGGTCTATGTGGCTAATTTTACTTATCCCCTTGCTCATTCATCTATTCATGGAGGTCTTTCACTTGAGCTTCCTGAAATTCCAGTAACTTGCCATAGAAATTGTAAAATAGAAATCCCAGAAGATTTTGGAGGTATTCCTACATTAGATCAGGATACTAATATAGGTGTAAGGGCTTATATTTTTGAAAATGGTGTTCGGGGGGAGAATAAAACAACTTCAAGATATACTCCTTATTTTGATGTAATACTAGGACATCTTGATTCAGGGAATGTTATTTTTGGAGAGGAGGAATTGGTTCAGAATAAGCCGATTGCTACCAGAGTGGAAATTATAATTAATTCTTATATTAGAAAAAATTCTACTTATGTAGTCTATGATTATATTGATTCTATAAAAGATATGAATGTTAGTTTTATTTTTGATGGAAAAAGAGAAATGAATATAGTCGAAGATATAATGAGATATGAAAGTGAGGAATCATTGAAACAAAAGGTAATAAATGGCTCCCTTAGTAACGATGAAAGAATAGAAGCCATGAATATTTTAAAAGATATTTATAAAAAAGCAAAAGATACAGTAAATTTTATTGGATATATTCCCAAAGGAAAATCAGCCGGTTCTTATCTTGTAGAAGCAGAGATTGAAGCAGGAGATATAAATGATTATCATAAATCAAATAATGATTTTACAAGAATGTATAATCTGCGAGCTCAAAAAGATTCGGACTTTAAATTTATGTTTAAGGGTGTAGAGTCGGGTGTTTTTAGTATAAAAGATTATGAAGGTGAAAGGCAGAGAATGATGGGGGCTTACGATTTCTTTAAATCTGCGTTTCCATTTGATCCAACAAAGGTTTCGGCCAAAATCTCAAAAGAGCCTACTAGGGAATGGATTCCTGCGACAACTTTTCCATCTTCTCCTGGGCAAATTGTTTTAAAAAATATTCAGAAAGAGGCGGATAAAAATGGGTATGATATGATTTTTGCGGTTATACCAGAAAGTTTGGAGAATAATCCAGAGCAACATGGATTTGTAATGCTTATTTATAACAAAGCGGCAGCTGTCAAAGAGGGATATGACTTTGCTGTTTATTCTCATGAAGCAGGGCATTTGTTCGGGTTGTATGATGGGGATTCTGAACAATTGGCAGGACCTCCCTGTCTTGAAGAGGAGGATATAGGATTGCTTTCCTCGGACGGATGGTGTATGAATTCGGAAACAGGAGAGCCATGTAATATTTCTGCATTTACAGATCATGTTCATCTTAGTGATACCGGAGAGATAATTACTATTTGGCCGGATAGAACAAGAGCATCTAGGGGTTGTTATGGGGGTTCAGATGGCCCGTATGGATATGAAAGCCTTGGTTTTCAACCGAATACCGTTGGCACAAGAAAATTAGATATAATGGGAAAATCTACTGATGCTTGGCCAAGAGCAGATCCAACTTATGGACAATTAAAAAAGGAGATATTAATATGAGTAAAGTATTAACAAGAAGAAATTTTTTAAAGGCGGGAATTATTGGAGCTGCAGTGTTAGCAGGAGCAGGAGGGTACACCTATTGCTCTAGGCAAGATGATAAAACTAACTCAGAATTAGTAAAGAAATTAGAATTACCTGCAGGGTTTGAACACTTTGGAAGACTAGATTTATTGCCAAAAGGATTAGCCGGGCAAAATGAAGGCCTTGTTTCATTTTTATTAAGAGAAGAAGGAGAAAAGCCCCTTATGAAAAAAAAGCTTCCTGATAAACTCGGACTTTATGTTATGGATAATTCTGGAGCGAGAAGAATTGGAGATTTTCCAGTTTCTCCTTATGCTTTAATTCCGCAAGGGGATTCTGCTATTTGCAATGGTAATCAAAGGTATGATTGTTTGAATTTACAAGGACCAACCACTGTTGAAGTGAGGAGAACTAAGCTGGAGAATGCAAATCTTGAGAATGCATTACTTTCAAATTTAGTTTATAGACAAAGAGGGAGTGAAGTTAGAATTGAGTCTGCTGTGGAAGGCAAGGTTCTTCTAAGAGACGAGGAAAAGCAGAAATTTCTATTTTTTGATTCAAGCAAGCCAATTGTTTTGGGTTATGATGATGCAGTAAAATTAAGATTTCCAGAGGGGAATGAATGGAAGAGCTTTGGAGATTATATGAAAAGGAATTCTCCTCCTGGTTTTGAACAAGCTGTAGATGATTATATTAGAAGAGAAGATATAAGAGCTAGAGTTGGATCTGGGCTTAATAAAGCAGGAGAAGGGTATAAACAGGTTATAATTTGGCCTAATGGGATTTCTGGGAATACTATATTTGGGATTGTTTATGGAAAAGAAAGTTATGAGATTGTAAGGAAACAATTAGAAAAAGAAGGAGGGAAGAAATGAATAGAACTTTTTTGGCATTAATATCTTTATTATTTATTTGCTTTATTGGATTTGCAAGTGCAGAAAATAGAATATTTGCAGGAGAGTTTAATGATTCTTACTTGGAGATAACCCCAATAACACCTGCTCATTGGTCTGTTGGATCATACGAAGAAGGAAACAGCGAGTTTTATGTTTCATTTTATCCTTCTAATACTCGATATAGTGTTGATGAAAGTCATATTTATTCTGAAAATGGATATGCTTATTTCTATTTTATAGCGGATGTGCCGGAAGATACTCAAAGAATAAAGTTTTATAATGAGGGCAGGATATTGCAGGAATTAAGCACACAAGGAACTATTGAATTAAGTGATTTTAATATCACTTATAATGAATCAGGATTTGTTGATTTTTCATGGAACACTAATTTAGAGAGATATTATGCGAGTGCAGATTATAATGATAGCGGTTCATGGAATTCTTTATTTTTTGAATTTCCACTTGATAATGTATATAATTTTCAAATTTCGTTGGACTCAATCTCTTCAGGATATCATAAATTCAAATTAATTATCTCAGATGGATTTAATGAAAAAGAAAATTATGTTTGGTTTAATATCCCTTATATTGGCTGGTGTAATAATACTGATTTTAATCATGATAATGTTGTTGATGCTAGTGATTATATTACCTTAAAAAATAATTTTGGATATTATAATGCTACAAACTCAATGGGCGATGTTGATTTGGATGGTTATGTTGGTTGGGGTGACTTGCAGTTGTTTCAGCAGAATGCTGGTGGCAGGAATTGTAGTCAGGCCATATTTCCTGAAGTGAATTTAAGTTTGTATGAAGAAGAAATTAGTTTAAATTCATTAGAAGTTTCTAATTTACCAAGTTCAGAGAGCACTAAGAATTCAGGCAATTCAAAAATATCAGGAAATACTATTGTAAGAAATAATGTTAATGCTAATTCAAATTCTGGGATGGCTGCTAATGCTGTTAATGAAAATAAGCCTGAGGTGCTGAATCAATCTAAAGAAAAGCAAGATTTTTTATCAAAAGCAATTGGTATCTTGAAAAAGGTAGTTGATTTTTTACTTTTGAGAAGATAAAAATAATAAAAACCTTATTAAACCTTTTTTTCTTATTATATTTATGGCAAAAGAAGGAAGAATAAGTTTTTATAATGAAATTGCGAGGAATAAGAGAATTTCTGTGTTAATGATTTTAATAGTTGCTATTGTGTTAATTGGTTTGGTTTATGCTATTGGGTTAGCAATTGGAGGAGTTGATATTTTTGTTTTATCTATTATTGCCATTATCATTACTCTTTCTTATACCTTGATTTCATATTATAATGCGGATAAACTGGCTTTGGCTTCTGTTGGGGCTCAGTTAGCTTCTTCTTCAATTTATAAGCAATATTATGATTCTGTTGAAGGATTAAGTCTAGCTTCTGGTTTGCCTATGCCTAGACTTTATGTGATGAATAATCCTCAAATAAATGCATTTGCTTCTGGAAGAGATCCTAAGCATGCAGTGATATGTGTTACAACAGGTGCTTTGGATAAATTGAATAAACAGGAACTAGAAGGAGTTTTAGCTCATGAGATGTCACATATTGCTAATTATGATATAAGATTTATGACTATTACTGCTGTGATGGTTGGAATGATTGCTATTATTTCTCAGATATTTTTAAGAAGTTTATTTTTTGGAAGTATGGGAGGAAGAGATAGTGATAATAAAGGAAGTGCTATTTTTATGGTAATTGGAATAGTATTAGCTATCTTAGCTCCAATAATTGTTTCATTAGTCCAATTAGCTATTTCCAGAAAAAGAGAATATTCTGCAGATGCTTCAGCTGTAAAGTTTATGAGAACACCAACTGGTTTGATTGGAGCTTTGACTAAGATAAAAAGTAATTCTGAGATGAAAGTTTCAGGGGCTGTTGCTCCTTTGTTTTTAGCTAAGCCGAATAAGGCTGCTGAATTATTTCAGACTCATCCGTCTTTGGAAAAGAGAATTGAGAGATTGAGGAAGATGTGATTAGGCGGTTGGGGCGTAGTGAACTTCTGTCCGATTCGATGGGCGTATTTTTATTTTTAGAAAGCCTATAGAGCGTAATTTTAAATAGTTATTTAGTGTAATGGTTTTATGAAAAATTGGCTAAAGGGAGGATTATTGTTTGTGCTTTTTTTTATATTAACTAGAATAATCTCAGTTATCAATTACTTAACAACTCCAAGAACTTATGAGGGTTTGGTAATCCTCTCACAATACTCGGAAATTTTCAGAATCTTATTCTCAGTACAGCAAGGCAATTTCTTCGCAACAATTTTATCAAACTTAATTCCTTTGGTTAGTTTTTTTGTTTTTGGTGCTGCACTGTTTTATATAGTACAGAGTGATAAGTTAAGAAATTGGCTGAAGGGCGGGATAATATTTGTAGGAAGTGTCCAGTTTATATTAGTCTTTGATATTATCTATTCATCTATAAAAGAATTCCTTGGCATCTTAATTATCTTTTCTCAATATATAAACCAGTTATTATGGTTCCCATATGATCATAGAATCAGTAGTTTATCAATAAAAATTATATTGATTGTTATGTATTTTCTACTTTTATTCTTAATTGGTTCATTTATCGGAGCGATGTTAAAAAAGAAAGGGAGATAAAACTAAACGCCCGCACTACTATCAGTTGGGGCGTTCAGCACTTTTGTGATATTCATGGGTGGACGTTGTCTACAATATAAACTTTGTCTACAAAATTGTCTATCTTAGAATTATTCACCTAGATGACGCATACGTCTACATCTATCTAACTAATCAATCTTATGTAGACGTATGAAAATATTAAAGCTTTATTTTAGTATCTTTTAATATTTCTAACATAAGTTTAACAAAGGGTTTTAGGTTATTTTTGGTTTGGGCTTTTTCTAAGGCATCATAGTATTTGTGTTTTATTGCATTTGGTATGTTTATCATAGGAAATTTGTTTTTATGTAAAATAAAATTGATTAATAATCTTCCAACCCGGCCGTTTCCGTCAACAAAAGGGTGTATTTTCTCAAATTCTGTATGAAAATAAGACGCTAAGACTAGAGGGTGTATTTTTTTCTTGTTTTTTGAATACCATGTTAATAATTTTGTTATTCTAGCTGGAACATCTCCTGGTTTTGGAGGAAACCACATAACTCCTGTAATAAAAACCTGAACAGTTCTAAACCTCCCGATTTGAGAAGTTAAATGTTTCTCCAAAGTATTAAGAGTAACTATTTTGTGTAACTCTAAGATAAATTCTTTGGTAATGTCCTCATTATAATTAAGGATATAATCAAACGCTTTTTTATGATTTAAGACCTCATTTACTTCCCTAAGGGATTTGCCTGCGGGAACAATGTTTTGAAATAACAGCCTGGTTGTTTCTTGCAAGGTTAATGTATTTCCTTCAATTGCTGTAGAGTTATAGGTAAAAAGTGCAGAAAAGGCTTCATATCTATTTTCTAAAGTTATTTTTGGCTCTTTAGAAAAATCATTTTGTAATCTTTTCAAAAAACTTATTTCATCTTCTGTTAAAATATCTTTGAATGCACTTAATTCCTTGTCTGCTTCCTTTATCTTTTTAACGAGTTCCTCTTCATTTAAATTAACTCCAAGATAAATTCTTTTTTTAGTTATCTTTTTATTTTTTCTTAAAGATAAAACTCTATAATAGTACTTTTTGCTTTTCTTAGTTTTTATTTCAGTATATACCATAGTTTTTATACGTCTACAAAGTTTATAAATCTTTCTTAGATGTAGCCGTATAATGCAATTTTTGCCATATGAACAGACTCACGATAATATTTAAAAATCAGCCCCATCGCACACAACAGCGATTGAAAAACAGCTAAACATTAAGAATAACAGATTCTCATTAAGGTGCCAAGATGGTGCGGTGTTTGGTTTGGGCGTCCCACCGTCTTCTTTAAATGTTAACACAATTTTGAGGAAGATGTGATTAGGCGGTAGGGATTGAATCGAATTTTTCAATCAATTGGGAGTCTGATGTTCTTAACTGAGAAGGGTCTGGAAAAGCTTCTTTTAGTTGTCTGTGTATTCTTGCATACGATGTTTGAAAGAATTTATGACCGGCGATTCCCAACTCCTCATATTCTGTAACAACTGCCTCCAATTCTCTCAATGCTGCTTGCTGTTCTTGCGTATATTCTGGCATGGTATTTTATATTTTCAGGTTTTTTAAAGATTACTGTAGTTAATTATTTGTTTAATACTAAAGATTTACGTCAAATGTATCTTCTAACCTTTCTTTGAAAGAATCTATTTCTTCTTTAAGGGGTATTTCATGATGAATTTCAAGGGTTGTGCAACCTTGTTTACATCTTCTTACAGTTTGATCGTAATCTTTAAGCCATTCTACACTTGATTCGTAGAACCATTTTGCTAGAATTTTTGGGTTAGCTTGATTTGGATGTTCTGGACTTGATTTAATTGGTTCAAAGGCAATTTTACTGTTTACCTGAGTATAGTGCAGGCATTGCTTGTATTTTTCTCTGACATCTTCCAAAGTTGTTTCCATAGAACAAAGGATTAGAATATGTTTTTAAGGATTATTGTGATTGATTCTTTGGTTTTAAGATACTCTTGGTTACACAAATTATCCAGTTCCAATGAAGTATAAGATGAATTAACACCAACAAAGTCAATACGACTCCTGAGATGTCGTGAATTGAGGACAGTGTTTGGGTCGTTGGAGCATTTTTAGTTAGGTTTAATAAATGGAGCACAAAAGTAGTTTTTATTATTCCGGTTGTTGCAACAGCTAAAAGGGAGATAAACAAAAGAAGATCCAAAAGATAATTAATTTTCATCTTTTCCATAGTGTTATGGGATTTCTGGATATTTAAATATATTTAAGAGATTAAATCTAAGATTTCGTCACCGTATTTCATAATTTTAGCATAGCCTAAGCCATAGATATCTTCTAAGTCTCTCCTGGCCTGAGGGGATTTTATCGATAATTCATCAATTGTTTTATCTGTAATTATGCAATAGGCCGGGATTTTTTCTTGTCTTGCTTTTTCTAGTCTCCATTGCTTTAATCTTTTTATTATCTCGTTGTTAACTTCTAAGGGCTTTGATTCTGAAAATATATTCTCAAAAGTTTTGTTTTGGATGATTTTTTTCATATTATCATTGATAAAATAGCTTGGTTTTCCTGAATAGGTAATGTAAAGCTTTTGTTTTGCTCTGGATAAGGCTACATAGAATAATCTTTTTTCCTCTTCTTCCTTGTCATACTCTTCCACTTTGATAATTGAGATAACTGGGTGGTCTGATGTTCTACAGGGGAAATTGTTGGTTGTAGAGCCAATTACAAAGACGGTTTTCGCCTCCATTCCTTTTATAGCATGAATTGTTGCAAGAATGATGTCTCCTTCTGCATTTCTATTTTCGTCTTCTGTCCTTATAACATGTTCAATTTCACCTGACTTTAGCATTTGTGAGAGTTCCTTTAGTTGCCTGTTTGTTCTTGCTAAAATAAAAATGTCTTTTTTGTCGCTTTCTAGTATTTTGTGAAGAATAAACTCATATTCTTCCTGTTCTGAGTCAAATTCGTGGAGTTCAATTTCTTCTCCATCGGAGATATTATGCTGAAGGTCTGGTAGGTTCATTTGTTTTATAGAAGCATTGATTAGGTTAACTATTCTTTCTGATGAACGATAATTTTTTGTAAGATTGATTATTTCTGCCTCGGGATATTTTTTATTAAAATTAAGAATATAATCGATATTTGAACCCCTCCAACCGAAGATTGATTGTCTTGGGTCTCCTACTGCGAAAATATTTGGAGAATTTAAGAGGTCAATTAATTCAATTTGGATAGAGTTAATATCTTGGTATTCGTCAATTAAAATGTGTTCAAATTCAGGAATAAGTTTTGGGTTTTCATTGAATAATTTTATTGCGTCCACAATTTGGTCTGTATAATCCCTTAAACCTCTTTTTTCCATGAATTCTTTTATGGATATGCACGTTTTGTATAAAATTTGTGCTGCTTTCTTGTTTTCGTTATCTACTGTTTTTGAAAAATCTGTTAATTCTTGCTTTCTTGTTTTTAGATAGTCTAATACAAAAAAACAATCATTAATGAATAGATTGAAAAGTTCTTCATTTGTTTTGCTGTTTTTCTGCTGTTTTGTAAAGTATTCATCAACTGCATCATAAATTTCTAGTCCTTGTTTTTGCAAAGCCAGGTTTACTGCCTGTATTTTGTTGCTATAACTTAGAACATGCATTTCTTTATCATAGAGTATATGAGTGTATTTTCTTATTATTTTTTCGCAAAATGAATTAAATGTTTCAACTTGGATTTCTTCCAAACCTAATTCAGCTAGTCTATATTGCATTTCTTGTCTTGCTTTTCTAGTGAAAGTTATCGCCAGAATTTTGGCTGGATTAATTGATTTATATTTAATTAAAAATTCAATTCTTTTTACCAAAACAGCAGTTTTTCCAGACCCTGCCCCAGCTAAACAGAGGATCTCTTTTGAATTGCAGATAATCGCCTTCTTTTGTTCATCATTATATTTTTCTAGAAAAGGAATCTTGAATAGCTCTCTTTCTTCCTCGCTGATAATTGTTTTTATTTCGTTAAATCTAGATGCAAGCTTCTTTTCATGAAGTTTTGGATTTTTTATTTCTTCTTCACCCTGAGGTGTTAGATAAAATACCTTGATAAACTTGTTATCCTGAAGTCCCTCTTGTTTTACCATATTATTTGAGATCAGGTTTCCTATTAAGGATTCAATCTGATTTTTATCTAGTTTTAATGAGCCAAAGTGATAAAGGTTGTCCAGGTTATTTTTTAGAATTGATTTGTTTTTGTAATTTCCCTGCAAGAACTCTGTTAGGAGTGTTTTTCCAACTGGAAAGGGGATTTCTTTTAGTGCTTTTAATACATAGAGGTAGTCTAAGTGTGTCTGGTTTGATGTTTTATTTGGTATCTTTAAACTGCCATCAGGATTAAATTCTAATTTCATTTTTGCCTCTATAGTTTGAAATTAGAATTCTTTTTAAGGGTTTTGGGTTTGTGTTCTACGTTATTAGTATCTGATGTTCTGGCTGGGGTGCTGGTTAATCGGTTAGTATCTATAATCTGACTATTTGATTTGGATTTAATTTAATTGTATAAGAAGACTTAGTAAGATCAATGAAGATCTTATCGAAAATTATCTTCTCTTAAAATCATTTCTTTTTGTGTTTCTACTTCCTCTGAAACCATCTCTTGAACTGCTATTATGATGATTTCCTGAACTTCTGCCTCTCGAATCCCCATTTCTTGGTCCTGAGTGAGAGTCTCTTCCTCTTCCATAAGAACTACCGCCTCTAGAATCTCTGTCAAATCTATTAGGAGTTTCTTTCCAACGAATCATTACTCGGTCAATTCTTGGCATGTCTACTTGTTCTATCTTTAGGTCTGTATTTCTGTTTTGAACATTTGAGAAGTTTTCATAATCTCTGCTTGCAACAAGGTTTATTGCAATTCCTTCTTTTCCGGCTCTTGCTGTTCTTCCAATTCTATGGATATATTCTTTTGCTTCTTTTGGAATATCATAGTTATATACATGTGAAACTCCTTTTATGTCTAAGCCACGGGCTGCGACATCTGTGCAGACTAATACTTGAACTTTGCTTGAATTGAACTTATCCATGGTTCTTGTTCTTTTTTGCTGTGAAAATCCTCCATGAATTGCAAGAGCATCAATTCCCGCAAACATTAGATTTTTTGCGACAAAATCTACATTTTTTCTTGTGTTACAGAATACCATTACTAATTTTGCTGCTTCATGCTCAAGTAAGTGAACGAGTAATGAGAATTTGTAATTATCTGGAGTGTCATAGAAAATTTGCTTTAATTTTGAAGGGTCAACTTGAGATTCAACAGATACTTCGACTGGATTTTTTAAGTATCTTGCAGCTATTTGTGCTATGTCTGGGGTAATTGTGGCCGAAAATAACAACGTCTGCCTTTTTCCAGGACACTCATTTATTATCTCCTCTACATCGTCTATAAAGCCCATATCAAGCATTCTATCTGCTTCATCAAGTACTAATGTTTTCAGGTTTTCAAGATTTATTGTTTCTCTTTTAATATGGTCTAATATTCTTCCGGGTGTTCCGATTACAATTTCGGCTGTTTTTAAGTCTTTAATCTGGGGTTCAATTGAAACTCCGCCATAGACTGTTGTGATTTTATAGGGTTTATATTTTGCAAATCTTGAAAATGCCTGCGAGACTTGTTCCGCAAGTTCTCTTGTCGGCGCTAGAACTAGTGCCTGTATTCCCTTCCCTTTTTCAGTGGTCTGAAGTATTCCAGAAGCAAAGGCTAAGGTTTTTCCGGAGCCGGTGGATGCACCAGCTATAACATCTTTTCCTTCTAAAATTAGGGGAATTGATTTTTCCTGTATTGGAGATGGTTTTTCAAAACCAGCTTCTTCAAGTGTCTTTAGAACCTCGTTAGAGATTCCTAATTTCTTAAACGCCATATCTACTTTATTTTTGTTATATTACTTAAGAAAAAGTATACCGAAGTATTTTTTTCTTTAACAATGATTGATTAAGCAAAAATTGGTTTATAAGCCTTTGCGTTGGAGTTTATATTTAAGATTTACTTGTTTGAAGGTTTAAGAAATAAAAAATATGTAATCGGTTTACTCTTCTTGTGTGGTTTTTAGTTATCTAGAATTTCTTATTTTAGTATCTGTTTTATTGCTTGAATGAGTATCTTGTTT
>Ga0268277_1000268_pt1 | contig 43395 bp, 47 predicted proteins | sample saktaG_5_FD_190132 | JGI IMG/M metagenome (GOLD analysis project Ga0268277, IMG submission 190132) | Saline water microbial communities from Sakinaw Lake, British Columbia, Canada - sak_2010_1_5_50m | ecosystem: Environmental > Aquatic > Non-marine Saline and Alkaline > Saline ... | reverse complement strand
AAATTTATTTTAGAAATTCCACAATTTTTCAATTTGGTTTTTAAATATTTTCTAATTTCTATGTCTTGTTTTAAAAAATTCTTAAATTGACATTTATTAGCAAACCATTTTGAATCCCATTCTCGATTGTAAGGGATCCGGAAAATTTTTGGATTTACTTTTCTTCCCATAAATATTTTTTATTCTACTATATATTATCTAAGATATTAATAAATAATTAAATACTTTTTCTCCTAAAAATGTTTTTTACATGCCCTCTCTCTCCTTTTTGAGGCTTTAGATTTAAAGAAGTTTTTAAAAACTTTTCTTCTTTTTCTGATTTTGAAGTATGAACTGTTCCTAAATTTTCTTTTATTTCTTCCTGAACTGCTGTTTTTATCTCTGGCTCTTTTATTTTATCTTTTTTATTATCTTTTTTTAAATTATGAGTGGGGTTTATTTCACCTAAAATAATTTCAATGTGGGAGCTTTTTTTTCTAATCCTCCCAGCGCGACCAAAAGCTCTTGGTCGCCATCTTTTTAAAGCCGGCCCTTCATTTATTTTAATTTCTTTAATAAATAAATTTTCTTTTTTTAAATTAAAATTATGTTCCGCATTGGCTAAAACTGATTTCAAAACTTTTTTAATAAAACCACTCGCTTTTTTAGGAATAAAATCCAAATAATCAATCGCTTCCTTAACATTTTTTCTTCTAATTAAATCAGCTACTAATCTTGTTTTCTTGGCCGAAATCCTGAAATATTTTCCAATTGCTTTTATTTCCATAATAATTCTCTAATTATTTATTTTTTAGTGGTCGCATCAATTCCTTTCTGCATTTTCCCGCCATGTTTTTCAAACTTTCTAGTAGGTGAAAACTCTCCCAATTTATGACCGACCATATCTTCAACAATAAAAACCGGAATATGTTTCTTGCCATTATGAACCTCAATGGTAAGGTTGACCATTTCCGGCACAATAGTAGAAGAACGAGCCCAAGTTTTAATTGTTGTTTTTTCCCCGGATTTAGCCATCAAGACTTTTTTCATCAATTTTGGATCAATCCAGGGTCCTTTTTTTAAACTACGAGACATATAAAAATTTGTTAAAATTATATTTATTTATTTTTTTCTTTTTTTAATTACTCTTCTTTGAATAATATATTTATTTGTCCATTTTTTCTTATTTCTTGTTTTTACTCCTAAAGCAGGTTTACCCCAAGGAGTTTTAGGTCTTTTCAGACCGATGGGACTATGCCCTTCTCCTCCGCCATGCGGATGAGCAACGGGCGCCATTGCCTTCCCTCTAACTGAGGGCCTAATTCCCCGATGACGCATTCTTCCGGCTTTTCCCCAGCGAACATATCGCCAATCCGAATTGCTAATCTGGCCACAACTAGCTAAACAATTTTCCGAAATCATTCTTCTTTCGCTAGAAGGAAGTTTGATTTGAGCAAAACCATTATTTAAAGCCATTAGTGACGCAACGTTACCGGCTGAACGCACTAAACGGCCACCCTGACCGGGAATTAACTCAATATTATGAATACTTGTTCCTGAAGGAATATGTTTTAAGGGCAAACGATTTCCTATTTTTGCATCAATTTTATTTTTTGAACTAATAATAACGTCGCCAACCTTCAAACCGTCCGGAGCCAAAATATATCTTTTTTCACCATCTTGATAAGAAACTAAAGCAATCCAAGCTGAACGATTTGGGTCATACTCTAAAGTTTTGATTTTGCCAGATAAATCAAATTTATCCTGTTTAAAATCAATCTTGCGGTAATATCTTTTTTCTCCCCCTCCTTGATGACGAACCGTGACTTGACCACTATTATTTCTTCCAGATCTTTTCTTATTAATCTCTATTAAACTTTTTAAAGGTTTTACTTTAGATAATAATCTGTGGTCAATAACACTCGTTTTTCTCCTTCCAGGAGTTGTTGGCTTATATATTTTTAACATGAGAAAATGTTATTTATTATTTTTTTAATATTTTATCCTTTTAAATTATTTTATAAATTTGCCTTTTCAGATAAAAATGTTATCTTATCTCCCGGCTTTAAAAAAACCACTGCTTTTTTCCGATTCTTGGTTCTTCCTTTTGATTTGCCGTAACGAACATTTTTTCCACTAATGCGAACAATATTTACTTTTAGAGGATTAACCCGATAAAGGTCTTTAATGGCCTTTTTAATCATTATTTTATTGGCCTTTAAATCAACTTCAAAAATATAGCGATTTTGAGCTTGTTGTTCAGTGGCTTTTTCAGTAATAATCGGCCGAACCAAAAAAGATTTATCCATCCTGCTTCTAATCTCTTTTTTCGTTCCAACCGTTGTGACAGAAATATCTTTTTGAACCGAAGAAATTTTTTTAGGCTTTTCTATCTTTAATTCTTCTTTCTTCACTTTTTGATTTTCTTGGGGCTGATTTTTCTTTGTAAAAATTGCCATATTAATTAATTTATTTTATTGATTACTAAAATATTCTTGAACTTTTTCAATTCCTTTTAAATCAAGGACCAAATGATTATATTTTAAACAATCTAGAATATTCAAATTTGTCACCGGCAAAATTTTTAAATTTTCAATATTTCTCGCTGAAGAAATAAGGTTTAAATCTTTTTCAACTAAACTAAAAATAACTTTTTTATTTTCTTTTCCTTTGGAATAATCTGGGATAATCTTATTTAAAATTTGGTAAAAAGCTTTAGTTTTAATTTCAGCCATATCTATCTTATCTATAATATATAATTGATTTTGTTTTACTATTTCAGAAAAACACATTAAAAGAACCTTCCTTTTTAATTTTTTATTTATTTTTTGAGAATAATTTCTATCTTTACTCGGACCAAAAATTATTCCTCCTCCCCGCCAAAGTGGAGAACGAGTAGAACCGGCCCTTGCCCGCCCACTTCCTTTCTGACGCCAAGGTTTTTTCCCTCCTCCTCTTACTTCAGATCTATTTTTAGCATGAGCAAAATTGTGGCGCTGGTTAGCTAAAAGAGAAACCACGACTTGATGAATTACTTCCTCTTTTGCTTCCAAACCGAAAATTTCAGGATTTAAATCTTGCTCTCCAACTTTTTCTCCTTTTTGATTATAAACCGGAACCTTTAACATATTTTTAATTAACTTTTAAAATTTCTAAAAAAGAATTTCTTGCTCCGGGCACCGCGCCTTTAACTAATAAAATATTTTCTTTCGGTAAAATTCCAATAACTTCTAAATTATTAACTGTCACTCGATTTCCGCCCATGCGGCCGCCCATTTTCACACCTTTAAAAACTTTAGCCGGACCAGTAGCGCCAATTGAACCAGGCATCCTTAACTGATCTTTGTGTCCATGAGTGGCAGGAGAACCGTGAAAACCGTGTCTTTTGACCACCCCTTGAAAACCTCTTCCTTTTGACCAACCCCTTACTTTAATTTTATCGCCAGGTTTAAAAATATCAACGGTAATTTTTTCTCCCAATTGATATTCTTTTTCTTCTTTTTCTATTAAAAATTCTCTTAAAAAGTAATTAAAATCTTTTTCAGATTCTGTCTTTTTTAAATGACCAATTAGGGGTTTATTTTTTAAATTCTTTTTTCCAAAGCCAAGTTGAACCGCTCGATAGCCGTCTTTTTCTTTATTTTTAACTTGGGTAATCAAACATGGTCCCGCTAAAATTTTAGTAACCGGAACCACTTTGTTATCCTGAAAAATCTGGGTCATTTCAATTTTTTTTCCTAAAATAAACATAAAGTGAATGGACAAAAAAACCGGATTAAAGGCCAAAGTTTGCCGGCCTTAATTCCGGTTTCAAATAGCCTATATAATTGTTGTTTTTAGAGAAGTTTAACCTCAAAAAACAAGAAATAAGATTGATTAAATGATAACCAAAGGTTCACTTTTAATCTTTCTTTTTCTTTTTAAGATTACATTTTTATTTCTACGTCTATTCCAGCCGGAAGATTAAGACTGGTTAAAGTTTCCATAGTTTTTTGGCTAAAATTAACAATATCCAATAATCGTTTATGAACCCTTTTTTCAAATTGATCGCGGGAATCCTTATGGACAAAGGATGACCTCAAAACTGTATATTTCCTTTTTTCAGTCGGAAGAAAAACGGGTCCGATTACTTCCGCTCCAGTTCTGGAAACGGCTTCAATAATTCCCTTTATGGCCTCATCAATAATCCTATGGTCATATGATTTGACCTTAATTCTAATCCTCGGCTGATTTTTAGCCTCTTGTTTTTCAGATTGTTTTTTCTGAACTATTTTGTCTGCCATTGTCAAAAAAATAAATCCAATTATAAGAACTTGCGCTTTTAAAAAACGTGTCAAATTAATATAGGAAGCAATGGCGCAAGTTTCTACTTGCGCCATTGCTTAAACAAATTATTTAACAATTTTTGTAACTACCCCGGAAGCAACTGTTCTTCCCCCTTCTCTAATAGCAAACCTTTGTTGTTCTTCCAGAGCGATTTCTTTATATAATTTTACCTTGAAAATTAATGTATCGCCCGGCATAGCCATCTCTGTTCCTTCTGGTAAGGTTACTTCACCAGTAACATCAGTCGTTCTAATGTAAAACTGGGGTTTATAACCATTGAAAAATGGGGTATGACGACCACCTTCTTCTTTAGAAAGAATATAAACCTGGCTTTCAAATTCAGTATGAGGATGAACCGTTCCCGGTTTAACAAGAACCTGTCCTCTTTCCACATCGTCCTTTTTAGTTCCCCGCAAAAGAACACCAGCATTATCTCCAGCTCTTCCTTCGTCTAAAGATTTTCTAAACATTTCAATTCCGGTAACCACTGTTTTTTGAGTTGGTCTTAAACCGACGATTTCTATTTCTTCGTTTATTTTAATAACCCCTCTTTCAATTCTTCCAGTAACCACGGTGCCTCTGCCTTCAATGGTAAAAATATCTTCAATCGGCATTAAGAAAGGTTTATCAGTATCTCTTTTGGGCTCAGGAATATAATTATCAAGACTATCCATTAATTTTAAAATTTGACCGCAGTGAGGACAATCTGCTTTTCCACAGCCACATTCCAAAGCTTTTAAAGCTGACCCTTCAATAATAGGAACTTCATCGCCTGGAAATTCATATTTCTTTAATAAATCTTTAATTTCTTCTTTAACTAAATCAATTAATTCTTTATCATCTACTTGGTCAACTTTATTTAAAAAGACAACTATCGCTGGTACACCAACCTGACGAGCTAAAAGAAGATGTTCTCTGGTTTGGGGCATTGCTCCATCAGCGGCGGAAATAACTAAAATTGCGCCGTCCATTTGAGCCGCACCAGTAATCATATTTTTAATATAATCCGCATGACCCGGACAATCAATGTGAGCATAATGACGCTTATTGGTTTCATATTCTACGTGAGCCAAAGCAATAGTAATACCTCTCGCTTTTTCTTCAGGGGCATTATCAATTTGATCAACGGATTTCTCTTCAACTTTTTGTCCCGACCCTTTTAAACATTTTAAAATAGCGGCGGTTAAAGTAGTTTTCCCATGATCAACATGACCGATAGTTCCCACATTAACATGGGTCTTACTTCGTTCAAATTTTTCTTTTTCTGCCATATTAATTACCTCATTTTAATCACTCTTTTAATTAAATTTTTAAAGGGTGAAATTTAATTTTTAAAATTTAATATTTAACTTTTAGATTTTAATAATAACGACTGTATAAACAGTATAACAAATTTATTTTCTTTGGCAAGATATTTTTCCACAAGGAAATTATTTTTCTAATTCTTCATCCGTATAAACCGCGGAAAAATCTATTTTCTGGTAATTAAAAATTTCATCTTGACTGAAAAAACGCCAAATTTCTTTTTCAGCATTTTCTAAAGAATCAGAAGCATGAATAATAGTTTGTTGTTGGCTCATACAATAATCTCCTCTAATACTGCCGGCATCCGCTTTCCTGCCAAGAGTTGGTCCACAAATTATTCTTACGGCTTCAATTACTTCCACTCCTTCTAAAACCATAGCGACCACTGGGCCGCTTTCCATAAAATTAACTAATTTTTTAAAAAAGGGTTTATTAATATGATGAGAGTAATGTTCTTTTAAAATTTCGTCATTTAGTCTCATCATTTTTAAAGCAATAATTTTTAATCCTTTTTTTTCAAAACGAGAAATAATTTCTCCCAGGAGATTCCTTTGTAGGGCGTCTGGTTTAAGTAAAATAAGGGTTCTTTCCATATTATTAATTATTGCCAAAAAATAATAATTTATTTTTAATAAATTTAATTATTAATTATTATGGATGTTTATGCTTAATGGTAAAAATAGATTAACATTTTATATTTTAATTGTCAAGCAAAAAAAATAAAATGTCGCAGCCACGTGATAATTTCCTAGTAGAGCCATATAGAAATTTCCTACCCTGCCGATTTGTGCCATAAGTTTGGTGGCTGAGCCACCAAACTTTTATTTGGAAGCTCGGCTTCCAAATTGAAAACGAGTAGAAAAAAATAACTCTGAAGAGGTCTGACCTGGCAAAGCCAGGTCAGACCTCAATGAACCTCAATAAAAAACGCCCAATTTTTTGACAAATTAAAAAATTTACTCTAAAATGCTTTGTGAGAGCGGGTTTCAGAGCAACACTTTGTGGGGACAGTCCCCATTAACATTAAATTAGATCAAACTAAATTATTAAATATCAATTATTTTAAAATCAAATTTTCTCCGTCAGTTAAAAATATAATATCCCCTTTTTCGTCAGTTCTCAAAATTTTCACTTGGGCTGTCTTTAAATTTTTTAAAACTCTGAGACTGGGGTGACCAAAATTATTTTTTCCACAAGAAATAATTCCATATTCTGGACTGACTAATTTTAAAAAATCCAGCCCAGTGGAATATTTTGAACCATGATGACCAATTTTTAAAATATCTGATTTCAAATCAATTTCTTTTGTAATTAATTCTTGTTCTACTTGCTTTGGCGCGTCTCCCATAAATAAAAAATTCTTCTGGCCATAATTTAATTTAATTACCAAAGAAGATGAATTATCATCGCTTTTTAATTTTTTAAAATTACCAGGCTGGGGCCAAATAAAATCCAAAGAAAAATTATTGTTTAAATCCATTTTTATCGACTGGCTGATTTCTTGAACTTCTATTCTATTTGTTTCAATCAACGCCCGCCATTTTTCTCCCACCGAAGTATTGTCATCTAAGCCATTAGTAATAATCTTTTTTATCCGATAGCGTTCTAAAATTTCAACTAAACCAATAAAATGATCTGAATCAAAATGGCTAACAATAATTAAATCAATTTTTCTTTGATAAAAGGGAAAAAATTCGTCCATTTTAAAAATAAGACTTTTATCCGGACCGCCATCCAATAAAATATTTTTTTCTTTAGTTTGAATTAGCGTGGCATCACCTTGTCCGACATTTAAAAAAACAATTCTTAAATTTCCATCAGGAACCGGCGAGACAATTAAAAATTTTTGATAACCCCAAAAAACCAAAACAGAAAAAATAAATCCTAAAATTAAAATCAAAAAAAATATTTTAATTTTCTTTAATAACATTTTTTTTAAGATTTAAGAAAAGAAAAAAAATTAAAAGGTATAAAACCAAAACTCCTTGTTTTGAAAAATCAACAATTAAAAAAGACAAATAAGGAATCTTAGCGACCAATTTAGCCAATAAAATAATAGCAGTTGTTAAAATCCATAAAGGATAAAATATCGCCTTAGCCAAAAATAAACTGATTAAACCAAAAATAATAAAACAAAATCCCAAAACCATGACAATTGGCAAGTAAGGGATAATTAAAATATTCATCAATGGCGCAATTAAAGAAAAATTTCCAAACCGATATAAAACTAAGGGCAAAACTCCAATTTGAGCGCTTAAACTCAGGGCTAAATAATCCTTTCCTAAGGGAACTTTTTTGAATAATTTTTGAAAAAATGGAAAAAAATAATTAATTCCCAGAATAGCGGAAAAAGAAAATTGAAAACTGAGGTCTGATGCTAAAATTTTAGGATTAATAAAAAGCATTAACACGGCCGTGTAAAAAATAATTCTTTCCGTGTTTTGGGGCCGAGAAAAATTTTGGCTTAAAAGAAAAAGTAAAACCATAATTCCGGCCCGCACTGCGGAAGAAGACGCGCCAGTTAAAACAATATAAAAAACAATAAATAAAAGTATAAAATAAAAAGCTTTTTGCCGCGGAATTAAAAAAACTCTAATAAAAAGCAGCCTAATTAATTGGCTGAAGATAACAAGATGAAGACCGGAAATTGCCAAAAGGTGAGAAATTCCAGAAAAGGCAAACCAATTTCTTAAATTTTCAGAAACCTGTTTTTTATCGCCCAATAAAAGAGCGGCTAAAAAAGCATTCTGGGGTTCAGGAAAAAAGGAAACTAATAAATTTCTTGATTTTGACTTAAAAGCTAAAATCTGATAATAAAAACCCCGTTTATAATTTTTCTCTATTAATTCAATTGACGACCAATTACAAATAGCATAAACATTTTTTTGCGCTAAATAAGCTTGATAATCAAAAGATTGTGTTTGAAAGGGTTTTTTCAAAAAACAATTGACTTGAAGCAGGTCATGATAATGATATTCGGAATAAACCGGCGCCTCAAGTAAAATTTTTCCTTTTATCTTTTCTTGGTTAATTGTGAGTTTTCCTAAGGTCAAATTTATTTTATTATTTCTCAAATCCGGTTCTGAAATAACTTTTCCTTGAAAAACAATCTTTTGGTTTTGATAAAAAGAAATATGCTGTTGATTGATTGGATAAAAATTGGCTTCATTGCGGATAAAACCTAAAATAAGAAAAAATAAAACGCTAATGATTAGCGCTTTATTTTTTTTAAAAAAATTTGATTTTTTCCAAAACCAAACAACTGTTATTAATAATAAAATTAGAAAAAGAAAATGGTAAAAAGCTAAAAAAGAGCTCAAAGCAACCCCGATAATAAAAAACTGACAAGCAAATAAAATCAATTTTGATTTTGGCATCCCTCCTATTTTTTAAAGCGGAGACAACTTTCAATAATTTCTTCTAAATTTCCATTTAAAATGTCTTCTACTTGATCTGTTTCATAATTGCTTCTTAAATCCTTAACCATTTGATATGGTTGAAGGACGTAAGAACGAATTTGATTTCCCCAGGAAGCTGATTTAAATTCTCCTTTTAAGCGGTCCTTTTCCTCCTGTTTCTCCGCTTGATTATATTGATAAAGTTTTGATTTTAAAACTTGCATCGCTCTTTCTTTATTTTGGAGTTGCGAGCGTTCTGATTGACAAGTGGCAATTAGATTAGTGGGTAGATGAACAATTCTAACCGCAGTTTCATTTTTTTGGACATTCTGACCACCATGGCCGGAAGCTAAAAAAGTATCAATCCTTAAATCTTTTTCATTTATTTCCACTTCTTCTTCGGTTATTTCCGGCAAAACCTCAACCAAAGCGAATGAAGTATGTCTCATTTTTTCCGCGTCAAAAGGAGAAATTCTTACTAACCGATGAACTCCTGCTTCATTTTTTAAAAAACCATAAGCAAATTCTCCTTTAATTTCTAAAACAACGCTTTTCATCCCAGCTTCCATTCCCTTGGAATGGTTTATTATTTCCGCAATCCATCCTTTTTTAAGGGCATATCTGGAATACATTCTTAAAAGAATTTCCGTCCAATCTTGGGCATCCACTCCTCCGGCGCCGGCAAAAATTGAAAGGAAAACATTCTTTTGGTCATAAGGTCCGTTTAAAAATACTGTTTTCTCAAAATCATTAAGTTCTTTTTCGATTATTAAAGATTGCTTTTGAATTTCTTTTTTTAATTCTCTTTGGTTTAATTCTGATAGAGAATTTTCTCCTTTAAATTTTACTAAATCAATTATTTTATCTTGTTGAATCAATTTGGCAAATTCCAAACAATCATAAATTGATTTTTTAATTCTTTCCAGTTTCTCAAAAAATTTTTTTAAATCAGTTATTCTTTTTGATTTTTTCTCTGCCAATTCCCGATTCTGCCAGAAACCGGCGCAACCCATTTCCGTTTCTATTTCCTTAATTTCATTTTTCTTTTTAGTTAAGTCAAAGATAGTCTCCGACTTTGCGGAGCCTCTGTTTAAAATTTTCCAATTCTTGAATTAATTCCTGCATATTTTATATTTCCATTATTTACTTTGATATTCTTCTAAAATAACCTTGATATTTTTTTCTTCTCCTTGATGATAAATTTTTAATTCAATTTCTTCATTGGGTTGGAATTTTTGAATTTCTTTTGCTAAAGAATTTTCCTGGTCAATTTTTTTTCCTTCAATTTCCAAAATAATGTCATTTTCCGCCAAACCGGCTTTATTTGCCGGCGAACCGGGAATGATTGCCAAATCAGTTGCTTGTTCTCCCCTGATAATTAAAACGCCATAGTCATAGGGTAAATTATTTTTTTGTGCGATTTCTACATTAAGAATAAGATACCTAATTCCTAAAAAGGGGCGAACAATTCGGCCATATTCTTTAACACTTTCAATGACCTGTTTGGCTTGATTGATTGGAATAGCAAACCCGATCAGCTGTCCCCCTTGATTAATGGCCGTATTAATGCCAATAACCTTCCCATTGATATCAATTAAAGGTCCGCCAGAATTGCCAAAATTAATTGCGGCATCAGTCTGAATAACATTTTCTAAAACTTCTGATTGCCCAAAAGAACTTCCAGCCACAATTCGTCGGCTAATGCCACTTATCACACCTTTAGTGACGGTATTGCGATATTCTCCTAAAGCATTGCCAATGGCGATTACGGTTTGACCAATTTTTATTTGGTCAGAATCTCCCAAATCAACTTCTGGCAAATTAAAATCTTCCTGATTAATTTTTAAAATCGCAATATCATTAAAAGGGTCACGCGCTAAAACCTGAGCTTCATAACTATCGCCTTGATTGGTAATAACAGTATATTCCGCATTTTCGTCGTCAACTACGTGCTTATTAGTTAAAATCAAACCCTCTTGAGAAGAAATTATAAAACCGGTCCCACTTCCTACTTCCTGTTTTTCTTTCTCTTCTGGTTGAGGGGGGTTTGGAACCGGAGTAGGAATTCTAACACCGGGATAATCTAAATCCGGATAACTAAAAAATTGATTAAAAAAATCGTTAAAAGAAGAATCTTGAGGATAAACAGAAACATCCTTGCTAATAATAATGTTAACCACTGAGGGATTTATTTTTTCCACGGCTTTAATAATTTTTTCCTCGTTGCCTATAGGAAAAAAAATATTTTTATCTTCCTTGTCTTCTTCACTTAAAGAATAATTTTCCGAATTAATTTCCTTTATTAATCTTTGGTTAGAATAAATTCTCTTAGAAATATAAAAACCGGAAAATCCTCCGGCCAAAGATCCAATAATTAAACTGATTAAAACGATTAAGATTAAATAATTTAATAAATTTTTATTTTCTGTTCTCATAAATTTCAAATTAAATTACTAAACCCTTAAATTTATTTTAAAATCTTTTTTAATCTTTTCCTTGATTGCTTCAAACCAATCATTTGAATAAGGACTCTCTTTCAAATTTTTGTCTAAAACATTTTTTGAGTTAAATTGCTGAAGATAATAATTTTTTGCCCCTTTTAAATCTTTAATAATTTCTAAAATATCCTCCGATGTCAATAAATTAGGAACCGCCGTAGTTCTAAACTCATAATTTATTTCTGACCCAATAATTAATTTGACACTTTTTTTTATTTTTTTCAAATCAATTTTCTGACCGGATAATTTATCATATTTATCCTGCTTTAACGGAGCCTTAATATCCATCGCTATATAATCAATCGCTTTTTTCTCAATTAAAAATTCTAATGCCCGGGGGAATGACCCATTTGTTTCTATTCCAACCAAAAGACCAATTTCTTTTATTTTTTGAATAAAATCAATTAAATTTTTAAGGCCGGCAGAATCTTTATTTTCCATCCCCAGTAAAGGCTCTCCACCGGTAATCATAACGCCGTCTAATAAATCATTATTAGATTTTAAATAATCCAAAATTTCTTTTTCAGTAATTACGGGAAATTTATCCTGGTTTAAAACTAAATCAAAATTATGGCAAAATGGGCAACGAAAATTACAACCGCCAGTAAAAATAACTGAACAAACTTTGTTTGGCCATTCGTTTAAAGAAACTTTTTGCCATCCTCTAAAAATCATGCTAATAAATTTATTCCTTAATTTTAAAAGCCACTCTTTGTTTATATTCTTCTTGTTTGCCCTCATTCCATTGCTTAACCGGTCTTAAATAACCGACAATCCTGGAATAAACTTCTGTCTCCTCTTGGCATTCAGGACAAATAAATTTTTCCCCCGGCAAATAGCCGTGATTTGGACAAATACTAAAAGTAGGAGTTAGTGTTAAATAAGGAAGTTTAAATTTATTAAAAACTTTTTTAACCAAATTTTTTACTACCTCTGAATCATAAATCCTTTCTCCTAAAAAAGCATGAAAAACTGTGCCTCCGGTATATTTTATTTGTAAACCATCTTGATTTTCCAAAGCTTGAAATAAATCTTCTCCATAATCAACCGGCAATTGAGTGGAATTAGTATAATAGGGATTATCTTTTCCGGCGGTAATAATATCAGGATAAGATTCTTTATCTATTTTAGCTAAACGATAACTGGTTCCTTCAGCCGGCGTTGCTTCCAAGTTATAAATATTGCCAGTTTCCTTTTGATAACCAATCAAGCGACTTCTCATAAAATCCAAGATTTTTTCTGCGAAAATTCTGCCTCTTTCAGAAATAATTTTTTCATTCATAAAATTAAGCAAAGTTTCATTCATTCCCACTAAACCAATGGTGGAAAAATGATTCGCCCAATACTGTCCCCTCATTTTTTTTATTTCAGACAAATAAAATTGAGAATAAGGATAAAGATTTTTTTCAGTAAATCCTTCCAAAGCTTTTCTTTTAATTTCCAAACTTTCTTTGGCTAAATCCATTGTCTGACCTAATCTTTTAAAAAATTCTTCTTCATTTTTGCATAAATAGCCAATTCTTGGAAGATTAATGGTGACCACTCCTATACTGCCGGTAAGGGGATTGGAACCAAAAAGTCCGCCGCCGCGATGATGCAAGTCTTTATTATTCAATCTTAAACGGCAACACATTGAGCGAATATCTTCCGGGTCCAAATCAGAATTAATAAAATTGGAAAAATAATTAATTCCATATTTAGCCGTTGCTTCCCACATTAATTTTAATTTTGGATTTTCCCAATTAAAATTTTTGGTGATATTAATAGTCGGGATGGGAAAGGTAAAAACCCGCTGTTTAGCATCACCATCCATAATCACTTCATAAAAAGCCTGATTAAAAATATCCATTTCGTTTTGAAAATCCCCATAAGTTTCTTTTTGATTCTCTCCGCCGATAATAACTGGAACTTTAGTCAAATTTTTTAATGGCTCCAAATCTAGGGTAACATTAGTAAATGGGGTATTTCCGGTAATAAAAATTTTTCCATTTCTTCTAGCAACTACTGTTTCATTATCCGTATTCGGACACCAAATTATTCCCTGATAATTAACCTTTTTAACTTCATTAATATAAGTATCTTTGTGTTTGATAACTCTAATAATATACCTATCCTTTTTTGACAATTTGTTATCTGGGTGGCGGATTAAAACTGAAGCGCCATAACCGGCATTAACAATAACATGGAGTAAACTATCTTTTATAGATTCCTCTGTGGTTGTAATTTTACAATCATCGTGGCCATCCCCTTTAATATAAGTTTTTATAAAAGTTTTTGAATCCTCGGTATTTATTTTAAGAATATTTTCGGGAACAAATTTAATACCTTTATTTTTAGAACTATTAAAATATTTTAATATTTTTCTGGTACTATTTGCGTCAAATCTAATAACGTTACAATCCACTCCTAATCCTTTTTGGATTCTTTCAGTATATTCTAATTTTAAACTTCGACATAAAGAAGTAATTTCTTCATAATTTTCCAAATTTTTTTCTTTTGACTGATAAATACTAACTCTTCCGCTTCCCCGACCACTTTTATCCATTGTTCCTTCTGCTATTAACCAAGCGATTAGTTTAACCTCATCTTCATTTAACCGGTTATTTCCTAAAACATTTCCCTCGCTCCCCACTGGTACTATGAAGGGCGAATTTAATTTTAAAACTTTTTCTATTTTTTCCAAAACATAATTATTTGAATTGAACATTTTTCTTACCACTCGATGTTCTGGAGAAATTAATTGATCGCTAATTCTATTTTTTAAATTATACATTATTCCATTATATTTTTTAGCAAAAACATTATTAACCGGCAAATATTCAATGAATCCTTTTTCGATATTGAAAGTAGCGATGATACTCTCTTTTTTAATTTGGTGATAATTTTTCCACCCATCTTTTGTTAAAATTTCCGTGTCTTCAGACAAGCACTGAAAACCAACTCGAGTCGGAACATTGCAATTAAACATAAATTCCTGAATGGCTTGTTTTACTTGTTTATAGGTTAAATGGTCGTACCGAATAAAAGGAGCCAAAAAAGTATCAAAGGAAGAAACCGCGATGGCGCCCGCGGCTTCTCCTTGTAAAGTATAAAAAAAGTTAACTAATTGGCCAAGCGCTGAATGCAAATGTTTTGCCGGTTTAGAAGAAATTTTTCCGGAAACGCCGGTAAAACCTTTAACCAAAAGGTCTTGAAGGTTCCAACCAACACAATAAGGAGCTAAAATCCCCAAATCGTGAATATGAAAATCCCCTCTTTTAGATGCTTCCCTGATTTCCACCGGATAAACTTTTTCCAGCCAATATTTTTTAGTAACGGTATTGGAAATATAGTTATTCAAACCCTGTAAAGAATAGGTCATATTAGCATTTTCTTTGACTTCCCAATCAACTTCTTTCAAATATTGATCAACCATACTAATGCTCTCGCTGGTTACTTTCATAGCTTCCCTTATTTTTCTTCTTTGCTCACGATAAATAATATAAGCCTTCGCCACTTCAACCAAATCAGCTTGAATTAAAACTTCTTCTACTAAATCTTGAACTTCTTCGACGGTTGGCGCTTTTTCATCAAAACGACGATTAAGAATTTTAACTACCTGGTTGGATAACTTCTGTGATAATTTTCCGTCTTCTTCAGAAACGGCTGTTACCGCTTTATAAATCGCTTCTGTAATTCTCTCTTGATTAAATTTGACCAAACGGCCGTCTCTTTTCCTTACTTTATTTACTTTTTGTTTCATAGGGTTTCAATATCATAATAATAAAATTTATCACTATAAAATAATAAAAAGCGATAAATTCAACCTATTAATTAATCTATTTTTTTTAAATTAAAGATTTTATTTGCTTAAAAGCTTCAGGAATGAGCGGTAATAAAATCTTTCCAAATCCAATTAAAGGAAGAGCGATATTGGAATTATTTAAAAGATTAACCCAATTATTTCCCAATGGAAATTTGGCGGAAAAATATAAAATCAAACCCAGAATTAATCCCCCTTCAATTAAACCTAGAGTTGCGCCAGCTAAACGATTAATTGTTTTTAGAAAGGGAATAAAAGTTAAAAAATCAAAAATTTTATCAAGAACTTTTATTAAAAGGAGAATTATAAAACGAGCTAAAATAAAAACTAAAATAAATCCCAAAAGTCGCGATAAATTCAATTTATCGCCTAAAAGAGGAAGAATTTTCAAAGCAATAACATCATACCAACGGCTAGCGATGAATACCGCTAAAACTACGCTTAAAATGCCGCCTAGAGTCTGAATTAATCCATTCCAAAAACCAAACCAAGTAAACCCAATTAAAACTAACAATAAAATTAAATCAAAAAATGTCATAATTATTTTTTTTGATTAAATTAAAATTAAAAATTATTTTAAAAGCTTAAAGTTGGGGAAATAATTGCTCGTTCTCAGAAATATTCTTAAACTTAATGTTTCCCCATTCTTGTCCTCGTTTTAAAGTTTTCTTTTTTTCTTTTCCTAAAAGCCCCAATGACTTAAAAATTTGGTCGCTTTTTTCCGGCATAAAAGATTGAGTTAGCCAAGCTAAATGGCGCTCTGACTCTAAAAGATTAAAAAGCAATTTTCTACTCTCTCCTTTATTATTACTCTTAATTATTTCCCACGGTTTTTTTAAATCAATATATTTATCACAAAACCTTACTAATTCATTAATATTTAAAATCGCTGTTTCAAATCTCAATTCTTCAAGCGCTTTTTCATATTTTTCCCAGATCTCCTTTATTTTTTCTTGAAAACCATCATTATTCTCTTCAAAAAAATACTCTTTGTTTTGAGTATCTTTAGAAACTAAAGATAAAATTCGGCTTAATAAGTTTCCTAAACCATGAGATAAATCAGTTTGGTATTTATCATAAAATTTTGATTCTGAGATATCACCATCTTGGCCAAAAGGATAAGCGGATAATATCAACCAACGAAGGGCATCTGACCCAAAAACAATCGCTAATTCTTCCGGGTCAAGAATGTTGCCTAAAGATTTGCTCATTTTTTGACCACCAATGGTAAAAAATCCATGGGCAAAAAGTTTTTTAGGCAAAGGGACATCCAAGCTTAATAAAATAGCCGGCCAAATAACAGCATGAAATCTTAAAATATCCTTTCCAATTAATTGAATATCTGGGGGCCAAAAATCCGGTAGTTTGCTTTCTCCATCCCAACCAATCCCTGAAAAATAATTTATCAAAGCGTCAATCCAAACATAAATGGTTTGATTTTTGTCCCAGGAGAGAGGAATTCCCCATTCTACTTTTTCTCGAGAAATAGCTAAATCTTCAAGCTTTTCAGTAGTTAAAAAACCCAAAACTTCATTTTTTCTCTCTATTGGACCAATTAACCATTGATCTTTTTTAATTAAATCAATTAAAGTATCTTGAAAAGAAGAAAGCTTAAAAAAATAACACTTTTCAGAAATAGAAACGGTTTGTTTTTGATGCATTGGACATTTCCCCTTATCCAATTCTTTAACCGTATAATATCTTTCGCAATCAATGCAATAAAGGCCCTGATATTCTCCCTGATAAATTAATCCTTTTTCTTTTAATTTATCTAAAATCCGGGAAACTAATTTTTCGTGATCCGAATCAGTCGTCCTAACAAATTTATCATAAGAAATTTGTAAAGTGTCCCAAACGGTTTCATATTTGCCAGCATTTTGGTCACAGAATTCCTTTGGATTTAAATTATTTTCCCGCGCCGTTTGGGCAATTTTTTCTCCGTGCTCGTCAGTACCGGTCAAAAAAAATGTTTTTTTTTCTTTCATTCTTGACCAGCGCGCTAAAACATCAGCGGCTAAAGTAGTATAAGCGCCACCCAAATGAGGTTTAGCATTAACATAATAAATTGGGGTGGTAATATAAAATTTTGACATTTTTTCTTTCAAATTAGTTAAGTAATTATAACTACAAATTCTCCTCTAAATTCTTTTTGATTAATTTTTTTTATAATTTCTTCCACTTTCCCGCGATAAATTGTTTCAAATTTTTTAGTCAACTCCCTTCCAATAAAAATTCTTCGATTTTTTAATTTAGGAAAATTATTCAATTCTGTCAATGTTTTAAAAATTCGATAAGGAGATTCGTAAAAAACCGAAGTGCTTTTATTTTTTTCGATTTCTTGAAAAATTTTATTCCGGCCTTTTTTTTGCGGCAAAAAACCCCAAAAAAGGAATTTGTCGGATGGGAAACCTGAGATACTCAACGCGGCTGTTAATGCGGCTGGACCAGGAATGGGAATAATCTTAAAATCAGGTTCTTTATCTAATAAAAATTCTATTAATTTATTTCCCGGATCAGAGATGCCTGGCGTTCCCGCATCTGAGACTAAAGCCAAATCACGATTTTGTTTCAATATTTGAAAAATCTTTTCTTGTTTTTTATTTTTAGAGTGCTGATGGTAGCTTAATAAGGGAGTTTTAATTTGATAATGCTGACAAAGTTTTTGAGTTTGGCGGGTGTCTTCGCAAAGAATAAGATTAACATTTTTCAAAGTTTCTACAGCGCGAAAAGTAATGTCTTCCAAATTGCCAATCGGAGTCGCGACAATATAAAGTTTCCCCAATTCCATAATTAAAAATTATTTTATTGGCAAAGCAAATGGCGGTTCACCTCTTTTACTGCCAGTTTTTTTAATTAAAGGCACTCGACCCGTAATAACCGGAAAATGATAAAGGGTTGCCAATTCTTCGATGTTTAAAATATTCTTTTTTTTATTCCCTCCAATTTTAATAGCTAAAAATTTGGCCAAATTAGTTAGAATTCTTCCCATACCTTTGGGTTTAATCTGCCAATAAAGACTTCTCTTTTTATAAGCTTTTAAAATGGATTCTTTAGATGATTCTGTTTTCTGCGGACGTTTTAAAGAATCAAAAACCTTTTTTTCTATTTCAATACCATTTAAATCCAAGGTATTTATTGCGTTAAAAGCCCCTAAAATACCAATTACCCCGCGGTCCTTAGAAAAAATTTCCTTTTTAGCCAAATAAATCACCCTGATTCTTGTTTCAAAAGCAATTTTAGAAATTTTCTTTTGGATTGCTTCTATTATTTTATGGTTTTCAGGAGAAACTGGCTTTTTTTCCTTTTTATCTACTTCTCCGCTGGGATTAAAAAAACCAAAAATATCTAAAAAAAGATCGCCGATAATCTGGCTAATTTTAACAGGAATTTTTAAAGTTTTATCAAATAAATTATCCGAAGAATCTGATTTTTCCCCGGAAATTGATTTAATCAACGAACTTCCCTCTTTTTTTAAAGCTGAACCGGCAGGTCGAATAATAAATTGAATCCAAGTTTGTTCCCCAGGAAGAAGCTTTCCTAAAATTTCCAATAACCCAGTCATTGGGTCTTTTAATTCTTTACTTAACCCGTGCTCAAAATCAGGATAAGTTCTAATGGGAAGCGGATTTTTATTATAGAGTCCCAAATCAGCGCCCCATAAATCATCTTCCTTATCCGGAAATTCTTCCGGGCTTCCCAAAGTATAATCTTCTGACTCTGAAATTTCCACTCCTGGATAAATGGCATAAATTGACGCTTCAATCATATCGCGGTAATGGACTGGCGCGTAAATAAGATATTCAATTTGACCATTTTTACTGATTATTTCCAAAGAAATATCTAATTGAGATACCCCTTGAATGTTTTTTTCAAACCAGGTTGGATTTACTTTTATTGCCGCTAAATTGGCGAAAAATCTTTCAACCGCCTCCGGACCCTGCTCATTGTCCCGAGGCACATTAATGGAAAGAAGGATGTATTGCTGTTCAGCTAAAAATATATCTTTGGCATAACTAACTCGGCTCTGCCAAATTATTTTAATAATCCAATAAATAAAAAATAAAAAAAATAGATAAATAAAAAGCTGGCGGAATAATAAAAGAAAATTTCCACCAACTAAAGAAGTTAAAAAGCTAAAATCAATAAAAATATCCATATTCGATGCCGTTATTATTTTTTATTATTATAGCATGATGAAAATTAAATTACAAACCTTCCTTTTTTAGGTCTTCCAAAATATTTTTTTGCTTGCGAGTTATTTTTTTAGGAATATTTATTATTATCTTTACCAAGTGGTCTCCTCTTTTTTGGGAGCGATCAAAAAAATGGCTTTCTGAATTAAGATAAGGGATTCCTTTGTTTCTTAACCTAAATTCCTGGTCAGAAGAAGTTCCGCTGGGAATTTTTAATTTAACTAAACCATCAACCGTCTTAACTTCTATTTGATCGCCAATTACCGCCTGAGAAATAGAAATTTTCTTTTTAGAAAAAATATCTCTTCCCTGACGACGAAAATCAGGATGAGCCTTGATTAAAATATGCGCGTATAAATCGCCAGCGGTAGCTCCTTTCAATCCCGCATTTCCCTGACCACTTAATTTAATAATTTGGCCATGGTCGATCCCCGCTGGAATTTTTATTTTTAAAGATGTTTCTTTTTGAATTCTTCCTGTTCCCCGGCAAGAATGGCATTGTTTTTCTGGAATTTCTCCTTGCCCCTGACAAGTGGGACAAACCTGAGAAGTTTGAAAAGTGCCGAAAAATGTGGATTGGGACGAAATTATTTTTCCTTGTCCTCGGCAAGTAGAACATTTTCTAAATTTACTCCCCGGTTCTATTCCCTTTCCCTGACAATCAGAACAATCTTGATAACGGTTTAAAAATATTTCTTTTTCTTTGCCAAATATCGCTTCCATAAACTCAATTTCTAATTTTATTTCCAAATCCTCCCCTTTTGTAAAACGAGATTTTCTTTTCCTATTTGTATTATCTCCGCTTCTAAAGGAAGATCCTCCACCCATGGAAAAAATATCGCTAAAAATATCGCCTAAATTGCCGAAATTAAAATTTTCAAAATCATTTTCTTTTGCATTTCCTCGCATTGCATCTGCCCAACTTGCCCAATCCCGAAAACCCTCAAAACCCTCAAAACCACCTTGAGCTTGAGCTTTTTCAAAAGACGGCCCATATTGATCATACATTTTTCTTTTTTCCTGGTCAGAGAGTGTTTGATATGCTTCGTTTACTTCTTTAAATTTTTGAGCATCGCCTCCCTTTTTATCGGGATGATATTTTTGAGCTAAACGACGAAAAGCTTTTTTAATTTCTTCGGGAGAGGATTTTTTATCCAACCCTAAAACTTCATAATAATCTGCCATATATAAAAATAATTTAAAAAATTATTCAGTTTGGTAAAAATAATTATAATATTTTATTAAAACTTAGTAAACCCTAAATTAAAGCTAACGATAAAACTATTTTTCCCTCAAATAATTATTCAGAAATCCTTTTTAGAAATAAAAAAACGGGTCCACCAGGATTCGAACCTGGAACTTTGGTTTTGGAGACCAAAATTATACCATTTAACTATAGACCCATTTTACTTTGTTTCTTTATGAAGAGTGTGCCTTCGACACCATTGACAATATTTTTTTAATTCTAAACGATCAGGAAGTTTTTTCTTATTTTTATGGCTATAATAATTTATACGATGACATTCAGGACACTCTAATTTTATCAATTTTTCTTTTGTAGGCATATATTTTATTTATTTTTATTACTATATTATATTATCTTAATTATATTATCTTATTTTTAAGATTTAATAATTTAAAAGATGGAAAAAATGAACTTGAATAATTATTTACTATTGCCGGTCATGGAGCCATCCGTCGGACTTGAACCGACAACCTACTGTTTACAAAACAGTTGCTCTGCCAATTGAGCTAGGATGGCCGGCAAAACAGGCGCTCCTAAATCTCATAATAAAACTATTAAGAGTTTAAAAATGGGTGGGGCAGGATTCGAACCTGCGAAGGCCGAGACCATTAGATTTACAGTCTAACGCATTTGACCGCTTTGCTACCCACCCAAAAAGCCCAGAGGCGGACTTGAACCGCCAACCTTTTGCTTACCATGCAAATGCTCTACCAATTGAGCTATCTGGGCATTTTAAAATAAATTGATATTGATAATATCAATCTCAATGAGATAAAATCTTTTTTATAAATTGTAAAGGTTTTTTTAAAAAAATCAAGGTTTTTTTAAAAAAATCAATAAGAAAATTTTTCCAAACTAAACCCTTTTTTCTTATCTTTTTTTGCCATTCTTCAATAAAATAAATAATCTTTTTTTCTAAAATTGCCTTTTTAATTCTAATTTTTTTTTCTTCGGGAATTTGTTCTAAATCTATTTTTAATAAAAACGGAAATTTTTTAATAATAATATAGAGAATGACCCCTAAAGAAATTAAAATAATAATAATAAAAATAAGATTAAATAACATAAATTTTTTAAGACATTATTTTGCCCATTTTAAGAAATTCTTCCACTTTTAAAGATGCGGCACCTATTAAAAATCCATCAATATTTTCAAGATTAATAAATGACTCAATTGTGTTTAAATCAATATTTCCTCCATAAACAATCCTAATATTATTTCTAACAATGGGCAGAGGAAATAAATCAATCATCCTTTGCGAAATTATTTTAGCTAAATATTCTACTTCTTCTGAATTAACTGTCTGGCCGGTATTAACAACCCAAACTGGTTCATAGCTAATAATAATTTTCTGTCCTGAATTTATTTTAACCCCCTCTAAAAACTGAGAAATCTGATTAATAATTGCTTGTTCTTTTAAGCCCCTATCTCTTTCTTCTTTAGTTTCTCCTAAACAAATAATTGGCACTAAACCTGACAATAAAGCGTTTTTAACTTTTTTATTAATCATTTCTCCGTCTTCTTTTAAAAATTGTTTCCTCTCAGAATGTCCAATAATCACATAATTGCAACCCAAATTTTTTAGATAAGCAGGTGAAATTTCTCCGGTGAAATTTCCTTGATTTTTCCAAAAACAATTTTGCGCTCCTAAAAAAATTTCTTCTTTGTTTTTTTGTAAAATTTCACTAATCGAAACAAGGTCGGTAAAAGAAGGACAAATAACTGTTTCAAAATTAATTTGGCCTTTTTTTTCTTTAAAGATTGCCTTCAAACCCGTTAAAATTTCTTGGACCAATCTTTTAGATTCAACTAAAGAAAGATTCATTTTCCAATTAGCAATAATAATTTTTTTTTTAGCCATATTTTTATTATCGTATTATATAGTATTATAAAAAATTAATTTAAATTAAAGAAATAAAACCCAACATTCCCAAAGTTACGATTAAACCGGCAATTAATACTCCTAAAAATATTAGGCCTAAACTTTTATAATAAGGAATTTTAAAAAGAAAAGAAGCAATTGTACCAGTCCAAGCGCCAGTAAAAGGAAGCGGAATGGCCACTAGAACAATTAATGCTAAATTTCCATAAAGTGAATATTTTTTATAAAATTTTTTATAAGTTCTTTTAAATATCCAATCCAAAAAAAACCTTATCATTTTGCTTTTTTTCATAAGAAAATCAGCCAAATGAGGCCAAAACCACAAAAGAAAAAAAACCGGTATCATATTGCCTAAAACGGAAAGAAAAAATGTTTTTAAAATATCCAAATTCCAAACGCCAAAAGCGATTGGAATTGTTCCTCTAAGCTCATTTATTGGAGTCATTGCCAATAAGATTGTTTTAATTTCTGGCCCCATATCATTATAATATCAGTTTAAAGACTTTAGTCCAGGTGCTTTTTTTATTATTTATCAAAACAATTTTTCTCGCTCCACCAAATAAGGCTTTTTGCTTCTTGAAAACGGCTTTGACTGGTGGCTGAATTTAAAATAACCACTAAAAACTGTTTATTTTGATAATCACTTACTCCAACCAAACAATAACCACTTTCATTTAAATAACCTGTTTTGGCTTCTTTAAGGTTAATAAAACTATTTAAAAGTTCATTAGTATTCCAAACTCTTTGATAACTAATCTCGCCAAAATCATAAACGGGAAAATCATAGACTTTCGTGTTTAAAGCGATTTTAATTTCTTCTTTTTTTAAAGCGCTGAAAATCAATTTAACTAAATCTTCCACCGTTGATTTATTTTCAAAATTAAGACCAGTTGGTTCAATAAAAAAAGAATTTATCATCCCTAAAGATATCGCTTTTTCATTCATTAAATCAACAAAACTTTTTTCTGAATTAATTTCGATTAACCGCGCTAATATTTTCATTGCATCATTAGCAGATTTAATTAGACCGGCGTTAAAAATATCTTTTAATTTTATTTTTTGTCCTGGCCTAACATTTAAACTAGCCGGCTCAAGGTCTTTTGGAAAAATAGAATTTGGAATAATGTCCTGAGATTCTATTTTAATTTCTTCTTCAAAATCAAATTTATTATTCTCTAAAAAAACTACCGCTGTCATTAATTTAGTTATACTGGCAATAGATAAAACTTTTTCTTGATTTTTAGAAAAACAAATTTTACCAGAATTTAAATCTAATGCTAAAGCGCTTTCTGCTGTTATCTTCGGGCCCAGGGAATAAGGAAATTGTATTTTTAATCCATCATTTTTATCCCACTCTTCTTTATTTAAAAAAGTTGTTGAAGACAAAATAGGAGAAAAAGTTATTAAAAAAATAAGACCAAGAATAAAAGAAGACATACAAATTACTTAAATTTTTTGATTAATTTACCTAATCGATATAAAAAATACCATTTTGAAGAAATAATAAAATCAAAAGAACCTGGATAAGAAATTTTTTCCCCACTAAAACTATTTTTAAACCTGGTTAAACCGGGCCATTTTTTATAATCAATTCCCCAAAAATCATAAAATTGACACCCTTTTTTTTGAGCTTCTTTTAATGCTTCCCAATGTAAAAGATAAGGAGCCATAACTTGTCTTTCTTCGCGAGATGACCCACCGTGCAAATAAGTAGCCGTTTTATTATAAAAAATCATCAAATGGGCTGCCAAAATTTTCCCTTGATACCGCGCAAAAAAAACTTTAACAAAATTAGAAGACAGGGACATTAATTTTCTATAATATTCTTTAGGATAAATTTTGAATTTTTCCCTTTGGCTGGTTTGGACTAACAAATTAAAAAAATGCTCAAAATCATCTTTTCCACTATTTTGAAAAACTTCCACTCCTCTTTTTTTCGCTAAACGAATATTATAGCGAGTCTTGGGGTGCATTTTGAAGAAAACCTTATCCTCTTCATCGTTTATGTTTAAAATAACCGTTTGTCTTGGCTGAAAATCTTTAATTTTTTTTCCCATTTGATTCTCAATAAAAAAATCGAATAAAGGATCCCATTTAAAAAAAACCGCCTTTTCTTCTATGGATAAATTTCTAAAAAAGATTTTCAGTAATTTTAAAATTTTTCCTTTCTGAAATTCTGTTCCCTTTAAGAAAATTGGCCCTCTTGGACAATACAAATAATTTTTTTTGAGGGGAAGGGAATTTTTAATAACCAAAAACCGAGAAATAACTTTTTTGTTTTCTATAATAGAAAAACGGCGAATTTTTCGCCCTAAAGACAATTGAAAGTCTCCCCACTCCCAAGAATGAAGAAATTCCCCTGTTAAACCAGCCGTTTCTTTAAAAAATTCATTCCATTCTCTTTTTTCGAAAATTTCCTTTATTTCCATTTTTTCTAAAAAATTTAAAAATCATTTATAAATATAGCTTAAAACGATAAAATAAACAACAAAAGAGCCATAATTTAGCTCTTTTGTTATTATAATCTATTTAAAAACTTTTTGTAAAAAACTTTTTTTTACGACGATGAGAAAAAATAAAAATATAAAGAATTTCCAAGACTGCCAAAGTATTAACTAAAAGAAAAAAAATAAACCAAATCTGTTGATTATTTTTAGCTGCCCGCCACAAAGCAACTCCTTTCCAGGGTATCGTCCAGACAAGAATTATTAAAACAAACCAAAAATTTTCCATAAAAAAATTTTCCATAAAATTTATCTTTAAATTTTTTACCCTATCTTTATTTTATCTGTGTCTAATAGTAATATTATTTTTTTCAAAAACTTCTTTTATTTCAAATAATATTTCTTGATGGATTTCTTTATATTTATTATAATCTTCCGTTTCTGCATAATAAACACATTCAAAAATCAAAGAAAAATCGCCAAATTGGATAAGATAAATTCTTTCAAATTTAACTCGATCTTGCTTTTCAATAATCTCTTTAACTATCTGGGGAACTTTTTTTAAATTTTGTGAAGAAACCTCATAATCTATTCCAAAAGAAAAAGCAATTCTTCTTTCCTTTAACCTTTTAAAATTTTGGATTCTCTTTGTAGTTAGCTCTTTATTGGAAATAATCAATTCTTCTCCTTTTGAAGATTGAAGCTTTGTGCTACGAAAACCGATTTTCTTGACCGTTCCCATACTTTCCCCAACTACAATATAATCGCCAACGGTAAAAGGTTTATCAAAATAAATCGCCAAGGAAGAAAATAAATCTCCTAAAATATTTTGAACCGCCAGGGCGACAGCAATGCCGCTAATTCCCAAACCAGCAATTAAAGAATTTATTTCAACTCCCAGATTAGACAGAATTAACAGAATAGCAATAACCCAAAGAACCCATTTTGTAATTTTACCAACAAAAAACAAAGCTGTTTGAGCGCTTTGCTCTTTTTCTTTTTTCTTAAACTTTTCAATTAAATGATCAATTAAAACCTGAAATCCAATCGCCACTTGGTAAACCACCAAAACAATCAGAAAAATATCAATAACTCTTTCCAATAAACTATTTAAAATTAGACAATGAATTGCTAAATAAAAAGCAAGATAATAATAAAAAATGGTTTTAATTGAACGAAAAATTTTAATCAGAACATCATCAATATCTGTTTTCGTTCTTTGGGCTAGAATTTTTAATTTTTTAAGAATAATCCTTTGAAAGATATTGAAAAACAAAACAAAAAATAAAAAAACAAATATTGCTTTTATAAAATTTTGTGAACTATTATTTAAAAAATAATTTTGACTTAAAGAAAAAATATCATTATTTAAAAACATATCTTTTAATATAATTGATTAGCTAACTAAATTATCATTTTAAAAAAATATTATTTTATTCATTATTAAGGAAATTTAATTTTTAATAATTAAATAATCTCCTTCCTTAATTTGATGTCTTTTACTCCAGCCTGCTTTGACTTCTAAAACATATTTAATCGGATTTAAGGACTTAAATATTTTGGGGTAAGAATTCGAACTGATGTTATTGGTAATTTCCGTTACTTTAAAATTTTCATCCAACCAAATAATATCCAAATCGAATTTCATATTTCTCATATAAAAAGGATGGTACCCCGCTTTTTTAAAAATAAAAAACATTCCTTGGCCCTCTTGTATTTCTTCTCTTTCTGAAAGGCCCTTGGTTTTTTCCTGAATAGTTTGAGCGATTTCCACTTGAAAACTAAAACCATTAATCTCAGCATTTTTAAAATTAGCGTCTCCCCTTTTATGGAAAAAAAACAAATTAATAAAAAAGATTATTAAAAAACAAATTAATAAAAAAGATAGTAAAAATATTCCTAAATTAGAATTTTTATTCATTTTGTCCATAAAACGTTTTTAGGTCAATAAAATTGACCTAAAAACAAAAGTCTTATTATTTTTATTTAAAATAATAAAAATAAAATACTTTTTTATCTTCTCTTTGAAGTTGTCTTTTTGGCAACTTTCTTTTTGGAAGCAACTTTCTTTTTGGGAATTGCTTTTTTTACTACTTTCTTTTTGGGAGCAACTTTCTTTTTGGGAATTGCTTTTTTTACTACTTTCCTAACTGTTTTTTTTGTAGCCATAATTTTAAATTAATTAATTAATTTTTTACGGAACAATCCGCAGACCTATTTTAATAATAGAACAAAAAACTTAAAAAATAAACAACCAAAACTGTTAATAACTTTTAAAACTATTTATTTTTTCTAAGACAAGCTGGCTGGCTATTATCTTTTTGGTGATGTTTAATACATTTGCAACAGATTCCTCTTCTAGGACAAGAAAAAAATTTACAAGGACAATATCTTTTATTTTTTTCTTTTTGGCATTCCATAAATTAAAATCTCAATAATTAATTTAATTATTTAATAATTTTTTTGTTCTTTTTTTTGATTGAAAAATTATTTCTTTCTCATTATTTATTTTTTTCTCTCTCATAATAATTTGTCCATGACAAATTAAATCAGTAACCAAATCAATAGAATATGAAAAAATTAAATTATATAATTTAATATGATTGGGAATAGAATTAAGTTGGTTATTATTTATTAAAAATAAATCTGCCAAATAACCTTCTTTAATTTTTCCCACTTTTATACCTAAAGCTTGAGCTCCATTTTCTGTAGCGATTTTAAACATCTCTTTGGTAGAAACAATTGTCGGAGTAAGATTAGAAACTTTTTGCAAAAGTAATCCGGCTTTCATTTCTTTAAACATATTTAAACTATTATTTGAGCAAGCGCCGTCTGTGCCTAAACAAATTTTTATTCCTGCATTCTGAATATTCTGATAAGGGAAAATCCCGGCCGCTAATTTCGTATTGGAAATAGGATTATAAACTAAATAAGAGTGATAATCCGCTAAAATTTTAATCTCTTTTTTTGAAAGCCAGATTCCATGAGCAAAAATAAAATTTCGGCCTAAAAATTTTATTTTCTTTAAATATTCCACCGGCCTAAGTTTATTTTCTTTTAAAGAATTATCAACTTCTTCTTTTGTTTCTGCTAAATGAAAATGAATTAATAAATTATTTTTTTGAGCAAAATTCTTTGACCAAATTAAATTTTCTTTGGAAACAGTATAAATACTATGAGGCGCTAAAGAAAATTTAATTCTCTCCATCTTTTCTTTTTGCCACTTTTGCCAAAATCTAACTATGTCTTCTCTTTTTCCCCAAGGAGAAGAATCTAAAATTGTTAAACCGATTACCGCTCTTAACCCCATTTCTTGAATTGCTTTTATAGCCGCTTCTTGAAAAAAATACATATCATTAAAACAAGTCGTGCCCGTTTTAATCATTTCCAAACAAGCTAATTTTGTTCCCCAATAAACATCATCTGCTGACAATCTTTTTTCCAAAGGCCAAATTTTCTTTTCCAACCAATCCTTTAAAGAAAGGCCTTCTCCTACTCCCTTAAAAAGATTCATGGCGCTATGAGTATGCGCGTTAACTAAACCTGGAAAAATTGCTTTTTCCCCTTGACCATCTATTTTATCTTTTGCTTTTTTATTTATTCTAGAAGCGATTTTTTGAATTTTCCCTTCTGATATAAAAATATCAACTTTTTTATTTTCTAAAATTACATTTTTTATCAAAAGACTCATAATGAAATTCTTAAAATTTCTTGGGTAATTTTTAATACCTTTTTAATCATTTCTTTTTCGTGTCTTTCAATTTCTTCCTGAGTTAAAAGTTTTCTTACCGCCCCATTGGCATAATTATCAACACAACAAATAGAAGCATATTTAACGTCTAATTCTTTAGCCAGGGTAGCTTCTTTTCCCATCGTCATCCCGACCACTTGAGCAAATTTTTTAATAATTTTAACTTCTGTTTTTGTTTCATAACGAGGACCCTTGGTTTGAAAATAAACCCCCTTCTTTTTAAAATCTAAATTCAATTTTTTACTAATATTAATTAGATCATTTCTGACTTCTTGAGAAATTTCTGGAATAATATGGCGACGTTCCTGCATTAAACAAGTCTCCGAATCAAAATTAATATAATCATGAGGAATTAAAAACATTCCCGGTCTAATTTTTTTAATTAAAGACCCGACTGAATTAAAAGCAAAGATTTTTTCTATTCCCATTTCTTTAAAAACAAAAATATTGGCTTGGTAATTAATTCTATGTGGAAGAATATTCCTTTCTGGTCCATGACGAAGAACAAAAGGAATAGAATGATAAGAATAATAGAAAGCGTCGCCATAAGGAGTCAACATTTTTTTAAACTCCAAATTCTTTAAAAAATCCAATTGATATAAATTCCCTCCCCCAATAACGCCGATTTTATTTTTGTTTTCCATAAGACAAGTTTAACAAAAAATTCCTTTAATATAAAATATCTTAAATAAAATTTAATCCAAAATTTCAAAGATTTTATTCTTTTGATGAAATCCTTTGACCAGTCTTATTTTATTTTCCGGTAAAATAAAATAATCAGCCAAACACTTTATTAGTTGATTATTAGCCCTACCTTGAAGCGGTTTTTCTTTTATTTTAATTTCAAAATTATCTTCAGAAATCTTTTTAATTTCCTGTTTTCTTGATTTTGAAAAAGCCTTTACTTTGATTAACATTATTTTTATAATAACACTTGATAATAAAAATAAAAGGGCTAAAAAACCCTTTTATTTTTCAAAGCATTTTAAAAACAAAAAATATTTAAATTAATAACCCACTCCCACTAAAATTAAGGCTAAAAGTTTAAAAAACAAAGTTGATAAAAACGGAACTAAAACAATTCCCACTCCAGCCCAAATTCGTAAAGCCGGGTCTTTGATTTCCCATTTACTTACTGACAACGCATAAAAAACCCACATCATAATTAAAGGGAGAAAGGTAACTAAAATAAAAATTGTCCCCAAAATCGGGCCGAAAACCAAAGTAATACCGCCTAAATTATTCCAAGTTTTTTGCAAAAGGAAAACAGTCTGAAAATTATCCTTTTTAAGCAGGGTAACAAAATTCCAAACAAACCATTGAATAAAATATGAAAAAAGTAAAAATCTAATAAGAATTATTGGCCGGCGCGGGAAATACCAACGCCAAAAATTAATTTTAAGAGGTTCTCCCTCCACTTTTTTCTTTTCTTCCTGGTCGCAAGACTTTTCTTTTTCTAAATTATTATTATTTTCCATATAAATTATATTACTCAACAAATGTATGTTCTTTATTATAAATCTTTTATTTTAATTCATCAACTCTTTTTTTAAAATTTTAGTTTCTTTCTGCTCCATATTGATATTTATCATCGACAATATCATGAACCTGCCAATCTTTAATCCACTTATCGACAGAAAAAATCTTAATTCCTCCTTTAGCATTCGAACAAATCACTCTCTTCAACCCAGCATTAATAATCATTCTTTTACAAATATAACAAGGAAAAGAATTAATCTTATTTCCTTCGCCGTCGGTAGCAGAAATGTACATCTGCCCGCCCAAAATGGATACTCCAGCCCGAGCCGCATTAATAATAGCATTTTGTTCTCCATGAACTGAACGGCAAATATCATAACGTTGACCATGGGGAATATTTTTTTCATTTCTCAAGCAATTATTTCTTTCTAAACAATCTTTAGTTTTTCTGGGCGCGCCGACATAACCAGTAGCAACAATTTGGTCATCCTTAATAATAATCACCCCTAATTTAATGCGAAAACATTTTGACCTTGAACCGATGCTCTGGGCTAAATTTAAATAATATTCATCTTTACTTATTTTCTTCATATTATTTTGTTTTATTTTAAAAATTTAAATCTCGGTTCCTTTTTTCCATTAACTACTACTTTTTCTAAAAACATTTTTTGGGGTCTTGCCCATAAAGTATTCTTCTTTTTTCCTTTTATTGAATCAAAATGTTTATATACCACCATTTTTTCCATTGTTTCACTATGTAGGGCAATCCCAATTACTTCAACAATTGTCCCTTTAAAATGTCTGTAACTTCCTATTTTCATATATTTTATATATTTATATATAAACTATTTTCTTATTTTCAAATCATAAATAATTTCTTCTGCTTTTTTTAAATTTCTTTTAGCGTCATCATATTTATGACGAAGATATCCGGTTAAATCGAATTTAACTAATTCTTCTAAAATTTCAGCAATTAATTCTTTTAATTCTTTTGCCTGATCGTTCTTATTCTCAGTAACAAAAAAAATCATTTTTCTAACCATTTCGCCAGTCAAATCGCAACTAGCGGCCAAATAATCATCAAAATTTAATTTAATTTCTTTAACTGGCTTAATTGAACCGAATTTTAAAACTTGCCAAAAAAGTTTAGCTTCTAAATATTCTTCTAAAGCCGCTTTATAAGCTCCGTTATATTTTAAATCCGGGGCTTTTTTCAAATTATCACTCAAGCTTAATATCTTTTTTTCTGCTTGGGAAATAATAATTTCTGCTTTTTCAAATTGGTCTCTATGTAAAGAAAAAATAGCTTGTTTAGAAAGATGTAAGGCGTCATTAGCTTGGCTTATAATTAAATGACGACTTTTAGTATAATATTGATATTCTTTTCTTAATTTTTCAACGAATTTTTTCATCTTTTTACCTTAAATAAATAATTTCTATCATCTATAAAAAACTAAAATAAAAAATTAAATTGTTTTTCTTCCTTTTAAAGCTTCAACCAAAGTTATTTCATCTGCATACTCAATCTCTCCTCCCAAGGGTAGTCCTCGCGCGATTTTACTTAATTTAATATGATTGATTAATGGTTCCTTTTTAATTAAGTTGGTGAGATAAAGAACCGTTCCTTCTCCTTCAATAGTTGAATTAAGAGCAAAAATTATTTCCTTAATTTCCTGTTTTTTTAATCTTTGAATTAAGTGGGGAATTTTTAACCTCTCCGCAGTTTTTTCTTTAGAGGAATCGATTAATCCTCCTAAAATATGATAAACTCCTCTATAATTATTAGTTTTTTCAATTGCCATTAAATCTTGGGGCTCAGCAACAATAGTAATAAGAGAATGGTCTCTTTTCTTATCCTGACAAATTTGACAAATTTTTTGGCTGGAAAAATTATGACAAATTAAACAAGGCCGAATTTTTTTGATTTCTTTTAAATAATGAACCAAATTTTCAGCTTTAGAAAAATTTCTTAATAAATAAAAAACAAACCGTTGCGCGGTTTTAGGACCGATTCCCGGAAATTGACTAAATTCATCAATTAAACTTTGAATTTCTTGGGGATAATTCATAAAAATTTATTTTTTAAAAGGGCATTTCCTGGTCATCACCTTCGTTACTATTAAACTCAAAATCTTGCTTTCCTCTTTCCAAATTTTTAAAACTGGCTGTTTCTGAATCAAAATATAAAGGAACCATAATCCCAGCTGGGCCGTGGCGATGTTTGCTAATATGAATTTCTGCTACATTTTTTTCTTCTTCTGGACAATTTTTAATCCCTCGATCCATTCCTTTACGATAAATAAACATAACGACATCTGCATCTTGTTCTAAACCACCGCTATCCCTTAAATCAGATAAACGGGGAATAGCTGGAGTACGAGCTTCTGGCGCTCGAGAAAGTTGCGATAATGCTAAAACAGGAATATTTAATTCTCTAGCGATTGCTTTTAATGAACGAGAAATATAAGATACTTCCTGAACTCGTCCTTCTCTTGAACTATCACCCCCCTCCATTAATTGGATATAGTCTAAAATTAATAATCCTAAACCATGTTCTGATTTTAACCGGCGAGCTTTAGTTCTAATTTCAATCGGTGTTGCCATAGGAGAATCATCAATAAAAATCGGCGCTTCAGCTAAAATACCAAAGGCTTGTCCTAATTTTTCAAAATCGCCGTCATCTTCCTTTTTAGAAAGATGACCGGTGCGTAATTTCCATAAATTAACCCCTGATTGAGCGCAAACAATTCTATCACTTACTTGTTCCTTTGACATTTCTAAACTAAATATCCCCACTGGGACTTTATGTTCCACCGCAGCATGGCGCGCAATATCCAAAGCCAAAGAACTTTTTCCAATTGATGGACGAGCCGCCAAAATAATTAATTCGGATGGTTGTAAGCCGGCTAAAGTATTATCCAAATTATTAAAACCGGTTGGAACCCCCCTAATAGCTTTACCTCCTTTATGTAATTCATCAATTCTTTCAAAAGATTCATCTAGGGTATCTTTTATAGAAACGAAATTTTGTTTTAAATGTTTTTGGGAAATAGAAAATAATTTTTGTTCTGCTCGATCCAAAACCATCAGAGTATCCTCTTCTTCTTGATAAGCCATTTCTATGGTTTCGGTTGATGATCTAATCAATTTTCTTAAAATTGATTTTTTCTTAACAATTTGAGCATAAGATTTAACATTGCTGGAGCTGGGAACCGTTTCCGCCAAAGATGCTAAATAACTTTTTTCTCCTATTTTCTTTAATTCCCCTTTTTCTTCCAAACGATTGCCAACGCTTAAAATATCAATCGGTTCGCTGTTCTCCCAAACTTCCAACATAGTTTGATAAATTATTTGATGGATATTTTTATAAAAATCATCTTCACTAATTATATCCGCAATTTTGATTATCGCCTCTTTATCAATTAATAATGAGCCTAAAAGCGCCTCCTCGGCTTCTATATTTTGAGGGGGCAATTTTTCAAAAATTTTTCCAAATTCTTTATCTTTTTTTTCTTGTTTTTTTATCATAAAAATAAAAAGGGTTGCGAATTTTTTAAATTTAATTTATAATTTCATCATACTAAAACATTCTTTCTTTGGCAAGAAATTTTTGCACATTTTATTAACACCATCTTTATTAAAATTAATAATAAAATAAAAAATGATTCAAAAAAATTTAAAAGGTTTTTCTGTTTCTTTTTTAGAAGAAGCAAAAAATGGATTTGAACACCTTGCTTATGTTTTAAGTTTTGATGAAACTTGTTCACTTTTTGACAATGCTAAAATGTCTGGAAAAATAGAATTTGAAGATCGTTTGGGAAGAAATTATACCTTGCTTAGCAAATTAAATGGAAATTTTGAAATTAAGGAAAGGAAATAAAAATTTCTTATTTACTTATATTATAACATTAACATATTTTAGGAATTATTAATATAATTTATTATTAAATACGCCCTTGTAGCTCAATGGTAGAGCAGTGGCCTTTTAAGCCATTGATCAGGGTTCGATCCCCTGCGAGGGTATTTTTTTATTTTCGCTTTTCGTAAAAAAATGTTATAATTTGGTAAATATTCACTAAAAAATATTATATTTATTTAAAAAAATAATAAAAATTCTATGGAAGAAACTTGGCATAGCTTATCTAAGACCAAAATCTTAAAAATTTTGGAAACCAATGAAAACGGTCTTGTTTCAAAAATAGTAGAAGGAAAAATTAAAAAATACGGAAAAAATAAACTCCCTGACCAGGAAAAACTTTCTATTTTGAAAACTTTTTTTATCCAATTTAAAAGTCCTTTGGTTTATATCCTAATTATCGCCACGGCTATTTCTTTTGCCTTAAAAGAATTTATTGATATGGGAATTATTCTAACCGCAGTTTTAATCAACTCCGGGATTGGATTTTTTCAAGAATATAAAGCAGAAAAAACTTTTATTAGTTTAAAAAAATTAGTAACTCATCTGGCCCGAGTTTTAAGAGATAATCAAGAAAATATTATTAAGGCAGAAAATCTCGTTCCCGGAGATATAATTAATTTAGAAGCCGGAGATATTGTTCCAGCAGATGGTCGATTAATAGAAGTAAATAATTTCCAAACAAAGGAAGCTATTTTAACCGGTGAATCAATTTCCTCTTCTAAAAATATTGATATTTTAGCGCCGGGAACGCCTTTGGCTGACAGAGAAAATATGGTCTATTCAGGAACAATTGTAACAAGGGGAAAAGCGAAAGTAGTCATCGTAGAAACCGGATTTAAAACAGAATTGGGAAAAATCGCATCTTTAATAAAAAATACTGATGATGACCAGACGCCTTTGCAAAAAAAAATTGCTCATTTAGCTAAAACTATCGGTTTAATTATTACCGCCCTCTGTATAGTTCTTTTTGCTAGTGGTTTGATTATTGGTCGACCTTTTTTTGAAATGCTTTTAATTTCCGTTGCGGTTGCTGTCGCTGGCATTCCTGAGGGATTAGCCATTGCCGTCACGGTTTGCTTGACAATTGGAATGCAAAATATTTTAAAAAAGAAGGCGCTAACTAGAAAATTAATCGCCGCGGAAACATTAGGCTCTATTACAGTTATTTGCACTGATAAAACCGGCACTTTAACAGAAGGAAAAATGGAAATTGCCCAATTGATTCCCTATCTTTCCAAAACCGAAAATCAAGATTTATTAAAAATAGGATTACTGTGTAATGATGCTTTAGTGGAAAATTATCAAGAAGGATTGGAAAAAATGAAAATCAATGGTGATACAACTGAAATCGCTTTAATCAAAGGGGCAATTTTTTCCGGTCTAGAAAGAGATAAAATACTAAAAGAATTTCCCCGTTTAGGAGAAATCCCCTTTGATTCCCAATTAATGTATATGGCGACCTTGCATCAAAATACTTTAGAAAAAAATAAGAATCTTATTTTAATTAAAGGGGCGCCAGAAAAGATAATTAATTTTTGTAAACTTTCTGAGAAAAATAAAAAAGAAATCCAAAAAGATTTTGAAAAAATGACTGCAAAAGGTTTTAGAGTTTTGGGAATTGCTCAAAAAAATATAGATTCAAGAATTAAAGATATCTCTGAAACCGATTTATTTGATTTAGAATTTAAAGGTTTAATCGCTTTAAAAGATCCATTAAGAGAACAAGCAAAGGAAACTATTGAAGAATGCCAAAAAGCCGGCATTAGAACAATTATTATTACTGGCGACCACCCCTTAACCGCAAGAACCGTTGCTGAAGAAATAGGATTATTTAAAAGGGGTGATAAAATTATTCTTGGTTCTGATATGGATAAAATGTCTGACCAAGAATTAGAAAAAGAAGTAAAAAAAACAAATATTTTTGCCCGCGTGGAGCCAAAACATAAGATTAGAATCGTTGACGCTTTACAAAATTTAAAAGAAGTTGTAGCAATGACTGGAGATGGAGTTAATGACGCCCCAGCCATAAAATCAGCGGATATTGGCGTGGCCTTAGGCGATGGTTCTGAAGTTACTAAAGAAACTGCGGAAGTGGTTCTTTTGGATAATAATCTAAAAACAATTTTAGAAGCAATTAAAACTGGTCGGAATATTTTTAATAATATAAAAAAAATTGTCTTATTTCTTTTTAGCGACACTTTTACTGAATTTATTTTAATCGGCGGTTCATTACTTCTGGGTCTCCCCTTGCCAATTTTAGCCGGACAAATTCTTTGGATTAACATCATTGAAGATACGTTACCGGCTATGGCCCTTTCTTATGAAAAAGAATCAAAAAACATTTTAAAAGAAAAAGCCCGCGGCTATCAAAATAAAATTTTAGATAAAGAAATGAAATTTTTAATCTTCTTTATTGGGATAATTACTGACTTAATTTTGGTCGGGCTTTTCATTTATCTTTTTAAAACGGATTTTGATTTAAATCATATCAGAACAATGATTTTCGTCGGTTTAGGAATTGATACTCTATTTTATGTCTTTTCCTGTAAAAATCTTAAAAAAACCATTTGGCACTACAATCCTTTTGATAATTTTTTATTAGATATTAGTGTTATTTTTGGCTGGTTGATGCTTTTATTGGCGGTTTATACTCCTTTTCTACAAAGGGTCCTTAAACTCGTTCCACTCCATTGGAGTGATTGGATAGCTCTTATCTGTCTTGGTCTAATTGAAATTATTTTGGTGGAACTATGTAAAATATTTTTTATTCATCCTAAAATAAACAAATAAATATGGCTTTTGTTTACATTTTCTTTATTCTTATCGCTTCATTTATCCTTATTAAAAGCGCCCAATGGGTGATTAAGGCTTTAACTTATTTAGCCCAATATTTTCATATTCCGGAATTTGTGGTCGCTTTCATTTTAGCCGGCATTGCCACCTCATTACCTGAACTTTTTGTCGGCATTTCTGCAGCAATCAACAAAACGCCGATTCTCTCATTAAGCAATCTCTTGGGATCAAATATCGCCAATTTAACTTTAATTCTCGGGATAAGCATCGTTCTAACCAAGGGAATAAATACTGAAACAAAAGCCAGCCAAAAAAATATCATTTATACTTTTCTTATTTTAATTTACCCGATTTTATTAGCTATGGATGGAAATATCTCGAGAATTGACGGCTTTGCTCTTCTAATTATCTTTATTCTCTATAATCTAATTCTTTTTTATCAAAGCAAAAATTTTTCTAAAAAATTTGAAGGGGCGAAGAAAAAATATCTAATTAAAAACATCTTCCTTTTTATTCTCGGCATTATTCTTTTACTGGCTTGTTCGGAAATTATTGTTCGTAGCTCAAATCTTTTAGCTTCAGAATTAAAAATTCCTCTTTTTTTAGTCGGGCTATTTTTAGTGGCTATCGGAACTTCATTGCCGGAATTGGTTTTTAATATAAAGGCAGCCAACAACCAACATAAAGACATGATTTTAGGAAATATTTTAGGTTCATTGGTGGTTAATTCAACAGCTATTTTGGGAATTACCGCCATTATTTATCCCATTATCATCAAGGATACTTCTTTACTGGCCGGGAGCGCCGTTTTTTTAGTTATTAGTTATTTAATTTTTATTATTTTTTCTAAAACTAAAAAAAGAATTTCTTGGCAAGAGGGATTTATTCTCTTTTTTCTTTATCTTACTTTTATTATTATTCAATTTTTGCTAAAATAAATAAGCTTTTAATCTTCAAACTAAAATTTAATTCCTTAATTATAATAAATTCATAATTATGCGCATTTTTTTAAAAGACCTAAAAAAACATTTGAACAAAAAAGTTATCCTTAAAGGATGGATTTTTAATTACCGTTCTTCTGGTTCTATTTTCTTTGTTCAATTTAGAGATGGAAGCGGAGAAATTCAAGGAGTGGTTTTAAAAAACGAAGTTGACCAAAAAACTTGGGAAAATTGTAAAAAAATAACTTTGGAAACTAGTATAGAAATATCAGGAAAAATTCATAAAGAAAAAAGATCTCCTTTTGGTTATGAAATGCAGGTAGAAAAATTGGAAATAATCAGTTTAGCGGAAGACTATCCGATTGGAAAAAAAGAACATGGCGTTGATTTTTTAATGGACCATCGCCATCTTTGGATTAGATCAAAACGTCAAGCAACTATTTTAAAAATTAGAGATGAAATCATCTGGGCAATTCGTTCCTTTTTTAAAAAAGAAAATTTTATTTTAACCGACTCCCCCATTTTAACGCCCACAGCCTGTGAAGGATCAACCACTCTCTTTTCCACTGACTATTTTGACACAAAAGCCTACTTATCCCAATCAGGACAGCTTTATCTTGAAGCCATGATTTATTCATTGGGACGAGTTTACGATTTTGGTCCAACTTTTCGCGCAGAGAAATCAAAAACCCGTCGGCATTTAACAGAATTTTGGATGATGGATGCCGAAGCGGCATTTGTCAACCATGAAGAAAATATGAAAATTCAAGAAGATTTAATTTCTTTTATTGTAGAACAAGTCTTAAAAAATAAAAAAACTGAGCTTTTATTTTTAGAAAGAAACATTGAGTCTTTAAAAAAAATAAAAACTCCTTTTCCTAGAATTACTTATCATCAAGCAATTGAAATTTGCCAAAAAAACGGCTTGAAAGCAAAATTCGGTGAAGATTTGGGAGGCGATGAAGAAACAATTATTTCAAAACAGTTTGACCGACCAGTTTTCATTGAAAAATATCCCGCTAAAATAAAAGCTTTTTATATGAAACCTGATCCAGAAAATCCAAAATTAGTTTTAAATGCCGACTGTTTAGCGCCAGAAGGCTATGGAGAAATAATTGGCGGGTCTCAAAGAATTGACGATTTAAAGATTCTAGAACAAAAAATAAAAGAATTTAAAGTGGATAAAAAGCCATTAGAATGGTATCTTGATTTGCGTCGCTATGGTTCTGTGCCTCATTCAGGATTTGGAATTGGCGTGGAAAGAACTGTAGCTTGGCTTTGCGGATTGGACCACGTAAGAGAAACTATCCCTTTTCCAAGATTAATTAATAGATTAAACCCATAAAAATATGAATATGATGAGCGATTTTGAAAAAAAATTTCAAGAACAATTCACTGCAGAACAAAAAGAAAAAATTTCAGAACTAAGGGAATTAATGAAAGAAATTAGAGAAAAATTTGGGACACTAAACGCCTATACAAAAATATTATATCCCCTTCAAAAAAACCTTGAAAAAAATATCCCTGAAATTAGAAAATATTATCTTTTCCATGTGCTGATAGGTAGTAGTGAAGAAAATAAAAAATGTCTTAATTTCGATTTAGAAGGAGACCAATCAATTATTAATCAACTTAAAGATAAATATGAAAAGGCTCTCCAATAAAGAAGCAATTAATTATCTTGGCCAAGAAATTACTTTAACTGGCTGGGTCAATGACCGAAAAGACTTGGGCCAAATTGTTTTTATTTATCTTCGCGATCGTTCCGGCTTAATTCAGGTTGTTTTAGCCCCTCAAGAATTAGATGAGGAATCAAAACAATTAATTAAAAATATTAGACCAGAATTCGTTTTAGAAATAAAAGGGATTGTTAATCAACGACCCCAAAAACAAATAAATAAAGATTTGGAAACTGGCGCGGTGGAAATTCTGGCAAAAAAAGTCAAAATTTTAAATGAATCAAAAACTCCTCCCTTTGAAATAAAAAATGAAGAAAAACAAGCCAATGAAGAATTGCGTTTAAAATATCGTTACTTGGATTTACGACATGAAAGAATGAAAAAAAACATCATCTTACGCCATAAAATAAAAAAATGTATCTGGGACTTTTTAGACCAAGAAGATTTTTTAGAAATCGAAACGCCTATTTTAACAAAAGGCACCCCGGAAGGAGCGCGGGAGTTTATCGTGCCTTCTAGGGTTTATCCCGGACAATTTTATGTTCTCCCTCAAGCTCCTCAACAATTCAAACAACTTTTAATGGTCGCAGGTTTTGAAAAATACTTTCAATTTGCTAAATGTTTTCGCGATGAAGATAGTAGAGGAGACCGTCAACCGGAATTTACTCAATTGGATATGGAAATGAGCTTTATTTCTCAACAAGACATTTTGACTTTAATTGAAAAAATGATTACTGAAATGATTGAAAAAATTATGCCGGAAAAAAAAATATCTTTTAAACCATTTCCTAGAATTGCTTATCAAGAAGCAATGGAAAAATACCATTCAGACAAACCTGACTTAAGAAAAGATAGAAACGACCCAAATGAATTAGCTTTTTGTTTTATTACAGATTTTCCTCTTTTCGAATATTCTGAAACGGAAAAAAAGCTTGTTTCTGTTCATCATCCATTCACATCTCCCCAAAAACAAGATTTAGGTCTTTTAGAAACCGCCCCCTTAAAAGTCAAAGCGGAACAATATGATTTTATTTGCAATGGTTTTGAAGTTGGAGGTGGGTCAATTAGAATCCATAAAAGAGAATTGCAAGAAAAAATATTTAGAATTTTGAATATAGAAGAAAAAGAAATTAAAAGAAGATTTGGGCACATTTTAGAAGCCTTTGAATATGGCGCCCCACCCCACGGCGGAATTGCATTAGGTTTTGACCGTTTAATAATGATCTTAGCTAATGAACCCAATATTAGAGAGGTTATCCCCTTTGCCAAAACTACCGACGCCAAAGATTTAATGATGGGAGCGCCCAGTGAACTACCTCAGGAACAACTGGAGCAAGTCCACATTAAAATCATTAATAATAAAAAATCCAACTAAAATGCAGTTTTTAAAACTTGCTACTCAAAATTATTTTAGAAATTTTTGGCTTACTCTCACCAGCATTATTATTATGATTTTAATGCTTTTTTCTTTAACTTTAATCTATATTTTTAATATTGCGGGTCAGCAAGTTCTAAATTCTTTTAATGATAAAATGGATTTGGGAATATATTTAAAACAAAACATTGACCAAAATAAAGTCGCTCTTTTAAAGACCGAACTTGAAAATATATCAGAAATAAAAGAGGTAAAATATCTTTCAGCTGAAGATTCTTTAGTCATTTTTAAAAACAAGCATCAAAATGATTCTCTAATCTTGAAATCGCTTGAAGAGCTTAGGGAAAATCCTTTAGGCGCGGTTATTACTTTAAAATTCCATAATCCCGCTGCTTACCAGAAAGCGCTTGATATTATTGAACAACCCATTTATCAAGAATTAATTCAAAATCAAGATTTTTACGATTATCAAAAATTAATTGAATCTTTTAACCAAATTAGTAAAAAAATAACAAAAAGTGGGTTGGCTATCAGTGGAATCTTTACCTTGATTACCATTTTGGTAATTTTTACCACAATTAAACTTGGCGCTTTATCCCGTCAAAAAGAAATTAAAATTATGAGATTAGTGGGAGCATCTGCTTGGACGATTAGAAGCCCATTTTTAATTGAGGGCATTTATTATGCTTTTACTGCGTGGATAATCAACGGAGGAATTATTTTATTTTTAAGTTATCTTTTCCAGCCCCAATTAGGTCTTTTTTTGGAATCAGAATTTAATCTTTTTCAGTATTTAACGACTAATTCTATCCAATTTTGGCTTATTCTTTTGGCATTCTCATTTTTTGTTTCTTTAATTGGTAGTGCTTTAGCTATAAAAAAATACTTAAAAATATAGTTAAAAAGATAAAAATGAAATTGATTGATTTTGATTATTTGTTGCCACAAAAATTGATTGCTCAAAAACCGATTAGACCGAGAGACCGCTCAAAACTAATGATTTTAAACCTTAAAACTCACGAAATCAAACATGATTTCTTTTTTAATCTTGGAAATTATCTCCAACCAAATGATATTTTAGTAGCTAATAATTCAAAAGTTATCCCGGCCAGATTAATTGGGCAAAAAATAAATTTTGAAAAAAATAAAAACATTGGGGGTGGAAAAATAGAAATTCTTTTATTAAAATCTTTATTAAATGGAAATTGGGAAATTATGGTTAAGGGAAAAATTATTCCATTAACAAAAATATTTCTAAATAAAAAATTGCAGGGAGTTATTTTAAAAAAACTTTCTGACCAAACCTGGGAAATAAAATTTAATCTTGAAAATGATCTCCTTTTTAAAGAAATTTATAAAATCGGAAAAGCCCCCACTCCGCCATACATAAAAAAAAACTCAAATCTAAAAAAATATCAAACAATTTATGCGAAAAAATCAGGTTCAGTGGCCGCCCCGACTGCAGGTTTTCATTTTACTAAAAGATTGATGAAAAAAATAAAAAGCCAAGGAATTAATTTTAACTTTATTACCCTTCATGTGGGTTTAGGAACTTTTCAACCAGTAAGGACAGAACAGATTGAAGAACATCAAATTCACGCTGAATGGGGAGAAATTTCAAAAGCAACAGCAAGAAAATTAAATCAAGAAAAGGAAAACGGACAAAGAATTATTGCTGTCGGCACTACAACCACTCGAACCTTAGAAGATTTTTATCAAAATAATAAAATAGAATCGGGGCAAAAATGGGTCAAGAATTTTATTTATCCGGGTTATAAATTCAAATTTATTAATGGATTAATTACTAATTTTCACATTCCAAAATCTTCACTTTTAATGCTAGTCTCCGCTTTTGCCGGCCGAGAATTTATTATAAAGGCATATCAAGAAGCGATTGAAAAAAAATACCGTTTTTATTCTTTTGGCGACGCCATGTTAATCATCTAAATCTATTTTAGGGTTAAAATTATTCAGTGTGTCAGGCCGAACCTGGTAAAAACTGGTAAAAATAATTATAACTAAATAAAATTTTGATTTGACAAACTCTTTTTTTAGGCTAAAATGATTATATAAACTATCCTATATCGTTATATAGGGCCTGGTCGCCAAGTGGTAAGGCATGAGTCTGCAAAACTCTTATCCAGGGGTTCGATTCCCCTCCAGGCCTTTTTTGTTTTCCAAACTCGCATTATCAATCAGTTCGATAAAAGGAGGTTCGTCAGGTCATTCGACCTGACGCCCCGAGTTCATCTCGGGGCGATTCCCCTCCAGGCCTTTTTTGTTTTCCAAACTCGCATTATCAATCAGTTCGATAAAAGGAGGTTCGTCAGGTCATTCGACCTGACGCCCCGAGTTCATCTCGGGGCGATTCCCCTCCAGGCCTT
>Ga0268277_1000266_pt1 | contig 43715 bp, 41 predicted proteins | sample saktaG_5_FD_190132 | JGI IMG/M metagenome (GOLD analysis project Ga0268277, IMG submission 190132) | Saline water microbial communities from Sakinaw Lake, British Columbia, Canada - sak_2010_1_5_50m | ecosystem: Environmental > Aquatic > Non-marine Saline and Alkaline > Saline ... | reverse complement strand
ATCCCATTTGTCTGACCACCAATAATCTCTTTCATAAACAACTAAAGGTTGCTCTGGAGCAAACATTGTAATAATATCTTTGCCAGTGGCATTACATTTTCTGTGATATAGGCTCCTCTCATTTCTCCAAGTCATACGTCTAACAATTCTACAGTCTGGGCAAAAAGTTGGAGGCGGGACTTTTATTTTCTCATAAAACACAAAATCTTCGGGCTCTATGGTAAAGTCCTTTTTACAGTTTTGACATTGTTTAGTTTGTGATTCCATAATTGCTTAATCCTACCAAAAAGTCGCCCCAATTTAAAGGGCGGCTTTTAAAATTACTTATTTATAATTTGACTGCCTCTCCCGGCTTTAATGGCTTCTTACCGGAATTTTTTGGCTCATCTTCTACGGTCTTGTCTTCATACTTTTCCTGCTCAACTCTTTGCTTCAACTCTTCTACAGAATCTTTAGGCTTGTAATCCCGCCCCGAAGGGGCGAGGCTCGCCTGCCCTTCGGGCGAGGCGGCTTCTAGCGCCTCTCGTAGTTCTGATAGGTTAATTTCTTTGCGTTTAGTAGGCTGTTTTCGCTTACTGGATCGTTCTTCTTTTTCTGCGGGCTTTCTATGCCTATTAAATGATATGTCTTCTATTTTTTCTGGAGGCTCAAATTCTATGCCTAAATCTGCCAAAGCCTTATCATTCTTTGATTTATTTCCAGCCTCATTCGAATTGCCCTGCGACAATTTTGTGGATGGTATTCTTATTTCTTTATGTTCGTGAACCTCACCGGCTTTAATTTTTTTCAAACAAGATTTGCAATAAACAGCTCTTCCGGGCTCGGGCGGAAAAATAATTTTTGTGTCTTTGCCACAATTTGAACATACAGCATCATAGAGAGTTGTACCGTCTGCCTGTACGCGTCCTTGTGATTGACTGTTGTTTTGTTGGGATTTTTGATTTTTTTTGTTTTGCCCTTTCCCGGAATCACCTTTTATAGGAATGTCTTGATTTGCTGCCCAACCACTTATTTCTCCTTCGACGTCCGTTATTTTATGAGCATATTTTGACCTAGAAATTCTAATTATTTCCTCTCGCTTTTCATTATCTTCAACAGCAGGTGCGGGGGCGATAGTTGTAGCAGAAAATGGACGAGAAGTAATACCGTCAATCATAAGTTTTATGTAAATATTGTAGTTATCCAAACGTATTAAATCATTTTGTAAAAATTCGGGCGTAAACTCTTGCTCCAAAAACTCTGCATCAGCAGCTCCCACACGAAAAGAAACCATAGTACCCACGTTTCCAAACACGGCATCTCTTACAGCAGTGCTCGTATCAGTAACTAGCTGTCCTACATATTGATGAGCAATAATCAAATCCAATCGGTATTTGCGCGCCTCTGACAAAATATTGACAAAAGAGTCTGTGGCAAAATTTTGGAATTCATCCACATACAAATAAAAATCTTTTCTTTCATTTTCGGGAATTCTAACGCGCTCCATAGCTGCCAATTGTATTTTGGTAATAATCATAGCTCCTAAGATGGCTGCGTTGTCTTCGCCAATTCGTCCTTTAGAAACATTGACTAGCAAAATTTTCTGCGAATTCATTATTTCATCTATATCAATGGTGTTTTTAGCTTGTCCAACAATATTTCTAACAAAAGAAACATTTAAAAATTGCCCCACTTTATTTTGAACGGGAGCTATAGCTTCATTACGATATCTTGGGTCCCATTCTTCATATTCATTTACCCAAAATGATTTTACCACCGGGTCTTTGAGATTATTAATAATTTTTTGCCTATAATCTCTGTCTACCAGCATTCTTGGTATTCCCAAAAGCGTAGTGCCCGGAGTATCCAGCAAAGCCAAAATGCAATTAGCCAAAATATATTCCATACGAGCAGACCATACATTTGCCCAAATTTTAGTAAAAATACCAATCAACCCCGATGCTATTAAGTGCTTATATCTTGGATCTGGTACATCCATAATATTAAAACTAACAGGATGATTCATATCCGCTGGATTAAAATAAACTACATCATTAACTCGATTAGAGGGGATATTATCCAACATTTCTTCCACAAATTCTCCGTGAGGATCGATGATGGCAAGCCCTTGGCCATTACTGATATCCTGCATAGCCATATTCTTTAGAAAGGCTGTTTTACCTACTCCAGTTTTTCCAATAACATACATGTGCTGACGCCTGTCAGCTCTTTTGATTCCAAATTTCTGTTCTGCTCTGCGGAAATTTGCCTTGGCAATAAAAGTTAAATCTTTAGCCATTTTATATATTCCTTAGCTATAAATAAATTTTATTATTCCTCAACTGGCAAATTAGCTGGCGGGCCGGCTTTCTTTGACTCAATTTTTTCTAGGGTCGGAGCCAGCATACCAGTTGTCCTTAATGGAAAGTGAAACAATGTCGCCAACTCTTCAGAACTTAATATGGGGCAGGAAGTCCGCCTGTCTGGAAACAATGGCGCATATCTTAAGACTGCATTCCTAAACATTTTTCTTGAACGTAAAAATCCCCTTCTTTTGCGCCAAAAAAAGTGGACCTTCGGCCTTGTAATGTTTACAAAGCCAAAAGAATTCATATCGGCTGTCCCAAAATGCCCCATATAGGACCTAGTTATTACTCTGTGAGATGAATTCCAATTTTCTCTTTTGGCTACATAAACTCCCCTTATATTTGTCCGCCAAGCCGACTTTGCTAATTTATTTTCTATTTCAGTGAGCATAGCCCTTTCACCTGGCGTCAATGACACTCTTTCTTCACCTGTTTGCTCGTCTTCTTCCATTGCAGGCCAAGAATAAGAATCGCCATCCTTTTCTGGACCAAGCAAAACCTGTTTTGCAATATATGAAAGATCATCCATTAAAGTAATTTCCTTTTTCTCTGGACGTTTCGCCACCTTTTCAACTAATTTTTGGCCGTCCTTCCAAAAATCTGGCTCATGAAAATCGCCCACGGGGACTGTTGTAAATTGCACCCAATAATGCTCTCCTGGTCCCAATTTTGACATCGCCTCCAATAAAGAAATTATAGGGTCCATTCTTTTTTCTTCAGCTGAAATTCTTTCGCCTTGCGGTTCAAAAAACTTTTCGTATGTTTTTATAGGATATTGATTAGCTTTCCTAAGCTCCCAGTCTTCCCCATATGTATCCCATTCTTCGTTTGGCACTGTTTGAGGGACAAGTTTTACATAATCTGGAACTTCCCGAATTTCTATGTCGGGATAATGGCCGTAAAGCGCAGATTCAAGGGTGTCCCTATGATGAGCGCCTACTCTTAAATAAAAATGCAATTTACCCTCTATGCTTGTTATTTCCCAAGAAATCCACTCGGGTCCATAATCCAATTCTCCCTCGCACCATATTTCTCTGAAGTTAGCGCCATCAATAATAGGCCAAACAGAAGAGATTACATCCTCCATTGCTTTAAATGGTATTAAAATTTCTTTTGGAGGAACAAGCTCTAAGAGTACCCATTTTCTATGAACCATATAAAAATCCCAGCCAATCCACCACAAATAAACAGTTTTTAGCTGATTCATGAGCATTAAGGGCAGAAACATCCACCACCAAACCCTTAAAAACGGCACCCATAAAATTACAACAAACAAAATCACCCACCAAAATGGATCCCAAACAGTTTTTTTTACCCATGACAACCAAAATAAATATTTAGGTAGCATTATATTCCCGTCACCCTAACTAACTCGGGCAAGTAATTAAGAATAATAGAAACTACTGAGATGATAAGAAAACCTATAATCAAAAATTCAAAAGTAAAAATAAAAGGCACCACCACAAATGTAATTTTTTTCAGAGACCAATAATAAATAAACGAAAAGAAAACAATATAGAATATTGCCGTCATTACGAATAAAACAATTAGCCCTGTAGTAAAAACTTCCATAGCCTTTACTTATTATATTACAATCAAAAACATCAAGCAAGGCAACAAAAAAACCCGCTTAAAGCGGGCTTTTTAAATTAGGCTGTTTGAGTTCCTTTCAAAAAATATTTGTCTCCTGAATCTTTTTCAAAATACTTTTTATTATTTAGGTTCATGAGCACAGTATTTTTAGCCACTAATCTCTGGGCCAAAACTTGTTTTACTAGCTCATCTTTTTCTAAGGGAGCATTTTTATCTGACAAAACTTTTGTAATTATGTCTTTTATGGTCCCTGGTACATAACCCCATTCAGAAAGCGCATAAGTTCCTCTGCCTACCAACACAAATCTTGCATCCTTAATCAACTCATTATGAACTGTTTGCGGATAAGTTTTTTTGTTTGGTGCATTATATTCTAACTTGTCGATTAAACCTGCGACATCTCTAAAATGTAGGGGTTTTTGATGCTGTTTAAAAACCAAAAATGCTTTGTCTTTTACTCCTCTTGGCTTGATTTCCGGCCATTCCACTAATCCCAAAGCGCCTTCTCTATTAGGCTGAATTTTTTTAGAAACTTCAAGATAGGACAATGTTGCCTTTTCAGAAAACCCTTGCTTTAAAGCAACTTGGGCATAAAAATCCTGACCGAGAACTGGTTTACCTACTTTTTTCATTTCAGAAGCCAGGGAATTTAAACCCTCTTTAACTTTTAACTGGGCATCAGGCAAGTTTGACCAAAAATAATGAAAATCCTTTTTTTCACAAACTCTTGAAAACTGACTTCCCAAGGTGAGCAGAAACAAAACATAGGGTTTGGCTTTTTTGCCTCCCAACTCCTCTAAAACTTTTTCCTCTTTTTTAAAGCCTCCGTGTTCTTTAAAATAATTTTCAAAATCAGCAAAAATAGTGTTTAAAGATTCTTTGTTGTTTTTTCTTATAACATTAAAACCAGCCTCCTCTATTTGGCGGACCCTTTCCCTGGTAATTCCAAATGTTTTACCAATAGCTTCCAAAGTCTCGGGTGCCCCTGTTTTGACTCCAAATCTGCGATCAAAAATATCTTTAGTTTTTGGGCTAAGACTTTTGGTAAACTTTTGGTAAACTTGTGAATAATTAACGTTTGTCATTTAAAATTAAGTATTTATTACTCGTTAATATAGTTTATCATATAAAATAAACTATGTCAAGTGGTTTTATTTTGCCCCCTTTTTATACCAACTGACCAGTAATGGACCAGCAATACATATGGATGAATAAGCCCCGGAGGTTATACCAATTATAAGGGCCAGAGAAAAATATTTTAAGGTTTCACCACCAAAAAAGTATATGGCAATAAGCACAATCAAGGTGCTAAACACCGTGCTCAAAGACCTTCCAAGTGTTTGGTTTAAACTCTCATTTACCGTGTCTTCAAATTCGCCCATTCCCCGCCTAACAATGTTTTCCCTTATTCTGTCAAAAATAACAATTGTGTCATGAACCGAAAACCCAAGCACTGTTAAAAGCGCAGCTATTATAGGAATTGTAATTTCAACATTATAAAAATGCCCTAAAATTGAAAATACTCCCACTGGAACAAGTACGTCATGAAACAAAGCAACTAACGAGGTAATTCCGTATTTCCAGGAAGCCACAGGCCTTGAAACTTTCCTAAAGGCAAAAGCTATATATATGGTAATAGACAATAAAGCCAAAACAATGGCCAACTCTGTTTTATTTCTTAGTTCCTGCCCCACCGATGGTCCTATATATTGAAAACTTTTTTCTGAAACTTGAGAAAAATTATTTAGTTCTGTTAAAATTTGCTGATGTGTTGCCTCATCAATTCCTTTAAACTGCAAAACAGCTCCCGTGTTTCCAATCGGTCTAACAACTATCTCACCTAAATCAAAATTGTTCAAAGAATCTTTTATGACATTATTTGCTGGCCTCTGGTCCAAAAACTCAATTTCCATTGTACTTCCTCCCACAAACTCAATTCCAAATTTTAAACCAAAAGTAAATAAACAAATAATTGTGGCCACAACCAAAATGCCAGAAATTATGTAATAGAATTTTGAATATTTTGTAAAATTAAAATGCATATTTTTTATAAAAGCCATTTAGATTTTTCGGTCCATGAGCCGATAAAAACCTGTAAAAATATTCTTGTCATAAATATTGCTGAAAACAACGAAACAATAATACCCAAAGCTAAAGTAAACGCAAATCCTTTAATAAAAGAAGTTGCCACAAAAAATAAGATTGCGCACACAATCAAAGAATTAAAGTTTGAATCACGAATTGATGGCCAGGCTCTTTTAAATCCTTCGTCAATCGCACTAGATATTCCCCTTCCGGCTTTAATTTCCTCTTTCATTCTGGCGAAAATAAGGATATTGGCGTCAACAGCCATTCCAATAGAAAGTATAAATCCTCCGATACCAGCCAATGTTAAAGTTACAGGAATAAGCTTAAACAAGGCTAGAACTATTGCCACGTAAACCACAAGGGCTATAGAGGCCAGCAATCCCGGGAGCCTATAAAACACTACCATAAAAATAACTACTGCCAGGAGACCGTACAGTCCTGCTACAAGAGACCTCTTCAAAGATACGGCACCCAAAGTTGGCCCCACAGTTTCCTGGGAAATTGGCTCTCCTATCTTTACTGGCAAAGCCCCCGAGTTTAACCTGCTGGAAATTGTATTTGCGATTTGCGTGGTCAAACTTCCACCTGAAATAACAGCTGTGCCTCCGGTAATTTTATCCTGTACGATAGGCGCATATAGATCTTGATTATTAATTACGCCATCTCCATTTGTGTCTATAATAGAATATCCATCTAAATAAATTGCCAAAGGCTTTTCTATGTTTCTGGCAGTAATATCTTCAAAAAGCTTATCACCATCAGCATTAAATTTTAATTGAATTTGAGGCTTGTATGTTGTTTGGTCAAAAATAACCGTTGCTTTGTCCAAATATTTTCCGGTCAATTCTGTAGGTATAAAATATGGATTTTGCAAAGCTAACTCCCAGTTTTCAATTTTTGTTATGTCTCCACCACTATTTTGAGCGTCTTGAACCTCTTTTATTTTATCCAAAATTAGCTGGGCTTCTTCAGGGGCTCTCTCCTCATCAAATTCCAAATAAGGCGTTTGACCTATCATTTGTATTGCCTGTTGAACATTTGTAACTCCAGGTAACTCAACTAACAGTCTGTCCTGCCCTTGAATTTGCACAACTGGTTCTGAAACTCCAAAAGTGTTAACTCTCCTCTCAATCACGTCTCTCAATCCAGACATTGCAATTCCAGGATCTTGAACATCGGTCAAATCGGCCTGATAAACTAGTTGAACTCCTCCCTGTAAATCAAGTCCCAAAATATATGGCTTCTCAAAAAAATGAGGAAAAGTCCAGCCTGTTTTGCTGTTTAGATAATCAACCGAATTATTAAAATAATTGGGGTAAGCAAAAGTCCCAGCCAAAAAAGCCAAGATCAGAACTGCAATAAAAATATAATATTTCTGCTGCATGAGTAAATTAAAGTAATAAAACTATTATATGTTTTATTTCTCAAATAGTCAACTATTTATATGCAACCGGCAAAAATTCTTTTACCTTGGCAACTATATCCTTTACAGTAAAACTTGCCTTAACCATATAATAAAGTGGCTGAGTTTGCGCCACCCTTTTTATGGTTTCTTCCTGATTAGCACTCAGGTTGGTCAGCAAAAGCACCGGCATTTTTTTTAGGCGTTCATCTTCAGATTCTCTCAATCTTTCCAACATAGTAAGGCCGTCCATAACAGGCATTAAAATATCCAGTAGAATCAAATCAGGAACTTCTTTTTCGGCCTTCATAAGACCTTCTGCCCCATTGACCGCTTCAAAAACTTCATACCCTCCCATCGTACGTAGGGCGGTTGAATAAATTTCCCTTAGGCTAGCGTCGTCATCAACCACTAAAATTTTATTTTTATTTTTTTTCATATTTTTATATTCATTTAAATTATTTCCTATGGTGGATGCTAAAACTGATATGCTGACCGGACATTTTTTCGTATCTGGCAATTAGCAAGGCAATAATTTTGGCCGGGTCTTTTTCTATATTAACAATCAAACCATTTTTATCATTGATCTCTAAATTAGGAATGTCTTTAGCTATCTCCAAAGCACTGTCGCCTATCCTAAGGCGCATTTGACTCAAAACATCGCTTAAAATGTCATAATAAATCATTTGTTCTTTAGGTTTGTCGCTGTAATCATGGAATGCAACGCTATGTTTTTGCTTCCAGCCGGTAAAATTAAAAATAAAAAATGACAGGGCTACAATTATCAAAATAAACGACAAGAAATAAATTATCAAATCACTCACAAAAAAGCCAACAACTTTATTTTCTACCGTAAATGATAACTCCGACACCGCTGGGTCTTCCTGATAAGGATAGCTCAACGCGCTTAAAAGTGCATACTGACCTTGTTTTACCACGGGAGGCAACTGAATCCGCTTTATAAAACTAGCTGTGGTTTCCACTGCCACTGTTTCGCTCTCAGAATAAACTTCCTGCTTGTCAGCGTTTAGAATCTTGTAGCTTACAAGTACGTCTATTCTTTTTTGTGAACCAAAATTAACCAATTTTATTGAAATAGGTAAAATCTCTCCAGGTGCAATTTTATTACCTGTACCCTCATATGAACTTGTTATTCCTCCTGATTCCGCCAAAACAAAACCCGCACACACTAAAAAAAACATAACAAGCGGTAAAAAAAATAAAGTTTTGATTATCTTTAAATCCATACTAATTACCCCTGGTATTTTTTTTAATTCTTTGGAGTTTTCTTTTAATATAATTTTTCCGCATATAATATATCAAAGCAAAACAAATTACCGCCAAGGAGACTAAAATTAAAATAATGCCCGTGCTATTTTGCTTTTGGAAAATAGGCTGGGCTGATATGTCAAAAAGTACCCTGGGAATTTGGCCCATAGCAAGAGCTTCACCACTCTCTGCCTGCGCACCTTGAATATTATTTTGCTGATTATTTTGCGCAAACTGGCTGTCTTTTTGCGCATAGTTATCAAAAGCCATCTGTGTTGCCGGGGCCCTGTCTAAGCCCGTGTGTGCGCCTTCAGCCAAAAAACCTATGGCACTAGAAGAAACCTTGGTAAAATCAAATGTACCTGAAAAACTCAATGCCATAAGAATAAGAAAAATCGAAGCGAATCCCGTGGTAACCCATATTTTTATTTTAGAACCACTTTTATTTTTCATATCTTTTTATATTTAACAATCTGTCCCCATTATACCTTTTTTTTAATTTAAAAAACAATATCCACCGCCAAATTTTTAACTGGCACCTGGCTACAGCTCCTTTTGGTTAAAAATTTAAAAATGATATAATAGTTTAGCGTTTAAATTTTATGAAACAAAAAGAAGCGTTGAATATTTTAAAATCAGGATACAACACATTTTTAACAGGTCCGCCGGGAAGCGGAAAAACTTTTTTATTAAATGAATATATTAAATATCTGAGAAAAAACCACGTGGCGGTTTCTATAACCGCCAGCACCGGCATTGCAGCCACTCATATGGGAGGGACTACTTTACACTCATGGTCCGGCTTGGGAATCAGAGAAGAAGCAGATGAGACAGAGGCCAAAAAAATTTGTGAGAAAGGATATGTAAGAAAAAAAATAAAAAATTCACATGTTTTGATTATTGACGAAATTTCTATGATAAAAGCCTCTCAGTTTGAGGCCGTAAATAAAATTTGCCAATTTGCTCGAAGAAATCCTAGGCCCTTTGGTGGGTTACAGATTGTATGCTCCGGAGACTTTTTTCAACTTCCTCCCGTTCAAAGAGATGGCAAAAAAATAGAATTTGTTAACGAATCTGATATTTGGAAAAAAATGGAAATGAAAATTTGCTATCTACATGAACAACACAGAACAAAAGATAAAAATCTACACCTAATTTTAAATCATATTCGCGATAACAAGGCTGAGAAATCAAAGGAGTTGTTATTTGAGAATCAAAAAAAATCCAAAAACTTAAAAATGGGTTTGACAAAGCTTTATACACATAACGTTGATGTAGACAGCATCAATCATGCTGAGTTGAATAAAATTAAGGGCAAAGAATATTATTATCAGATGAGCTTCAAGGGAAACCCTTTGGTCGCAGACATATTAAAAAAAAGTTGTTTGGCTCCTGAAAAACTAATTTTAAAAAACGGAGCTGAAGTAATGTTTATAAAAAATAATTTTGAGGCAGGATACGTTAATGGAACGCAAGGAAAAATAATTGGATTTGCGGCCTCTGACTTACCTATTGTAAAAACAGAAAACAATAAAAAAATAACAGTTACTTATGCTGACTGGTCGGTTGAAGAGGAAGACCGAATTGTAGCCGGTATTTCACAAATACCTTTAAGGCTGGCTTGGGCCATTACTGTACACAAATCACAGGGCATGAATCTCTCTTCAGCTGAGATAGACCTTTCAAAATGTTTTTTGGAAGGAATGGGATACGTGGCTTTGTCGCGTTTGAAATCTCTTAAAGGATTGCGGCTTATGGGAATAAATAACCTGGCTTTTTGTGTAAACCCAAAAGCCATTCAAATTGATAAACATTTTAAAAAGCTATCTAAACAAGCGTCACTTGAAATAAAAAAAATTGGCTCGTCATCTATAGCAAAACGTCAAAAAATGTTTATAAAGTATTTAGTTGGTTGAGTTTACAGCTTTTCCAAAATTTTTAATTCCAATTCTCCAGTTTCTGCATTATAGACCGCAAAAGTAGGTTTATAAAAATGACCAGCCAATTCACCCGGGTTTATCATATGGCACGACCCGCCATCAGATACCTCAATCTTCTCATCCCAAGGCCTGTGTGTGTGACCGTAGAAAACCAAATCATACCTGCCAGACTGCACCATTTTTTTGGCTTCTGTCGGAAAGTGCACAAATCCAATTTTTTTATTACCCACCTTAAACTCATCACTATCTGGTGTATCATACAAATCATAATCTGCATTTCCTTTAACAAACCTAATTTCCTTGCCAAAATATTTTTTTGCGTCGTCAATTGTTTGTTGGTTTGAAATGTCTCCGCAATGTAAAATCAACTGGATATTCTCTTTTTTTATCCAATCAATTGCTTTTTTAAAATTCACCCAATTATTATGTGTATCTGATACAATCGCAATCTTCATACTCAATCGCCTACGACGCAGGCGTTAAAAATACTTACTTGGCTATTATAGTCGGCTATCTTTAATTTAACCTGATCAGCTAATAAATTATAACTTATTACGAGCTGATTATAATCATCTGCCATTTGGTTGTAAGCTGGCGATTTTGGATCTGTATTTTGGAATTGCTTCTTTTTTTCGTCAAGCTGTATAGAAATTGAATCTAAGTGCGCCTTTTCAAAATCAATTTGACTCATCAGATTTGAATCTGGCTGATCACAAGTAGACAAAGGAAATCCAAACTCCTGAACACCAATCCAAACGCTCTCTCCTTTATATGTGCCTTTTATTATAGCAACGCCAATTTCCGTATATCTATTGTTCAAAATGTTTTCCCTATGTCCGAGACTGTCCATCCAATTTTGAACAACCTCTTTTTCTGAAGCAAAATTACCTAGAATTAAATTTTCACCTGCCAAAATATAGTCATACCCATAATTATTTACCAGTTTGCCTGGGTCAACGCCAGTTGGAGATTTGTGCTCAAAATATTGCCTGTCAAACATATCACTGGCCTTAGCTGCAGCTGCCTGATCTAAAAACGTATTTTCTTTTAAAGCGGGCATATCTCCATTTTTCTGCCTTTGTAAATTTGTCTCCAAAATTATTTTAGATTTTACTAAAACAACATTTTTATCAACTCCTCCGATATTTAAAGGAGTTGGGGCTAATATTTGTCTGCCCACTTCATTTAATATAGAGCCAAGATCTGTATCATCAAAATTTTGAATTTGAGTGGTTGTATCATTATAAAGGCGAATAAAATCCCCTCTATTGTAAAAGGCTATTCCCAGGCTGACTAATAGTAGTAGAAAAAGTAATATTTTTTTCATATACCCAACGTTAATTCTTTTTTATCAAATTTTTCTATTTTTACACCCACAAGACGAATAGATTTTTTTTGCGGATTTTTCCTTCTATCTAGATACGGCAATAAAAGTTTTAACGCTTCCAGTTTAAACTCTTTTTCTTTGTTTGTAGGATTTTTTAATGTTTTAGCCGATGTTTTGGTTTCAAATCCTGAAAAACGCACTGTTATAGCAATTGTTTTAAAGCTTTTAAATCCGCCCTCTTTGAACCTCCTAAAAACACTTTTACAAAGATTTTCAACCACATCTCCTATATATACAGCATTTAGAGTATCGTGCTGAAAAGTTGTTTGTTCTCCAATAGATTTTACCTCTCTGTCCTCAATAATTAATGACTCATCAATCCCCCTAACTTTATTGTATAAATCCTCCCCCCATTTGCCAAGCAAATTTTTCAGCTCAGCTTTTGAAAACTTTTTAAGGTCTTTAACTATTTTAACATTTTCCTTGTTTAATAAAAATTCGGTTTTAGGCCCAATGCCTGGGATTTCTCTTATGTCTAGGGGCTCTAAAAAATTTTCTGCATCTTTTGCTTTTACCACAGTCAGACCATCTGGCTTTTCCCTTCCAGCTGCGATTTTAGCAATTAATTTATTTGGGCCTATACCTACAGAACAAGTAATTTTTAATTTTTCTTTTATTTCTTTTTTTATTTTTCTACAAATTTGTTCTGCTTTTTTGTAATTTTTAATAAAATCTAAAGAAAAATAAAATTCATCTATGCTAGCAGGCTCCACGAGCGTTGAATGCTTTTTTATAATTTGAAAAATTTTACCTGATATTTCTTTATATCTTTCAAAGTTAACCGGTAAAAATATAACTTCGGGTTTTCCCTCTGCCACCGCTTTCTCAGATAATTCCCAAGCTTTTGAAACCGGTAAAGCAGAATGTATCCCATATTCTCTTGCTTTGTAATTTGCAGTTGATATAACACCCCTGCCCTCCCCATTTCTGGGATCAGACCCTACAGCAATGGGCATGCCTTTGAAATGCGGACTATCTACTTCTTCCACTGAAGCAAAAAAAGCATCCATATCCAGATGAGCAACTATCCTCATTTTCCATGGCATTTTTTATACTTTTTCCCTGAACCACAAGGACAAGGGTCGTTTCTGCCAATTTCTTTTTTCCCAGATTCCACGGCTTTTGATTGTAGAGGATTCATTTGGGGTTTAATGGATATTCCGGCTTTTAAGATATTTTCTGCAATATTGGCATCAATTGTCGCCAATAATTGTGAAAACGCTCTGTGGCCTTCATTTTTATATTCTACCAACGGATCTCTGCCTCCATAGGCTCGTAGTCTTACAGAGTCTCTAATGTGGTCCATATAAGACAAATGTTCCTGCCAAAGATTGTCCAAAACTTTTAGGCAAACAAATTTTTCAACCCTAATCATTTGCTCTTCTCCAAATTCTTTTTCTTTTTCTTCATATTTTTCCTGCGAAAGCCCGGCTTTCGCGAAAATTTGTAAAACTTTTTCTTTCAGGTTCGGGGTACCCTCTGGGTCGTCTAAAAATTCCTTTCTTTTTTTATAAATAATTTCTCTGTGTTTATTTATTACGTCGTCATACTCTAAAAGATGCTTTCTAGCATCAAAATTAAATCCTTCTATTTTTTCTTGAGCAGATTCAATAGCTCCTGAAATCATTTTTGCCTGAATAGGCTCGTCTTCGGGTACTTTTAACGCCGTCATCAATCCTTTTATTCTGTCTCCACCAAAAATACGCATTAAATCATCTTCCAATGAAACAAAAAATTGCGTGGTTCCCGGATCCCCCTGCCTGCCCGATCTTCCTCTTAGCTGGTTATCTATTCTCCTGGCATCGTGCCTTTCGGTGCCCATAACATGCAAACCGCCAAGCTTTTTTACTTCTTCTGATTCTGCTACATCAAACGGGTTTCCACCCAAAACAATGTCCACTCCTCTGCCTGCCATATTTGTGGCAATTGTTACTGCTCCCCGTCTTCCTGCTTGGGCTATAATTTCTCCTTCCCTTTCGTGGTTTTTAGCATTCAAAATTTCATGTGGAATTCCTTTGGTTTCCAATAGTTTTCCCAAATACTCGTTTCTTTCTACAGACCTTGTGCCGACTAAAATGGGCTGCCCTTTTTTATTGAGCTCTTCAATTTCTTTTACGGCAGCCGTGAACTTTCCGTTTTCTGTTTTAAAAATTTTATCTGCAAAATCTTCTCTTTTTATCTCTTTATTTGTTGGTATAACAACAACCTCAAGCTTATAAACCTTATCAAATTCTTCTGCGGAGGTTACGGCGGTTCCAGTCATCCCAGAAATCTTTTTATACATTCTGAAATAATTTTGGAAAGTAATTGTGGCTATAGTAATAGATTCGGGCTTCACCACAACTCCTTCTTTGGCTTCTACCGCTTGATGCAGACCGGCAGACCATCTCCTACCAGGCAAAATTCTTCCCGTAAATTCGTCGATGATTAAAATTTCACCATTTTTTACAGTATAATCTCTGTCCTTTAAAAATAGCGCCTTTGCTTTTAAAGCAGACTCCAATTGATGAGTTGATATGATATCATTGTCCAGCCAAGGGTCAGCTCCCAAACTTTTTACAACCCTATTTTGTCCTTCCTCTGTAAAACTTACTGTTTTTAATTTTTCATCAAGCTCATAATCTTTTTCGATTTGCAAAGGACCCACAACTTTTGCAAAATTGTAATATTTCTCTGTTGCCTCTTCTTCCTGTCCCGAAATAATCAAAGGTACCCTAGCTTCGTCAATCAAGATTGAGTCTACTTCGTCAACGATAACAAAATTATGTCCCCTCTGCGCTTGCTGGCCTATCTCATAAGCCATGTTGTCTCTTAAATAATCAAAGCCAAATTCATTGTTGGTCCCGTAAGTAATGTCGGCTGCGTAGGCTTCTTTTTTTGAACAAGGCCTTAAAAATTCCTGTACTACTTTGAAACTTCCTATCTCATCGCGCTTCTTGTCATCGGCTAACTCATTTTTGAATTTTTCATCATAAACAAATCCACCTTCATTTGTAACGCATCCCGTAGACATCCCCAAGGCACCGTAAATTTGCCCCATCCAAACCATATCTCTTTTTGCCAGATAGTCATTTACAGTAACAATATGCACTCCATTGCCTTCCAGCGCGTTTAAATAAGCGGGCAGGGTGGCAGCCAATGTTTTTCCTTCTCCTGTTCTCATTTCAGTAATTTTGCCTTGATGCAAAATGATTCCGCCAATTAACTGCACATCAAAGTGGCGCTGGTTTAGTGTTCTTTTTGATGCTTCTCTAACCAAAGCAAAAGCGCTTGGCAAAATATCTTCCAAGCTTTTCCCATTTTGCAATTCCTTTTTAAATTCTTTTGTTTTTTCTTTAAGCTGTTCTACTGTTAACTTTTCGAATTCAGACCCAAAGGAATTTATTTTTTCTATAATTGGTTGGAGTCCTTTGATAAATTTATCATTCGGGTCTCCAAATATTTTTGATAAAAATGCCATATTTATTCAATGCGACCCTTCATCTTTCTCTGTTCTCTACGTTGCTGGTCGATTTTCTTAAATTTATATTTTTCAATTTCCATTTTCATTTCATCTTTTGCCAAGATAATTGCTTTTAACATGTCATCTGACTTTGCATTGGCTATCAAGCTCCTGCCTGGTAAATCCACCTTGCACCTAACAACAAACACCTCTCCCTTTTTATGGTGCATAGTTTCTCTTTCCAGCTCCACCAGAACTTCTGCCATGGTCTTTCCTATTTCATCCTCCCTTTTTAGAATGTTAATAAACTTTTTCAAACTGTAAAATTTTTTCTCAGTAAAATCTTTCAAAGCTGGCGTTAGATTTATTTTTCTGGTTTTAATTATTACCTTCATGTATTTATATATACTGTTAATACGTTAGAAACCCACCATTTGAACTTCTTGCTCTAGGTTAATACCAAACTTAGTTTTGACTTTTCGCTTGGCCAAAGCCAGCAATTTCAGCACATCGGTTGCTTTGGCCCCTCCTCGATTAATTATAAAATTTGCGTGTTTCTCTGAAATTTGGGCCTTACCTATTTTTTTACCCGCCAATCCGCATTTTGTTATTAGATAACCAGCTGGGATTGTGCCCCTTTTGTTGTACCCAATCAATTCTGGAAATTGCTTTAATAAATTCTTATCTTTTATTTTTATTTCCGGATTAACAAAAGTAGAACCAGCCGAAGGAAAATTTATAGGATGACGCGTTTTCCTGTAGTTTAAATTTTCATTTATCTTAATTTTAATCAATTCTATGTTTTCTTTTTTAAGCTCCAAAACACTTGAAATAATAATAAGATTTTTGTTTTTTTTAAAAATGCTATTTTTTAAAGAAAATTGGCACTGCTTTTTGGACAAAATTTTTATCTTTAAGTTTTTAACATCCAGTGCTTCTACACTTTTTACAGCATCAGACATTTTTACACCAAAGGCTTGAGCATGCCCATAAATAGCCCCTCCAACTGTTGCCCCAGGGATGCCCGCCGCCCACTCAAGCCCCGAAAGCCCTTTTTCAGCTGTTAAAAGCGCCAACCCCGTTAAATCTACTCCTGCTCCAGCCAAAACCTCTTTACCGTCAAAATCTACGCCAGAAATATTTATTTTTATAACCAAGCCCTTAAGCCCTTTGTCAGAAACTAAAAGGTTACTTCCTCCTCCTAAAATAAAAATGGGCAGTTTTAAATTATGGGCAAAAACAATTGCTTTCAGCAGGTTTTCTTTATCTTTTGCAATAAAAAAATATTTAGCTGGTCCTCCAATTTTATAACTGGTATAGTTTTTTAACAGAATATTTTTCCTGACTCCCGGCAATTCCTTTTCTAAGGCTATTTTTGTCATGGCCCTAAAAGTTGGTTTATTTTTGCTCGAGTTGAGGACCCCACATATCCAGTTCCGCTAAACAATCCTAAAGGAGTTAAAATTTCTGAAGCATATTTTTGCTGAAATCTTGTTACAGCTAATTTTGTTAAATTCCCAAAATATCCTGTTACTAACCCTTCAGGATAAATATCTGTTCCCTGGCTTTTTAAAAAATCTTGGAGGCATTTTACTTCGTTATTATTTGATAATCCAAAGTAGAGATTATTGTATAGTGCAGAGCAATAACTTTGTCCGCCGTTATTACCAACGAGTTTGGCTTGTAATTCTGCAATTTGCTTTTTCAAGGATTCTATTTGGGCCAATAACTGCTGTATTAATATCTGCTCCTCTTGTTCTATATTGCTTCCTACGGACACAGTATAGCTGAAGGGATAAGATATTTCTGAACCGTCAAATCCCGAAAATTTACTTTGCAAGGACGGAATTATAATTAAGGATTTATAATCTGTTCCAAAATTAGAAACATTGATTGTTCCTTTTTTATTATCAGTAAGTGCTAAAAATTTTATAGAATACTTCCCTTCTTTATCTTCAAGGACATAGGGAACTCTAAAATTAAGCCCGCTTGAATTTGAAAACTCCAATCTAAAATCTCCATTTCCTCCTATAAACTTATGCCAATTACCTGCCCAGTTCTTTGTAACATTTATCACAGACAAAGACGCGCTTCCAGAAATAGGTAAAAAATTGATATTTGGGGTTATTCTCAAATCCGTAAGACTTTTATCTACATAACAATATTTTGTTCCACCTGAACAGTCATTTAAGACAAGCGCCATTGTCCAATTACTAAAGATTTCAGAAAAATCATCAGTAAATCCAGCTTTTTGCAAGGCGTAATTTATACTATCAATACCCGTGTGCTCTGACCTTAAAGATGTGGATAAAATATTAATGCCATACTGATCTACTAAATAATGGGCAAATAGACTAACGCTAGCATAGTCATATTTTGTACCACTCCACTCTGTAATTGAATCCGAAGAACTTTCAACAAAATTATTCATTCTTAACTGAAGATTACTTGAAATAAATTGATTATCATACCCTAAAATTGTCGATGAAAAATCTGCCCTAGCCTCATTAAGCCAAGTTTCTTCCTCCACTCCAAAAATTTTATTTTTTTGATTAAAAGTTATAAGGTGAACAAGCTCGTGTGCTAAAATAATTTTTATATTTGAACTCGCTAGCAACCCTGTAGACAAATAAAGCATTTCTCTTTCATTAGAATTTGTCAACTGAAGTTTTTCATATTCGTCTGCAGTCCTAAAATACCCCCCTTCACCACCTTCTATGGGATGAAAAAGTACTGTTATTTTTTCATCATTATCAATACCAGGCCTCCATTCATATCCAAAAATAGATGTTAATTTGGGATAAATATTATTCTGAAATTCAGCAGATAACACATCAAGGTTTTTTAAAATTTCTTCTTTTTTTAATTGCTGTTGTGAGCCCCACCATGATTTTTCAACATAAAAATAAAGGCTTGGCGAAGTTTTTACCAAAACCGATTCTATTTTTGACCTTCCAGAATCATCAAAATTGCTTTCAACAAAAAACTTTTCCTCGTTTCCAACACTTTGAGCATGAATATTATAGGGAGATAGTAGAAATAATAATCCCGCTACAATAATGATTTTTTTATAATTTTTCCAATTCTGCATATAAATTATTTTATCACATTTCTATACAATAACGTTAATGAGATCAGCTCATCTTTTAGTTTTTCTTTGTTAGTACTATTAACTAAAATTTTAAGTTGATTTAATTTTTGTTCTAAATCCAAGGAATCAACGCTTGATAATTTTGCTTTAAATATTTTCTTATTTTGAGTGGCTACTGTTCCTTCTTCTGATGTTAAAAGCTCTTCGAATAACTTCTCACCAGGTCTTATGCCTGTAAAAACAATGGCTATATCTTTATCTGGTTCAAATCCAGATAACTTTATCATGTTCTTGGCTAAATCCAGAATTTTTATTGGTTCGCCCATATCCAAGACAAAAACTTCTCCACCCTCTCCCATAGCTGAAGCCTGTAAGACCAAAAGGCACGCTTCTGATATTAGCATAAAATACCTCTTCATATCAGGATGTGTAACTTCTACCGGTCCACCGCGCTTAATTTGCTCACGAAATGCGGGAATAACGCTCCCTCTACTGTTTAATACGTTTCCAAACCTTACAGAAATAAACTTTGTATGGTTTTGCTGGTTAAATCCTTGGCAAATCATTTCACTAACTCTTTTTGTGGCTCCCATAACAGAAACCGGATTTACAGCCTTATCAGTTGATACAAAAATAAAACTCTCAACATTATTTTCCACACTTACTTTTGCCAAAATTTCTGTGCCAAAAATATTGTTTTTTATTGCTTCATCCGAATTCTCTTCCATCAAAGGAACGTGCTTATAAGCTGCGGCGTGAAAAACAATTTGGGGTTTATGTTTTGTAAAAATATCTTTTATCCTATCTTGGTCCCTTACGTCTGCTATTAATGAAATAATTTTTAGTCCGGGAAAATTTTGTTTAAGTTCGTTTGAGATGTCAAAAATTCCTGTCTCGTCTTGGTCCAGTAATAAAATCATCTTTGGATTGAATTTTGCCACTTGTCTGGAAAGTTCAGACCCTATGGACCCCGCAGCTCCAGTGATTAAGGATACCTTGTCTTTTAAAAAGATTTTAATTTGCCCTTCATCTATGAGAATTCTTTCTCTTCCCAGGAGCTCTTCTACACTAAAATCCTTTAGGTTTTTAAATGAAACTACACCCCCTATTATTTCATTTATATGAGGAGCTATTTTTATCTTTTTTAATCCAGCTTTCCTTCCCATCTCCACAGCGTCTCTTATTGTTTTTGCATCGGCTGTAGGCAAAGCAATGATTAGCTGTGTTATTTGACGACTCTCCACAATTCTTGGTATATCAGAAATTTTCCCCAAAACTTTTACTCCGTGTATTGCCACTCCTTTTTTAATGCGACTATCATCTATAAATCCTATCGGATTGTAAGGGCTATCTTTTGAAGAAATTATGCTTCTTAAGATTTGCTCCCCTGCATCTCCAGCCCCCACAATTAATGTGTTTTCTTTTTGTTTTAAAAAACTTTTATCAATAATGGACATATAAATTCTTTTTGAGAATCTGAGTCCTCCACAGAAAATAAAAATTAAAAAGTAGCTCATAAAAAATACTGACCTTGGTAATCCAGCAAATCTCGGAAAATCTTCAGAAAAAAATATTGTAATCCCTAAAAATAAAAAAGATAGTGTAGTTGCCCAAAACAAAGAAATCATTTCTTGGGCTGAAACATAAGACCATGAAAAAGAATATAATCTAAAAAAATAAAAAATGGACAGACAGAAAACTAACAACAAAAAAATTATTCTTTGGATTGCTTGAGTTTGGAAATATTCAATTGGCACCGCTCCGTCAAACCTCAAAAGAAACGCCAGAAAAACGGCTACGGAAATTAAAACCGCATCAGATAGCATAAAAAACAATAATCTTGTTGACGGAGTTTTTTTAAATAGCATAAAAATCTTTAACACACTTAATGACATAATCTGCTTGCTCGTCTGTAAGTTCAGGGTACATAGGCAAAGAAATAACTTCTTTTGCCAATTGCTCAGACAATGGCAACTTAAAATGTTCAAGGTTCAGCCCTTTCTGTAAGTGATTTGCAACAGGATCCTTTATTAATGTTTCCACTCCATTTTCCTTTAAAAAATTAAATAAACCATCTCTATTTTCTGCCCTCAAAACATAGTTTTGGAAAACATCAAAGTGATCATCATCTGAATTTGGCGCTGGTGGTAGTTTAACGCTCTTTAAGTTTTTTAGGCCTTTGTCATATTTTTCTGCTATTGTTCTTCTCCTCTCTATCCAATTGGGCAAATAATCTAACTTTACATTTAATACAGCTGCCTGTAGATTATCTAATCTGGAATTCCATCCAAAACACACAAGCTCTGTTTTTGTTTTTTGCCCGTGATCTCTTAATAATTTTATTTTTTCAACTAGCGAATCATCATTTGTAGTAAGACCACCTCCATCTCCAAAACATCCTAAAATTTTAGCCGGATAAAAACTAAAACATCCGGCGTTACCAATTGAGCCCGCCTTTTTACCGTTAAAGCTTGAACCTAATCCTTGGGCGGCGTCTTCAATAACATATAGATTGTGTTTTTTGGCAATGTCCATTATTTTCTCCATATCAGCCATTCTGCCGTTATAGTGTACTGGAATAATTGCCTTAGTTTTTTTAGTTATAGCTTCTTCGAGCTTAGAAACATCCATTTCAAAGTCTTCCCCAACTTCAACCAGCACCGGAGTGGCCCCTGTTTGGCTTATTACAGCGATAGAAGCCACAAACGTATGAGAAACTGTTATTACTTCATCCCCTTTTCCAACTCCCAAGGCAAGCAAAGACAAAAACAAGGCGTCTGTTCCGCTGTTTAGACCAATAGCATATTTAGTCCCCACAAACTCAGCCAATCTTTTTTCAAACTCATCATTGTCTTTTCGCATAATCAAATCACCCCTAGCCAAAACGTCTTGCATGGCAGAGTCAATTTCTGATTTTAAATTTTTATACTGTAGCCCATAGGCCACAAACGGTACCTTCTGCATATTATTTTAAATTCTTATGTAACAAGGTTTTTCGCTTTTATATGTTTCTAAAATAATTTTTCTAACTTCTTCTGGGTCTTCTGTTGCAAAAGTTTCAAAATTAGGAAAATTTTCCAAGGCTTTCAAATCTTCATTTTCTGTAAGTAGGTTATGGCTAAACCCAAGAAATTTGTATTTCTCGCTACCTTTTACGCCAATAATTTTCACATTGGCGTTATGCATGCAAACTGCGTTTCTTACCATTTCATAAGGTCTAAAAACCATAAAATTAGCCATGCTATAAATATATGGTCTTAACCCAGACAAGGCCATACCAGCTGCAATTATCATTGAGCTTTGCTCGGTTACTCCAAAATTTAATATTTTAAATTTATTATTTGGATCATCCAAATAATTAAAACCTACGTCGCAAATGATTACGATAATATTTGGATCTCTTTCTGCCAGTTCATTTAGTGTTTCTACAAATATCCTTCTTGTGTCTTTTGTTTTTATAATTTCTGCCATATTTTTTTAGGAATTCCTTTATAAGTTTTTACATGGCACTTTAAACAAAGCGTCCTGCCGTTATTTAAATTCCATAATTCTTTACAATTTAAGGCGTCCTTTGTATTTTTTATATTGTTCTCATTCAAAATTTGAGAAAATTGTTTGGGATAATGATCTGCTTCCATATTTCCACCTCTTTTTCCACAGTTCTGACAAGTATAATTATCTCTTTTAAAAATTTTACCAACCCATTGCTTATATTCAGGAATTTTTCTAATTTTTTCTCTAATTGGTGTAATCCCTCCACGCCAATTCCAATGCCTTTTTCCCTTCAATGTATTAATTAAGGCTGCACGACTCATGCTCTTTTTTCCCTCTTCAGACACTTTTATACCGATTCTCCCACGGCTTATTGCTTTGCTAGTTTTTATTTTATATTCTTTATTGCACCAACGTCTTTTTATCGCAAGAACAACATTTTTTCGCGCGCTTTCCGATAATTTTCTTCCCGATAACCCCTGGCTTATCTTTTCTGCAAATTCAGGGGATGCATAAGCACACCGGTTTGAGCAATATTTTTTCCTGGACTTTTCATAATCCTTAAATTTTTTTCCGCAAGTCGGACATTTTTTATTTATCCATCGATTCTTATAAAAATTTTTAAGAATCTTGCTTATCGCCTGACGGGTGGCTTTAGACTGCTTCTGTCCCAAGCGTGTAATACTTTTGTTGCGACACAAAATTGAACAAAATCTACGACCATTTTTCTTTAAATAAGGCAGAACGAAAAATGTTTTCTTGCATAAAGGACAAACCAATTTTACACGAACTCCATGCTTTGTCATACATCATAATAGCATTTTGGATATTATCTATCAAACCCTTCCAACTCTTTCTTTGCCTTATTATACTCTTCCTCACTCGGCGACTTATAATGCCAGATATTTTCTCCTTCCATAAAACTTACTCCTTTACCCTTTACTGTTCTGGCAATTATAACGCTGGGTTTTCCTTTTACAGAGTCTGACTTTAAAAATGCATTTTCTATTTCCTTAAAATTGTGCCCATCTATTTCCAAAACATTCCAGCCAAATGCCATCCACTTTTCTTTTAATGGTTCTATATTTAAAATATCTTTTACTCCACCCATTGCCTGAAGCCCGTTAGCATCAATAATGACTACCAGGTTATCAAGTTTGTGGTGGGCGGCTATCAAGACCGACTCCCATGTTGTTCCTATGGCCACCTCCCCATCTCCCATCAAAACAAAAATTTTGCCTTCTTCTTTTTTTATTTTTTTGGCTGTGGCAAAGCCTACGCCAAAAGGCAGTCCAAACCCCATTGATCCGCCCGCTGCTTCTATGCCGTCTACTGTAGGCTCCACAAGGCCAATATATTTACTTCCATCTTTACAATAGTCTTCTAAGTCTTTTTCAGGGATTATTCCTTTTTTTGCTAAAAAATAATAAATAGAAGCAGCAATCCACCCTTTGGAAATAACTACCTTATCTTTCTTTGCTTCCTTGTCTATATTCGCTATATCGTACAAAACAGTTAAAACATCTATGGAAGAAAAATTAGACCCAATATGACTTGTTTGGGCTTTTTTTACCATTTCCAACACCTTTAGTCTTGCCTGCACAGATTCTTTTTTATATTTTTCTATTTTATCTGTCATTCTATTTAAATAATTTTAACACGGTCATCAAAATAATCTTCATATCCACCCAAAAGTTCATTTCTTTCACATATTTTATCTGTAACCGCAGTTTTTCTGGCCTTATTTTTTCCATATATTCCTTCTCAGGATCCTCTGCTCCTTTCAAAATTTCCCCCTCGTGGAAGTTCCATAAACTGGCAAAATCTGTGATACCTGGCCTTACCGATAATATAACATTTTTTTCTTCTTCTGTCATCATATCCACGTATATTTTTACCTCGGGGCGAGGGCCAACTAGGCTCATATCTCCTTTTAAAACATTTATCAATTGGGGAAGCTCATCTATCTGAAACCTTTTTAAAAATAGGCCTGTTTTTGTGAGTCGTGGGTCATCAGCAGCAGTAGAAGGTCCTCCTATTTTATCAGCATTTGGCACCATTGTGCGGAATTTATACATTTTAAAGGGCTTTCCATCTCTGCCTGTTCTTTCACTCATATAAAAAACAGGACCTTTAGAACTAAGCTTTACCAGCAAAGCTCCAAACAAAATAACAGGAGAGGTTACAATAAGCCCAATTAAAGATAATATTACATCCAGTGTTCTTTTCATATATTTGCTTTATTTATATTATTTAAAATCCAAGATGAACTTTGCACCTTACCTCCTCCCACATTATTTACCATTTCTATGTTAAACTCTTTGCAAACCTTGGCTTCAGGAATATTATCTGTACTCCTGTCTCCCCCGTTGGCAAACACAAACCTACAGCCTAGGTGTGCCCTCAATACCGCCTTCAAGCTTTCTTTCACGCTTTTATCTTTATCAACAGATAAAAAAACTTCATCAACATATCTTATCGCCTTTATTATTTCGGCTCTTTCTGATTCTGGCATAAAAAGAGTACTGCCTTTTATTTTTGCTTGCTCATCATTATTCACTATAACAACTAAAAATTCCCCCAATTTTTTTGCCTCGTGAAACAAATTTATATGACCTGTATGCAATGGATTAAAATACCCCGAAGCTATTATTATTTTTTTCCGTTTTAGCATATTATTTTAAATAATAAATAATTTTACTATTCCCAATAAAGAACCAATTCCATAAGCAACATGTCTTACAAAAAATATTACAGGTAACGCAAAAAATAATTTAACATCTTTTTCTCTTATTGCAATCTTAAAAGAAAAATATAACGAAGCTGGGATATACGGCCAAATACTTATTGGTAGCGTCAAAACAAAAATCAGTGGTATATAGTGACGTAATTTAAAAGGAGTTTTAACAAATTTCAAAGGATACACTGCCCAAACACCATCTTTTAAGTTGTGTTTTAAGTAGCCCGTTAAACTGTCTTTTGGATAATAATAAGCCACAGCGTCTGGCACCAGTAATATTTTAACGCCGACTTTTTTTAATCTTTGGCTAAACTCCATATCCTGACTTCTTGTCAGTTTTTCATTAAATAGTCCTACTTTATCAAAGACTTCTCTTTTATAACATCCTCCAAACACAGTATCTACCCAAACGGGCTTTTCTGCCCCAATCCGGAATGCAGAATTCCCAGCTCCAAAAGAAGATGAAAGAGATAATGCTATTGCCTTTGCCCACAGATTATTTTTATTAGAAATGGTCTTTAGTGTCCCACCCACAACGTCTGCCTTATATTCATCTAAATACTGTATACATTTTATAATATAATTTTTGTCATACTTTGCATGAGCTCCAGCTAAAAAGATTACTCCTCCTTTTGCATTTTTAATCCCCAGATTAAGAGCAAAGGGTGTAAATTTGTTAGGATTATCAACTAATTTAATAAGAGGATGCTCTTTTGAATACCTGCCCACTATTTCCCTGGTTTTGTCTTCTGACATTCCGTCAACAACCAAAATCTCCATTTTATCTTCCAGATAACTTTGCTCTAACAAAGAGTCTAAACAACCCGCAATAAACCGCTCCTCGTTACGACAAATTACAATTACTGATACAAAATTACTTTCCATTTAAATGACATTTAAAATATAAATATGGCGCCATAGATCGGAACAGTCGTAAAATTGTTTTTGATAATATCTTACCTTTCAGTGTTTTTAAGCCTCCTCCGTAAGTTATAAAACAAAAGTCATTTACTTTATAGTCATAAGTTTCCAGAAGGTTCCTAAAAGTCCTGTAACTAAAATAAAATTTATGGTCATAGTGAACAACTTCTTGGCCACGTAATCCATATAAAAAATTGAAGAAAAAATTGTGGTAATTTGGGATAGTGAATATGACTTTGCATTCAGGATTGGTTTTCAAAATATATTTTTTGATAGATTCTAATGCCAGCCCTGGATTTACTAAATGTTCCATAATTTCAGAGATCAGCAAAACATCAAACTTTTTATTAAGAATATTTTCGTCATTGTGAAGATTATAAATATCTCCCACAAAAACATCTTTTATGCCGTGCTCTTTCATTATGTTTACGCTTTCCTCAGAATAGTCCACGCCATATAGCTCTTTTGTGAAGGGAGTTATATATTGATGTAATAGTGTCTTATTTTTTACTTTATCTTCGGTATCTGGCCAATCAGAACAGCCCAAGTGCAAAACTCTTTTATCTTTAAGATCCTTCTCCAATAAAACTAGCCTACTTTCTATCCCCTTTTTAGGCAGTTTTAATGAATAATCATTTTTGTGTTTTTCCCAATACTGGTTAAAATTTTCCATGATTTTACTTTAATGTTTTATTAAAAAAGTCCAAATTTCCTTTTTTTATGTTATTTAAATTCTTTATAGAAAAAAACATCCCGAGAATTGAAAAATAAATATCTAAAAATCTTAACTTTAAAATTTTATAAATAATTGTGCCGATTCTTCCCCAAATGTAGATTACTTTATTTATAAAATTTTGAGGAATCAGTTTATAAAAAAGATATAAATTATAAACTTCTTCCATAAAAGCGAGCTCTTTTCCTTTGGTCCTACCCGACTCAGACAATTTATGAAAATATTTTATTTTTGGGTTGAAAAATAATGTGCCAGGATATTTTTTATAAACTCTATAAGAAAAATCAAGATCTTCGTTCCATGAATATTTCTTAAGATTTTCGTCAAAATGATATTCTTTAAAAACTTCTTTTCTATAAGACGAAGCTCCGCTAATCCACTCACTTAAAACTATACTTTTTGATGTTGAATTGGTAACTCCTAAAGAAGGAAAAACTCGGCATTTATCTTTTTCATTAAACCCAAGAAAGAATATTCTGCCAATTGTTTGAGCTAAAAAAAATTTCAACTTGTTTTTCTCATACAGATTCCCTTTTGTACGTCCACACACTCCCAACGCTTTCTCGTTATTCTCAAAAAATGTTTGTACTTCTTTATAGTAATTTTTATCCAAGACAACATCATCATCCAAAAAAGATATAATATCCCCTCCCGACACATCAATTCCTATGTTTCTAGCTACAGTTAAGCTGTTTTCTTTTTTGTTCTCTATATATTTTATTTCAACACCTACTCTTTTAAAATCATTTTTTAATTTTTTAATCGCATCTTCAGTCTCTTTTAATCTGGCGTTGTCTATGATCAAAACTTCCATGGGTGGATTTAGTTGATCCAAAATTGACACCAAGCATTCATTTAAATCTTTTTTTCTATTATAAGTTGGTATTACGACTGAAACTTTCATTTTAGTTAAAAATATATCCCTCGTCTTTAGTCAAAAGAAGATTGAGGTGGTCAGAATATCCTTCTGTAAGGTTAGCCAATTCTTCGTACTTGTTAATCTTTAAATAGTTTTTATTAAATTTTTTCATTGAGTAATCGTGTCCGATGACAAAAACATTAAAATTTTGAAGAAGAAACCCTACAAATTCTTTTGGCGAACTTCCCATTTTTTCTATCAACAAGGGAAAGAACTCAAGAAAAATTTTAACATTCTTATTATTGTTTAACGTTTCTTCCATACCTTTAAATGATAGTGCTTCAGCTCCTTCCACATCAATTTTCATCACATCTACTCTGTCTGTTTTATTTTTAAGATATTCATCCAATGTAACTGTTTCAACCTCTATGCTTTCAACCTTTCCCTTTCTTCCCAAACGGTACGCTTCAACTCCGTCTGCTTTATTAATTGTGTGATGACCAGAATCGTAGGGACAAATAAATAATTTTGTTTTTCCATTGACATTGGAAACTGCTTTTTGCTCCGCATTGACGTTTTTATAATCGTTCAACCTTATGTTTTTATTCAAATATTCAAAGTTTTTTGGATTTGGCTCAAACGAAAACACCCTACCCTCACTACCAACTAATCTAGCAGATAAAAGGGTAAAATAACCTATATTCGCCCCCATATCAATAACAACATCTCCTTTTTTTACTATTTTCTCAAAAAGCTTTGTTGTATCTTCTTCCCACGAGGAACTCAAAGCATATGTTTGGAAAGTTTGGCGCATCATTGGATCTTTTTCTTTCATATTTATATCCATTTTACTTCCTTGAATTTCTATTATATTTCCTCCAGTCCAAAGTTTTTCAAATAAAAAATTATAAATTTCTCTTCTACAAGGGATTAATCTGTGCAATCTAAGACTTGTAAGAACAGAAGAAATATTTTTTATTAAAGATAGTAATAAATTTTTAGCTTTATCCATTTTTTATAATTTTATTTTAATGATATATCCATATTCATCCCAGTCCCCTCCAAAAATACCTTTAGGTATTTTTGTAAAATTAATTTGGGCGTTTGGATTATTTTTTTTAACTATTTCCCTATAATTATGAATCCATCTATCATTATAAAATGTCTTACCATCTGTATGTTGTTCGCACAAAATAACATTTTTTTTCGCGATACGAAATATCTCTTTAAAAACCGACTCTATTTTATCTTTGCCAATATAGATTATCGCTGCATCACTAAACACTACATCCATACTCTTGTCTCCAAAACATTCTAATTGGCAAGCAGTAAGAGTTTGTAAGGAAACATTTTTTATTCCTTTTTCTTTAAAAAATTTTTGTCCCTCTTTTATCGCTTTTGCACTAACATCAATGCCAAAAAAATGTGCCTCAGGAAATTTTTTAGCTAGCAAGAAAAGGTTTGCCCCCGAAGCTGACCCTATTTCTAAAATATTTTGGACTGGAGTGCATTCAAAGATCTTTTTAAGTATTAACTCCCTATGAGGATGATTTATGGCTGATTCTGAAATATAATTTTTAGCCCAATCTTTATCCAAAAAATGACGGAATTTCCAAAACAGCTCATCTGACTTTGTTCCCAATATTTTATCTAAAAATCTCTTAATTATTCTTAAAGGATTCATAGTGATTTATATAGTTTTTCCATTTTTTCCATCTCTTTATAATAATTATTTTTTTCTTCAATAACTTTTCTAGCATTACTTCCTAATTCTAATCTTTTTTCAGAATTTCTCAATAGAAAAACAATCTTTTCAGCCAAAAATTTATAATCCTTTAATGGCATTAAAAACCCGCTTTCTCCATCTTTTACCCATTTTTTATTGTCTCCAAAGTCAGTAATTATAACAGATAGCCCACAAGCCATAGCTTCTGCCGTAGAAGAGGCTATACCCGCGTCAGATAAAGAGGTAGAAACATAAACATCAGATATTCTTAAATATTCAGGAAGCTCGTCTTGCGGTATCCACTTTATAAACCTTATGCTTTCAAAAACCTTTAGGTCTCTGGCTAATTTAGTTAATTTTTCTTCCTCAGACCCTTTTCCAGCAATTATAAACTTTACCTCTGGGATTTCTTTTAAAACCAATGAAATTGCGCTAATTAACGTCTCAATATTATAAACAGGCTCCAAGCTTCTTAAGCTAATTATTGTAGGGTACCCCAAAACACCAAGCTTTTCTGCAATTTCCTTATTTTTATTACCAGGGCTAAATTTTAGTACATCTACCCCAAAATATATTATTTTTATCTTCACTGCATCCATGCCTAGTTTTACCATGGCTGTCTTCATATGTTCTGCATCGCAGGTTATGAGGTCTGCCGTTTTTAAGGCGTATTTTACAAAAAACTTTTTAAAAATTGACCTACCTGCAATTAAAACATCTGAACCCCAGGCAGTTAAAACAAATGGGTGAAAATTTACCAATGCTGCTAAAAATCCATTAACTCCTGCATAGTGGGCATGGAAAACATCTGGTTTTATATTGTTAACAATTTTGCGTAATTCTAAAAAATTAAACGGAAAAGCTTTTCTTATTCTATAAAAAGAAACGCCTTCAATTACTCCTTGAGTATTTTCAGTAAATGAAATCCAATGCACATGGTATCCCTTATCTGCAAAATATTTTACCCATTTATAGCTATGAACAGAATCTGCTCCTGCTAAGAAACAAATTTTCATTTTATTAATTTTGCTTTAATGGCCAAAAACATATCCTTATAAAAAATAAAATCATCTTTTTTTATAAAAATTATATCCGTTGTTTTATTACCAGATGTTTTAATATAAAAACCCAACGTAGTTAAAAACATAACTGTATAAGAAACGGTTGTTGCTAAAGCTGCTCCATTGATGCCCCATTTTGGTATAAAAAGAATATTAAGAATAATGTTTAAAATAACCGAAGCTCCTATTGCGTAAGTATTAAGCATGGGTTTCCCTCTAGCCGATAAATCATTGGCAAGTATGTGCCATCCTGAAACTGCTAATATTCCCACAAGAAGGATTCTAAATGGCGCAACAGCATTTAAAAATTCTACGGAGTAAAGAAAGGCTATAAGCCACCCAGATATTATAAGAAGTGCCAAAATTATTAACAGTGAAATCGCTAAAACATTGCGACAAACCAAAGGAGTGAATTCTTTCAACCTTTTAGGATCTTTTTCAGATGCTACTTTAGGCAATAAAATTGTACCTGTGGAAATAGAAAAAAGCCACACTCCTTCCGCCAATCTTACGGAAGCAAAATAAATTCCGGCAGAAAAAGGATTTAAAAAAAAGTTAATAAAAAATAAATCTATTCTTGAATGCAAAAAATCAAAAATACCAGACAAATAAACTTTTACGCCATAAACCAAAGATTCTTTTAAGTATTGAAAATTTATCCTAAAATCAATACCCTTTGTTTCTTTAACGATTATAAAGATTAACAGTAAAAGCGCCAAAGCATAAGAAAAAATTTGTGACAATATTGTTACAGTAACTCCAAAATGCATTACTAAAAGAAGAATTGCCAAAAAAATTAGAAAAAGGCCGCTCTGAAAAAAAGAAATAAAATTATACTTCTTTATCTTTTGAAGTCCCAAAAAAGCCTGGCATCCCAAATTAAAAAATAGAATTAATGGCACCAAGGACAAAGACAAAAATAAATATATCCTTTCTATATCCGGAAAAAAATTTTCTCCGAATAAAAAAATAATTACCAAACCTATTAAGACAGTAAAAATGCTTATTAAAAAATTGACTATGATACTTGTTCCTAAAATCTGACGAGAAGGATATTTTTCTTTACCTAAAAAATAAACTATCGCTGAATTTAATCCAAGACCCGTAAAGATCAAAAGCAAAGATGGAAATAAAACAGCAATAGAATATATCCCCTGCCCCCTTGGACCTAAAACCCTTGCTATTATAACTGTAATTATAATAGTAGCGAGAGCAGTAGCTACCCTGACAAAAAAAGTTAGTAATGTATTTTTGGCAAAAACTCCCATTATTTTTGGTAAAATTCCTTGATTTTATTAATTATAAAATTTTGCTCTTTTTGAGATAATTCGGGATAAATGGGCAAAGATAATACTTGTTTAGATGCTTTTTCAGATTCAGGATAATCACCCTTTTTATAACCTAAATATTTCAAAGCTGGTTGTAAATGAAGCGGTAAAGGATAATAAATCATTGTCGGAATGCCTTTTTTTTCTAAATATTTTTTAAGTTTGTCTCTCTTTGTCACCTTAATTGTATACTGATGAAAAACATGACTTCTATCATTTTTAACAACTGGAGCACTAATTTCTTTTATGTTTTTAAGATTTTCAAAATAACAATTTGCTATCTTTTTTTTTACTTTAAACCACTTGTCAAGATGGTTTAATTTTACTCTTAAAACAGCTGCCTGTAGACTGTCAAGCCTAGAATTTGTACCTAATATTAAATTTTTATACTTTTGCTCTAGAGAAGATCCGTGATTTTTAAAGAGCTTAACTTTATCATTAAATTTTTTACTATTTGTTACAATCATTCCACCATCTCCCATAGCTCCAAGGTTTTTAGATGGGAAAAAAGAAAAACACCCTAAACTCCCCATTGTTCCCGCTTTTTTGCCCTTATATTCTGCTCCCGTTGCTTGGGCTGAGTCTTCAATAACATATAAATTATTTTTCTTGGCTATTTTTATTATTTCATCCATATCAACCATTTGTCCAAAAATATGAACTGGCATTATGGCTTTTGTTTTTTTGGTAATTACTTTTTTTATTTTAAGAGTGTTTATATTAAACGTATCTGGTTCCACGTCCACAAAAACTGGTTTTGCTCCGCAGTTAGCAATAGCTTCAGCAGTGGCTATAAAAGTAAAAGGAGTAGTAATCACTTCGTCTCCCTTTCCAACACCAATAACTTTTAAAGATAAAAAAAGAGCGTCTGTGCCTGAATTAACGCTTATTGCATATTTTATTTTACAAAATCTGGCAAACTCTTTTTCAAATTTTTCCACTTCTGTATCACCAATAAAGTTTCCGCTTTCAATAACTTTTTTTACAGCAAGATTTACTTCGCTTTTAATCGAATTATATTGCGCTTTTAAATCTAAAAACTTTATTTTTTTATTTCCCATACTTTTTCTTCTTCCTTTTGGTATCTTTTTTCACAAATTTTACAGATAGTTTGCTCATCCTCAAACTTTATTTTGTTTCCACACTCACATATCCAACCTATATTTTTTGCTGGACTTCCCACTACAATAGCATAATCAGAAACGTCTTTTGTAACAACTGATCCTGCCCCCACCATAGCCCATTTACCAATATTAATACCGCATATGATGGTAGCATTTGCCCCAAGGGTTGCTCCTTCTTTTACTAATGTGGGTATCCACTCTCCATACTTAGGATATTTTGATTTTGGGTATTTTGCTCGGGGATTTAAATCATTTGTAAAAACTACCGAAGGCCCTACAAAAATATAGTCCTCCAAGGTTACCTCATCCCAAACATCAATGTTAGATTGTAATTTACACCCCTTGCCCATAACAGCCTTTGAACTGATAAAACAATTGTGCCCAACCACACAATTTTCTCCTATTGTGGCATTTTTTTTAATCTGGCAATTATTCCAGATTTTAGTTCCTTGGCCGATATTTGCGCCTTTTTCTATTTCAGCTGTTTTATGTTTCCAAAAATTATTTGATTCCATATAAACTTTCTATAAGTTTTATTGATTTTAAAGCTTCTCCGGGAGTAACTCCTTTTCCATTTAACAGATCTTCATAAACAAGCTTATGTAAATTTTCAAAAGAAAGATTGTCTTTGGAAGAAAAATTATAATTTAATCCATTTATTTCAAAAACCCTTTTTTGGTTTTCTTTTTTGGCATCCGTACTAACTTGCCAATTACAAACGTAATTAGCTCCCTTTATAATCCCTCTACCTGTCTTTTCATCAAGATATTCTGTTTTTATTTCTGTAGCCGGTCCAAAAAGATATAAAAGCAAATCAAAATAATGAATACCCAAATTAAAAAGAACCCCTCCGGATTTATCTTTCTGCCCCTTCCAGCCTTCATAATATTTCTGATCTCTAAACACAGAAATATCCATATTTATAACATTCCCGTTCTCTTTTATGTTAGCCCTTATGTCTTTTAATAAAGGGTGATGTCTTAATTGCAAAACACTAAAAATGTTTTCTTTTCCCACTAATTCTTGGCAATCTTTTGAGCTCACTGCAATGGGCTTTTCGCACAAAACAACCTTCTTGTTTTTTACGGATTCTAAAATCATCTCCTTGTGTAAATAATTTGGAGCCAAAATTATAATACAATCAGCACTCGTGGACTGCACCATCTTTCTCCAGGAATCTTCTCCGTGGCAATTATTTACAATGTCTATGATTTCACCACCCACATCTCTTATAGCTTCCACATGAACTGGCAAAATAAAACCCGTCCCTACTATAGAAAATGTCCTTATCATAATCTGAAAACGTTTTTATGTTCCCGGGATTTTATAGCATTTCTAGTATCCACAACTATTTCGGCTTTTTTTGCCAGCTCCTCATAATCAAAGCCGGAATGGTCTGTTAAAATTAAAACTAAATCATAATCTGCCAACTTTTCCTCCGGTGAATCTATAGATTTCATTTCATCAATTTCTTTTATATATGGATCAAAATATTCTACAACTGCTCCCTTTCTCTCCAAGTCCCACACCACATCATGAAAGGCAGATTCCCTGGCGTCTCCAATGTCTTTTTTATATGAAGCTCCCCATATCAAAATTTTAGAGCCACAAATTGATTTTTGATTTTGATTCAGGGCATAACTAACAGCCGTAACAACGGCATGGGGCATTTGTTCATTTATTTCACCTGCTAACTCTATAAACCTAGCCCAAAAATTATACTCTCTTGCCTTATAAGATAAATAAAATGGATCTACACTAATGCAGTGCCCGCCACACTTTGGAGAAGGATAAAAAGGCATAAACCCGTAAGGCTTTGTTTTAGCGGCTTCTATCACCTCCCAAATATCTATGCCCATTTTACTGCATAAAAGCGTTAATTCATTTATCATAGATATATTTACTAGGCGAAAGGTGTTCTCTAAAATTTTTGACATTTCTGCTGTTTTTGCAGAAGACACAGGATGCACTTTCTCTAAAAATTGTGAATAAAATAAAACAGCTACCTCGGTACATTCTTTGGTAATTCCTCCGACAACTTTGGGAATTTGTGAATGGGGCACATTGCTAACTGGATCAATACGTTCTGGGGCAAAAACCAAATAAAAGTCTTTCCCAACTTTTAATCCAGACTCTTTTAATATGGGTAAAACATCCTCTTCTGTGGTACCAGGATAGGTGGTGCTTTCCAAAATAATAAGCTGATCTTTATGAAGGTATTTTTTTACTTCTTTGGCAGAATTCTTAATGTATGAGATGTCCGGATTTTTATTTTTATCTAAAGGGGTGGGCACACAAATTACAACAACATCCGCATCTTTTAAGGGTTCAAAGTTATTAAACGCTTTAAACTTTCCTTCCTTAATAATTTTTGCCAGCTCTTCATCGCTTATATCTTTTATATAGGATTTACCATTATTTAAACTATCCACTCTTTGTTTCTTTATATCAATCCCAGAAACAGAAAAACCGGCTTCTACCATTAAAACCGCATGTGGAAGCCCCACATATCCCAATCCCATTATAACCACCCTTGCTTTTTTAGATGTAATTAACTCTTTTATTTTAGTCATTTTTTATATTTTTTTATACCATAAAATATGTTAATTTGCAATCTGGTCTAGTTAAAGAAAAACGGCTCATATTTTTTATATTGCTCCTGATTTAATTCCAACACTTTTGTAAAATATTCTTTAGCATTTTCTTTTTCTCTGAGATAATAATACCCAAGCGCAATATTAAAATAAGTGTCGGCACTAGGTCCTGCATATTCAAGATAGTTTATCGACATGTCTACAATTTCCTGATAGTTTTTTGTATTCTGGGCTGTATCAATATAACGTGAGTATTCACCGTCATTTTCATAAAACTTGTAATCTTTCTCTTTAGCCATTATATAGTTTTCCATTGCAAGGTCGTATTTCCCTGCCACATAATAATAATGCCCTAAAAGCCAATTTGGAAAATAACTAAAAGAAGCAGAGGACGTCCTGTCTGCATAATCCCTCAATAATTTTTCACCTTCTCCAAACTTATTCTCTAAAAGTAAAATTTGCGCCATTTCATTATAATACTCTACCCTGTCGCTAGAATAAGTGAATGATTTTTGGAGCAAAGCCTCTGCTTGTAGTAAATCATTTTTTCCTATTTTCTCATAGCTAAGTCTGTATATTCTTGGTAAAACAAAATATATTTGAGGATCAAAAGGTCGAGCTTGCACGAATTTCTCTAGCTCAGGAACAACTATATCGTACACATCTCCCAAGTCTTGTGCCTCTTGATCTGTAAATTTTGAATCTCCATCTATAATATTTAAAAATTGCCACCCTGCTCGCTTCCTAAGCTCCCAATAAGTATAAGGAGAATTAATATCAAAAGCCTTTTTAGCAAATGGTATTGCCTCTTTATAATACCCTTGGCTTGTATAAGCCAAAAACTGTATTGCTGAAGCGCTAGCTGTATATGGAACAAAAACAGTTGTATAAATTCCAATTAAACAAACACAAGCAGTAACAAAAAGAATAGGATTCTGCCACCTACTTAAAGAAAATTTTCTTTCGTGTTTTATATCTTGAACTTTCTCTACATAATTTTCCTTGTATACATAAACAACAAAAGCCAAAAAAGGGAAAAGTCCTAAATAAACAGGCAAAGAATCAAAAAGAAAAACACCCTGAATAATATACGCAAGGAAAATGCCTCCCAATATAAAAGCCAATATTTTTTCTGTTCTTGCTATTTTAAAAATAGCATAACTAATTGATGCCAAAAATAAAATAAATCCAGAAAACAAAACAACTCCTCCTGTGGCTAAGGGCTCTAAAAATATATTGTGAGTCCTGTCAAACCATGACTCTCCTCTACCTATTCTAAAATCATAATACTTATTAAAGGCAACAGGAAAATTTTCAGGGCCGTATCCAAAAATTGGCTTTTCAGCAAAGGCTTCCAAAGCAATTTGCCAAGTTAAAATACGCTCTCTTATGGATCCTATTTCCCAAAAATTGGTAACTTCTGTTATACGGCTAAGAAGTGGGCTTTCTTTAACAAAATTAGCATCCTTGACAATAAATAATCCTGCAACAGAAATGATTCCTATTGCTAAAATAATGGCGCAAAAAATAGCCAATTTCTTATTTTGTTTCCTTAAAAATAAAACAGATAATAAACAAAAAAGGAAAACTCCTCCAGCCAAACCCAAATAAGCGCCTCTAGTTTGCGTATAAACCAAGGCCACAACGAAAAAACCAGCAGCACCTAACAATAAAACATTCCAAAAATACCCTTCAAAAAATTTTCTTTCTATAAAAATAAAGCAAAATCCAATTGCAAACAGTAAATAAGCCGCTAAGTATGAAGGATTTCCAAAAATACCAGAAAGCCTATCTTGAGTTGCCAAATTTAGCCAAGCATACGAAGACACCAAAAAGGCCGTAATTATAAAAACCAACAATAGAATTTTCCATTCTTTATAAGTTTTAAACACAGACAAAATCATTAAAAAATATAAAATCCAAAATCCATATTGGATAACCCCATCTTGTCTTTCTATAGTAGAAAAAAATGATACATTTGGTGAAACTCCTAGAAAAGCAACTACAACTTGAACCAAAAAGAAAAATAGAAGACCTATAATTAAAATATTTTTTAAGGATAAAAACCGATTTTGGAACCCTGTTTTTTCTTTTTTAAACATTAACCAAATCCAGAAAAAAAACGCTAAACATACTAAAAAACGAAAACTATAGACCTTTCCTGAAATAAAAGGGAAATACAAAGCCCTTATTTTTATAAAAGGCAATATGCAAATTACAGATAATAATAGTGTCTGTAAAATTATTTTTATGGTTTTATAAGATATCATATTTTAAATAATCTTATCATATTTTTACCTAATTTCAAACAAAAACCCCCGCATTGTGCGGGGGTTTTTGACCTGTTTAAAGTTCTACAGGAAAACCTCAATCAGACTATGACCTTAGGTTCAAGTATGCCTTGCTTGTTTCAAGATCAGTGATACCCCATGTTTGGGTGTAGTATGATCCATCAACATCAACATCGCTTGTTCCCCATTTGACATCCAAAACTTCAAGTCCTGCATAATAACCTACGGCGTATTCTGTTTCGTTGGTTATCCTTGTAGTAACTTCAAAGTACTTGGTGTCTCCTGCGGAAACCTTCCAAGCATATGTGCCAGCTGTGGCATTTGTTGTGAAGGTTTGTGCTACAGTTCCTGTTGCTGAGTCTTGAGCTTGAGCCACGACTCCGCTGGAAGCTGCTGTACTGCTGTAATTTCTTACATAGATATCAGCACCAGTTGCTGTTACGTTAAACCTGATAACTGCATCGGCTGCTTGAGATGTGCTACCCGATGTACCAGCAACGTTAACAATTGATGAGCTTACCAATGCAAAAGTTGGAGCTTGCAAATACATATATGCATTTGCTGGGTCTAAGTTTGAACCTGAAGCTGTTACTGTTGCAAAAGTTGAAGCATCTTCTCCTGAAATATCTGTTGCTGTCAAGTTTGCGCTAACCCATGTTCCTTCGCTGAAGTTGGTGTCTTGTCTTGAGATTGTTCCCATGACAGTAAATGTCTTTGTAGTGTCTTTTGGAATTGTGACACTAAGATTTGAGAAGGTTGAGGTTGCGGCTGTGCTTGTAGAAGCTAACTCTGTAGTTCCGTCAAGAAGTTTAACTGTTGGCAAAACTGTTGCCAATGTATCGCTGGAATTAGCTTGAATTCTTACAGTCCTCAAAATAACATCATTGTTTTTAGCTTTAACGTCAAATTTCATCAAAACAACATCATCTGTTTGAGCTGTTTCTTGAACAATAACGTTTCTGGCTTTTGGATTATCTGTGTTGGTAGAAACTGTAAGTGTTCCTGTGTCACCTGTTGTGATAACAAATGTACTTGTTGACAATGCAGATGATGGACCAGTCTGGCTTATGCCAGCCCCATCGGTTGCACGAACTGCATTAATACCAAATTGAATTGTAGGAGTACATGTTGTAGCTCCAACTGGCAAACCAGCTGAATCAACACTCAAAGTAATTTTCTTTGTAGTGTCTTTTGAAACAAGCATATTTAAACCTTCAACTCTTACCATGTAATCGCTTCCAATTGTTACTTCTGTTGTATTGGCAGAAGTGACAGCAACGCTCTTTGATGTTGTTCCATCAGAAATAGTGGCTGCTGAAATCATTGTCCAAGGTCTTACATTACATGAAGTTTCGCTAACTGATGTAAAATGTACATCCAAACGATTTACTACAACGTCTGATCCTGTTGCTTTTACATCAACTGCTGCAACTGCAACGTTAGACTGTCCAACGTTCATCTCAATCCCGCTAATTGGGCTTACAGATTTTGTAACTGTAATTGAACCTTCAGCTCCTGGTGTTGTTACGCCTGGTGTTGTAGGTGTTGTTGTCCCAGGTGTTGTTGTGACAAGAGTGTTTAATGCTGCTCTTGTTAATGGTCCTACTTGATTTGCAGGTGTCCATCCTTTGGCTGCCTGGAACTGTTGAACTGCTGCTAAGGTCAATGAACCAAAGTAGCTGGTTTCCATTCCGGCTGAGCCTACTCCTGTTGTTGCTACTGTATAACCATTGCTATTCAAAAGGCTCTGTAAACATTTTACATCTGTTCCTGTTGAACCAATTGTTAAAGCTCTTGTGAAAGTGACTCCTGTGCAAGCGGCTGTGCTTGTAGCAGGTGTAGCTCCACCTTGTAATGCAACCAATTGAGCTTGCAATGTGGCAATTTGTGCCAAAAGCTCGTCAATTGTTACACCTTGAGCTGCTCCAGGAGCAACTAATGCGACCAATGTCAATCCGACAATGGCTGCGATAATTGTTCTTTTTATACTCATTTTAGTGTTTTTTGTTTGTTATTTAATTTTTATTTTCTTTTCTCGCCGGTCGACCTTGTCCCGCTAGGCGGGATTTTAAGAGTTCGCGATTTTACGTACTAACCACGAATTACGGCTCGTCTAATGTCTCCATTAGATGACTACTATTAAATTTATCAATAGTAATCATCTAACGGAGACGGCAGGTACGCCTACCTTTTTACTAATTTAACGGACTTGTTGTATCAATTGTGCTTGTTGCGTTGATTATATCTGTGTCTGTTTGGCTGGTGCTATTGACTGAATCCAAAATCTTTTCCAGCGCTTCAATATATTTGCCTTGCTCATATAAGTCTTTTATTTCCACCAAGCTAACTTCTTGTTCTTCAGTTAGTGTTGCTTTTTCCAATTTTTCTATCTCGTTTTGCACATATGGAGCCATAGCTTGATTTAAATCTTTTATACCTTGGCTCTCGGTTAAATCTGTCCCTGGCATATCAGCTAATACTTTATAGTTGTTTGCAATTTTTGTTAATGTTTGCGAGTCTTGAGGCGGATTGTCTTTCAAATTTTTGGCAAGCTCTGAAGCGTTTATGTTTATTTCATTGATAGCTGAAGGGATATTACTTGTTTTGCCCTCCTTTGCAGCTAACGCCAAATCATTTATTCTATTATTTAAAGCTACAAGATTTTGCTGAACCCCTGGCTGGCCAGACAAAGCAGCTTCTGATTGTTCTGCCATTTTTCTTACAGGAAATAGCAAATCACCTGGCATTGTATATTGGGCAAATCCTACCAAACCTACGGCTATAAAAGCCAATGTTGCAAAAGAATATGCTAACTTTCTATGTATAAGGGATGATTTAATAATGTCAAAAACACTGGCTTTTCTAACTAAATTTGTAATAATTCTCTTTTCTGGTGCTCCATTAAAGATCTCTGATTTAACTAAAGTAACCCATTCCGTCCTGGGTTTGATTCCTTTAAGCTCTTTTATTGATTTTATTAAATCTTTTTGGTTCATATTTTTAACCCTTGTACTATTATGACGGAATTCTACGGAAAACGTTACATCCCTCATAAGAGCTTCCCTTTTTCATATTCTGAAACTTTTCTAAGGGTTGCAGATTATCAAGATCCCAACATTTTTTAAACTCTGCCTCTTCCGAAGAAGTATATTTAAATAGACTCCTTGGTTTAATATGATCAACCTGCCAATATGCGCCGTAATTTTCCCATGTCATATTCTTATCAAACTTCTTCTCTAAATGTCCTATTAAATCCTCAAGACTATAATTAACTAAGTTTTCCCATTTCCTACCCGCTTTCTTGCCTTTTAAAGACAGTCCCATAAGATTCCCCATATTGCAATCCAGTCGAAATTTAGGACTATTTTTTCTTAATTGTTTAAAATAATTACTAATTCTTTCTTTTGTTTTAGGAAGTTGTGCGTATTGTTTCAAATATCCCGGATTTTTCTGAAGCCATCTTCTCTGTCTGCTTACGGCATTCTCTATATTATTCTGCTCCCATTTCTTTTTATTACATTTGGGACAGATTTCTTTTTCTTGTCTATATTTTATCTTGAATTCTCCCTCACAATTCTTACAAATTTCTTTATACTCTTGTTTTTTTAGTCTTAATTTCGCAACCATAGCCCTGATGCCAGACTCCCCTCTACTTGGAAATTGCTGTAATAGCTTTCTTTTAGACAAAACCGGATAAAATTCTCGTAATTTTTCTATCTCTTCATCGCTCCAAAATCCTCTAGACGTATTAATCTTATTTCTTTTTAACTCTCTAAGAATAGTATTATAACTGCATTCTTCATCCTTGCTTATTTTATAAGAACTTTCTCCGCTTTCGTATCTTTTCACGATATCTGTCTTAAAGTGAGTTCTTAATGCCATAAATTAATAGAATTTAAAGTTATTTATGACTCTTGTATCAGCCCCCTGAGCTCTTTGAGTCCTCTATGTAGCATTACTCTTACTGTCCCTGCTGGTTTGTCTACTAATTTTGCTATCTCTGCAATGGGCATATCCTCCAAATAGTGCCACATTATAATGTCTTGGTGCTCTGGTTTCAGCTTTTTTATAGATACCTTTATAGCGCTTATATCTGCACTTAAAACAGCTTTATCGTGGACATTATCGCCAGAATCAGCTATTTCTGCCAAAATTTCAGAGGAAACAGTGTTTGTCCTACCCCTTTCCCTATAATAATCCACCACAGCATTTCTTGCTATTTGATACAAAAAAGCGCTGGGATTGTCTATTGCTCCTGCTTTATTTTGATACGCCTCCCACCCTTTCATAAATACTTTTGAAGTAATATCCTCTGCTGTATCTTGGGAATCTACCTTCAAATAAACAAATCTATATATTTTTTCAATATATTGATCGTAAATCTGACTAAATTGTTCTTTTATCTCATCCATACTATAAGCTCTTATATTACACTAAATAGTCGTAAAAGTCAATATTTAATAGGACATTATCGTGTCCTATCCTTTGATTTTGTAAAAAACCTTGTTAAATTCGCCCTGCCTGTCTATTTTACCCATTTTCAGTAATTCATCCAAATCTCTTCTTATTGTTCTTTTTGTCACATTTGCCAAGACCCTTTGGAAATCCATAACTTGGCCCTGCTTATTTTTAGACAAAAATTCAAGTATTTGGCCTTGCCTCGAAGTAATCTTTAGTAAAGGCGAGCTTTGCTTCACCACAGGCTTAATTGCTTCCGGCCTTTGTGGCCTGGTAATTAAACTCTCGCTATCTGGTTTTAAATATTTTTTTATCTTTTCATATTCAGCGGAAACAATAATACAGTTCATAGAATTCAGCCAGCCCTGCGATCTTCCAATCTCAAAATATCCCAAAACAACATCAATATCCTCCATTAGCCGTACTTTATTTTTTGCCCTGTCTGCTGAAAAATAATCTTTAAAAGACAGCCATCCATCACTTTCAGATACCAAAATTAAGCTTTCCATTATAGACAAAACTTTTTCTTTGGCCTTGTTTTTCAGCGGATCAGCCTCCGGAAAAAATTCGAGCAAGCTGTATGCGGCGTTTGTCAGTTTTATAAATTTTTCTTCCATTCCACTAAAACTAACAAAAATTAAACCAAAAGTCAAAATACACTTTTTGTGCAAAACGTTTAATAATTATATCATAAACCTCCAAAAAATTCATCTGTGGAAAAGTATAAAAAAACCACTAGCCTTAGCTAGCGGTACTAGTTTTCCCATGCTCACCTTCTGTGTCTCCTCCGCCTATGATTAGATATAGCTACAAGAGAAGGAGGATCACACCCTTTTTTCCATTCCTTAAATGTTTTTTCCATTTTTTTGAGACTTATAAGCGACACCCCCCAAAAAACAAGGATGAAGAACGGCCCCGCCATAGAAAGAAATCTCAGAAGAAAGAGCGGGATTTTGTATTCCGTTTCGCTGTTTTGCTGGCAGGAATACAGTAATACAAAGCCCACGACAGCCGCTACCCAAAGAGTAACAAGCCCACGGACTTCTCTATTCAAAAAGGCCTTCATGGCACCACCCCTTTACCGCAGAATGCGGCAAAAAAGAGAATTGGAAAAGGTCTAATCCTGCAAATAATCATACTGCCAAAGAGCCCGCATGTCAATTATCTTATCCACCTATTTCCCAGTGATAAATTGGCCACAAGCCGCCTTAATATCTTCGCCAAAACGATAACGCTGTACAAAGTTTATACCAGCACTTTTTAACACACCTTTAAACGCCTCCACTCTTTTGGTGGTGGATGGTTCAAACTCTCCTGCTTTGTTGTATAAAATTAAATTCAGAAAATATAACTTTTTATTTATTATAATCGCCAATTCTTTTGCGCATTCTTTTGAATCATTAACTTCATTTATCAAGACATATTCAAACATCACTTTTCTGTTTGTTTTTTTAATATATTTATCTACGGCTTCCAACACTTTTGACAGGGGGTATTTTTTATTGATGGGCATTAGCTCTTCACGCAATTTATCATTGGGTGCGTGCAAAGAAATAGCCAGGTTGCACTGGGGACAATCTTGGCTGAATTTTTGTATACCTTCTATAATACCGGCTGTGGAAACAGAAATAGATCTGGCTCCTATATTAAAATATTCCTTATTATTTAAAATTTTTATTGCTTCTATCACGTTTTCATAGTTTAAAAACGGCTCACCCATTCCCATAAAAGTCACATTTGTAACCCGCGAAAGCCCGGCTTTTCCCGCGAAAGCCGGGCTTTCGCGAAAATACCTTTCAAAAAAAATCACTTGCTCTAAAATTTCATAAAC
>Ga0268277_1000264_pt1 | contig 43795 bp, 45 predicted proteins | sample saktaG_5_FD_190132 | JGI IMG/M metagenome (GOLD analysis project Ga0268277, IMG submission 190132) | Saline water microbial communities from Sakinaw Lake, British Columbia, Canada - sak_2010_1_5_50m | ecosystem: Environmental > Aquatic > Non-marine Saline and Alkaline > Saline ... | reverse complement strand
TAAATTAAAATTATTAATAATTAATCAATAATATGATTAAGCCCCTGGGTATTTTAATTATTTTTCTTTTTGTCGTAACCGTCGGCGGAATTTTAGTATGGCAATTCTGGTCAGGCGGAGAAACGCCGTCTCCAGCACCCACTCCGCCCACAGGCGACGAAGTAACAACAACAACCAACGCAACCGCGGGCTGGCAGATATACACGAATGATGCGTATAATTTTGAAATAAATTACCCTCAAGACCTTGAGGTTAAAATGGGTGATAAGGCTTGTGTTTATACAGATTTTTTTGGCCCTTGTGTAGTCGCTATTGAAAGACCTCAAACAGAATGGGATAATCCCAATATTACCGAAGGCGTTGATATATATGTTGGTGAATCAGAACAAAACTTACAGTATTGTTTAAAAAAATATAAATTAGCAACATCTGATATGATGGACACAGAAATTAATGGCGTTGTTTTCAAAAAACAAAGAGGCGAATTAGATGCTTCTATGGGTGGCAAGAGAACTATTGGCGATATATATACCACAATATTCGACAATAAGTGTTATGCATTAACTTCAAAATTCTATTATGTAAGTATAGAATTTGCAGCAGGAGCTGGGGCCCTTGGAGACGACAGAAATACCGCTACTCCGGAAGAAATAAAAAAAGAAGAAGCGATGATAAATAACGCATTAGATGAATTTGATAAAATAATTGAAACTGTCTCTCTTAAAAACAGTGAAGATTAAATCAATTAAAGCACAGGCAATATTGGATTCGCGAAAAAATCCGACCATAGAGGTTACAGCGGAAACCGCTGATTTTTCAGTTAAAGCAGGAGTTCCTTCCGGCGCTTCCACGGGCAAATTGGAAGTAAAGGTTATAGATGTCCCGAAAGCGATTAAAAATGTAAATGAGATTATTGCTCCGCAACTAATTGGCAAAGACCCATCAAAGCAAAAAGAAATAGACGGTCTCTTGATTGATATTGACGGAACAGATAATAAGTCGGTTTTAGGAGGCAATGCAGTCGTAGGCGTATCAATGGCTATCGCCAAACTCGGCGCCAAAGCTAAAAATATCCCTCTCTGGCAACATATCTCTCAATGTTTAGAGGTTCAATCTTCAAACATTCTGAATATGCCGGTGCCTTGCTTTAATGTTATAAACGGAGGCGCGCACGCCCGGAATGATTTGGACATTCAAGAATTTATGATTGTCCCACAAATGAATAGCTTCTCGGAAAATTTCCAGGCAGCAAAAGATATCTACCAATCATTAGAAGCGATTTTAAGCAAAAAATTTGACAAACTCCCAATGGGGGACGAAGGGGGATTTGCTCCTGAAATTTGTTCTACTGTTGAAGCGTTGGATTATTTGGGAGAGGCGATTGTCAAAGCCGGACTGGATAAGAAAGAGGTAAAATTTATCCTTGATTGCGCAGCCACTCATTTCCAAGAAAAGGAAATTTATCAATTTGAAGGATTACCGTTCAGCAGAAATGCCCTACTTGAATTTTATACCGATTTAATTGTAAAATATCCTATTATTGGGTTAGAAGACCCTTTTGCGGAAGATGACTGGCAGGGATTTCAAGAAATTTATGGCAGGATAGGAGATAGGGCGACAATTATCGGAGATGACTTATTGGTTACGAATCCGTTAAGAATAAAAGAGGCGATTGAGAAAACCGCTTGCAACGGCGCAATCATTAAACTGAACCAAATAGGAACGATAAGCGAAGCGATAGAAGCAATTAAATTGGCAAAAGAACATAAATGGAAAATAGTTGTTTCCCATCGTTCGGGCGAAACAATAGATGACTTTATCGCTGATTTTGCGGTGGGGGTTGGCGCCGACTTCATAAAATCAGGCGCGCCAGCTATGCCGGAACGGCTGGCAAAATATAATAGATTATTATTAATTGAAGAAAAAGAATATGAAAAGTAAAAGTATCTTATACCTCATTGCTGTTTTGGCGGTGGCCACGGTTGTGTTTTTGATTTGGATATTATTTTCCCAAGGAGGAAATCCTGCACCATCCCCAAGTCCTGCGTCACCCATAAACGAAACAGAAAATCGGCGAACATACAATAATGAGGAGTATGGTTTTGCAATGCAATATCCTGAAACTTGGACAAATGATAAATGTGCCAAGACCATAGTATTCGGACCAAAAGAAAAAGTTGAAGCGCTGAAGACCAATGATTGTAGCATTACTATGGCAAAGGATTTAATGTTTGCTATTAATTTTCGGACAACGCAACAATATGAGGAAATTATTGTTCCTTTTCGCAAGACAGACGAGGATAAAAATGTTGTTTTAGACAAAATTATGATTGGCGGTTTGCAAGTCCCGTTCTACAGAACAGAATATTTGCGTGATGCGTCTATGGGATTCAAGGCAGGGGACATTGTCACGGATGTTTTGGTTCCAGTTAAAGACGGGTATTTGGAAATCACCTTGTTAGACAATCAATACATAGACATCTATAATAATATGATTAAAAGTTTTCAATTCATATCTAATTAATTTGATTATGTATAAGTTGGTTTTATTAAGGCATGGGGAAAGTGTCTGGAATAAGGAAAATCGCTTTACCGGGTGGACCGATGTCGGTCTGACCGAAAAAGGCGAACAAGAAGCGATTGAGGCGGGCAAAATTCTAAAACAAGAAGGATACATTTTTGATATTACTTTCACTTCGGTTTTAAAAAAGGCAACCAGAACATTAGAAATTGTTTTAATGGAAATGGGGTTGAAAAATATTCCAATGGAAAAATCCTGGCGCCTGAATGAACGGCATTACGGCGCATTACAGGGACTAAACAAAGCGGAAACAGCTGAAAAATACGGAGAAGAGCAAGTCCTGTTATGGCGAAGAAGCTATAGCGAAAGACCGCCGGCTATCACAGAAGACGATGGAAGATATCCGGGCAAGGACTTCTTGTATCAGAATGTAAAGAAAAAGGAGATTCCCCTTACCGAATCATTGGAGGATACGGAGAAAAGATTATTACCATACTGGCAACAAGAGATAGCGCCGGCGATTACAGCGGGGAAAAGGGCTCTAATCTGCGCGCACGGAAACAGCTTAAGGGCGTTGATAAGATATTTTGACAATATCTCTCCTGAAGAAATTCCGAAACTGAATATCCCTACCGCTATACCGCTCGTTTATGAATTGGATGAAAAATTAAAGCCCTTGAAGCATTATTATCTTGGCGATATGGAAAAGATTAAAAAAGCCACTCAAGTCGTGATTAATCAGGGTAAGGTTTTCAAAAAAAAGATATTATGATAGAATGACCAACTATTACCAATCAATCAATAATTAATAATCATTAAACATTATGGAAAACGAAAAAAGATTATCAACTGTTTATATAGGAGGAATTTTAGCAATCTTGTTGGCGATTTTGTTGTATCAGAATTTTGTTCCCGGAGCGTTTAGCTTTAACAAAAGCACAGGGATAAGCGGAGAATTGTCCAAAGATGATGCAGCCCAGAAGGCCATGACTTATATCAGGGAGAATTTAGCTTCTCCGGATACAGAGTTTAGTTTGACCGGAAGCGATGAAAAAAATGGCGTCTACGAGGTAAGATTTGATGTTATGGGACAAAACGAAAAGGTCTATGTCACGAAAGACGGAAACATCTTATTTCTCAATTCTTTTGATATGAATCCTCCTGCGGAAGAAGCATTGGCTAAAACCGATAAGCCGGAAATTGGCTTATTTGTAATGGCCTTTTGCCCGTATGGCAATCAAGCGGAAACGGCGATGAAACCTGTGGTTGATTTTTTTGGCGACCGAGTGGATATCAAGCTTCACTATATCTTCTATAGCGACTATGGCACCGGTTACCCTGATTATTGCATTGATAAAGAAAACCAATATTGTTCAATGCATGGAATTCAAGAGTTAAATCAAGGAATAAGAGAATTATGCGTTCAGGAATACCAGCCGGATAAATTGTGGAGTTTTGTGGCAGCGATTAATGAGCAAACGACTGCTCAAGATGTGGACAATAAGTGGGAATCAATCGCCCAAGGAGTAAAAATTGATTTAGAAAAAATTAAGCAATGCGAAGCAAACGAGGCGACAAATCTCTTAGCCCAAGAAGTTGGGTTAGCAAACCAGCAATATCCGGTGCAAAATCCGGCCAGCCATAATGGTTTAGAGACAGACAAAATAGCGGGTTCGCCGACACTCATTATTAATGGCACGATTTATGATGGCGCCAGAAGCGCCAATGATTACAAAAATGCCATTTGCTCCACCTTTAACAATCCTCCGGCCGAATGCGAGCAGGAAATAAACGAAAGTGGGAGCACTGCGAATTCCGGAAGCTGCGAATAAGGCATCAACAATCAGTGATAAATGTTCATAATTAATGATTAACCCGCCCGGGGCGGACAAGTGATTAATTATTAATGATTATTCAATATGGCGGTTGTAAAGGTGTATTCAACTCCAAGTTGCCCTTATTGTGAGATATTAAAACAATTCCTTTATGAAAAAGGGGTAAAATTTGAAGTTATTGATGCGTCTGATAACGAAGAAGCTCAAAATTACATCTTTGAAAAGACCGGAAAAATGACGGCGCCAGTGATAGAAATTGATGATGAAATTGTGGTCGGGTTTGACAAAGCGAAAATAATGAAATTACTTAATCTTAAGGATTAAAATTAATCTAAACTTATGGTCAAAATAGCTATAAACGGTTTTGGTAGAATTGGTCGGCTTACCTTGCGCCACATTCTTAAAAACCAGCCGAATATCCAAGTCGTGGCAATCAATGATTTGGATTCAGCCGATAGCTTGGCTCATCTTTTGAAATATGATTCTTCCTATGGAATTTATGGTAAATCAGTCAAGACCAAAGACGGGAAGATGCTCGTTGACGAACATACTATCGAAGTGTTTTCCGAACCGAATCCGGAGAATCTTGCTTGGAAAAAATTGGAAATTGATGTGGTTCTGGAGTGCACGGGCGCATTCAGGACTCGCGAACTTGCCTCAAAGCATTTGAAAGCAGGGGCCAAAAAAGTTATTATATCCGCGCCTGCCAAAGACGCAGACATTCCAAGTTTCGTTTTGGGAGTCAATGAAAATGAATATAATTCCCAGAAAGACGATATTGTTGATATGGGTTCCTGCACCACTAATTGTCTGGCACCGGTAGTAAAAGTACTTGATGATAATTTTGGAATCGCAAACGGATTTATGACCACTATCCACAGCTATACCAACGACCAGCGGATACTTGATTTGGTTCATAAGGACTTGCGCCGAGCGAGAACCGCAGGCGCAAACATTATCCCCACCAGCACGGGCGCAACCACGGCAATAGGAAAAATAATTCCAAAACTTAAAGGCAAAATAAACGGACTGGCAATCAGGGTCCCAACCCAAACGGTTTCTCTGCTTGATTTGGTCTGTAGTTTGGGGAAAGAGGCGACTGTTGCTGAAATTAATACTGCCTTTAAAAAAGCGGAAAGAGAAAAAAACTTTCAAGGCATTTTAGCCACCGAAGACGCGCCGTTGGTCTCAATGGATTTTAAGGGAAATACTTTTTCTGCTATTGTTGATACTTTATCCACAATGGCAAACGGTAAAATTGTAAAAGTGATTGCTTGGTACGATAACGAATGGGCTTATGCCTGCCGTTTGGCCGCATTCACCGAGTTTATAGGAAAACAAATTTAAAAACTATGAGAATAACCAAGTGTGACATATGTAAAAAACAAATTAAGGGAAAGCCAGTAACTGCAGGGCTTGGATTTTTTCTTAATGTTGAGCTTTGCGAAAAATGCGGGGCTTCAATTCTGAAATTTTTGAAAAAACATAAGTTTATAAAGCCAAAAAGAGCTAAAAATAAAGAACTTTAGATTATACTTTCAACTATACCCCTGTAGCCGCGCAAGCGGTTTTTTTATGTTGAAATTTAGCAGTTGTTAGGGTCAGACCCTAACAACTGTAAAAAATTTGACTTGTTTATTAATTTATGATATTGTTTATTTATCAAATATAGCACCTAAAAAATCTATAGAGGAGGAAGCAATGAAGAAAGAACTGTTTTGCCCCGTAGTGGCATGGGTTATCCTGGTGATGGTAATTCTGGGGGGCACAGCTTTCGGATGGGTGGCACAGAGACAGAACCATCTCGACCAAACAAGATGGCAAGCGGTCTATTTGGCTGAACTTTCCGGTTACCTCTCCCCGCGCTATGATTGGCCCACCTTGCTTTCACCGGCATTGGTGGCCGAAACCCGGTTAGCGGCGACGTTAACAACCACTTTGGTTGGCCAAAGCCAAGAACCCGAGAAAGAACTGTCTAAAGACCTAATTCTTTTCTCGGGAACAAACCCAGAAGATGGAAGTTCGAACAGCAGATTGTTCCAACTTATGTGGAAATACCCGGGCGCTATCAAACAAGCCCTGAAAGGCAAGCCGGATTCGGCCATAGAATTGGAGCAAAGATGGGCAGAAACCCGTTTTATTCCTTTCTTCCCGTTTGGAGTTACCCTACTCTTGGAATTCCTATTCATAGGTCTCTTGTGTTTCGCTTGTGCAACCTTAATCGCACAGGACGAAAGAGGCGGTTCTGCAGATGGTGACGGAGGTATTGACACATAGGCAACACTTTCGAACACGGCTCACAGTTTCAACTGCGGGCCTTTTTATTTCTTGCGCAGTTTTACCGAAGTCGAACTTTAGAATCCATTTTGTTTTCATTTTTTAAAATATGGGATACAATAACAAAACATGCTTTTAGATTTTGAAGGGACCAATAAACTGCTTGCGAAATATGGGATTCCGCAGGCAAAGGCCAAGATTGTTACGATTACCAAAGAAGCAATCTTGTTTTCAAAACAACAGGGATTTCCTGTGGTTCTGAAAATTTCTTCCCCGAAAATAATTCACAAAACAGACATCGGAGGAGTTATTATGAATATCAAAGATGAAAAAGCTCTTTCGTCCGCTTGGGAAAAAATTAAAAAAATCGCTAAATCAAAAAAGGCGGAAACCCTGATTCAAAAAATGATTCCCGGAGAACAAATTATTATCGGCGCCAAACAAGACCCTGTCTTTGGGCCAATCGTTATTTTCGGGCTTGGCGGGATATTCGTGGAAATCTTAAAGGATGTTTCTTTCCGATTAGCGCCCATAACCAACAAAGAAGCAAAAGAAATGATGGACGAAATTAAAGGAAGCAAAATCCTCAAGGGTTTCAGAGGAAAAAATCCGGTTAATCTCCTGAAGTTAGAGGAGATTTTATTATCCCTTTCCTCAATGATTACAAACGAAAAAAGAGTTAAAGAAGTTGATTTAAATCCTGTGGTAGCAAATGACAAAAACGCTTTTGTAATTGACGCTAAAATTATTTTATGAAATTAGATTATTTGTTTAATCCAAGAACTATTGCTGTTATCGGCGCTACTGACCGGGTGGGCTCGGTTGGCAGGGGATTGGTAAAAAATTTACTTGAGAATAAAAGCTCACCCGCCCGAGGCGGGCATGGAATATCCGGCCGAGGCGGATTTAGAAAAAGAATTTTTTTAGTAAATCCTAATAGAAAAAAGGTTTTTGGCATTGAAACTCTGCCCTCTGTTTTAAAGATAAACGAGAAGGTTGATTTGGCAATAATCGCTGTGCCGGCCGAAATCGTACCAAAAATTGCGGAACAATGTATTCAAAAAAAAGTAAAATCAGTTATTATTATTTCCTCCGGATTTGCCGAAACAGGGCAAAAGGGGGCTATCTTGCAGGATAAGGTAAAACAGGTCTTAAACCGCGAGAATATACCATTTATTGGCCCTAATTCTTTAGGCATTTTAAGACCCCCTACGGGGCTTAACGCCTCCTTCGCTCCATTAGCCCCCAATAAAGGCAATATCGTCCTTATATCTCAATCAGGAGCCCTTATAGACGCTATTATTGATACTTCAGACGGCAAATTTTGGGGATTTTCAGCCATAATATCCTACGGCAATGAAGCGGGCTTAACTTTGAAGGATTTCTTAAATTGGGCAAAAAATGACCCAAAAACAAAAGTGATTGCTCTATATTTGGAAGGGCTGAAAAACGGCAGGCAGTTCTTTGAAGCAGCCAGGGAAGCAAGCGCAAAAAAACCGGTGGTAATCCTGAAGGGCGGAAAAAATCCCGCTTCCAAAAAAGCGGTTTCGTCCCATACTGGCGCTTTAGCGGGAGAAGGCCGAATATATTCCGCTGCCTTTAAGCAGGCCGGCCTGATAGAGGCCTCTTCCATAGAAGAGCTCTTAGATATTTCGAAAACATTATCATGGCATGTAAAATGTAAAAATGGAATTGCCATTATCACCAATGGCGGAGGAGCGGGAATTCTAACCGCTGATTATTGTTTTCAATCCGGAATAAAACTGCCTATGCCCCATCAAACAACATTAAAAAAAATAGAAAGTTCAAAATTGATGCATCCCGCATATTCCCGAAGCAATCCAATGGATATAGTCGGAGACGCTCTTTCTGACAGATATAAAATTGCCATAGAGGCAATGATGGCTCAAAAAGATATTAACGGTTTAATGGTAATCCAAACTCCGCAGACAATGACCGAACCAATAAAAAATGCTAAGATTATAATAGAGGCGCAAAAGAAATGGCCCCAAAAGCCAATTATTACCGCTTTTATGGGGGGCAGATTAACCGAGCCGGCAGTGAAAATTTTAGAAAAAAATCATATTCCGAATTTTTCCGACCCATATAGGGCGGTAAGGGCGATGAAATCACTAATAACTAATAACTAATAATTAATCAGTAATCAATAGTCACTAATAATTGATAATTAATTAATGACCGCTAATCATTGATTATTAATCACTTTATGTTTAAAAAATATATTGTTTGGTTTAAAAACATCGGGATTAAAGATATTCCTCTGGTAGGCGGGAAAAACGCTTCTCTCGGGGAAATGTTCAGACATTTGGTTCCTGAAGGGATAAATATCCCCAATGGCTTTGCTCTGACTTCTCTTTCTTATTTTTATTTTCTCAAAGAAACCGGGGTCTATGACCAGCTTAAAGAAATTTTTGAAAAATTTAAACCAAACGATATTAACAGTTTACAGGAAACAGGCAAGAAATGCAGAGAGTTGATTTTGGGAGCGGAAATCCCCAAGAAATTGGAAAGAAAAATCGTTAAGTATTACAAAAAACTTTGCCAAATCTATAAAGAAAAAAATGTGGTAGTCGCGGTGCGCAGTTCTGCCACGGCGGAGGACCTACCCACCGCCAGTTTTGCCGGCGCGCAGGAAACATACCTGAATGTCAAGGGAGAAGAAGAACTTTTGAAGGCAGTCAGAAAATGTATTTCATCTCTTTTCACGGACAGAGCCATTGCTTACCGCCAGGAAAAAGGATTTGACCATTTGCGGATTGCTTTATCGGTCGGAATTCAAAAAATGGTTAATTCCGGAATTGGCTCTTCGGGAGTAATGTTTACCCTGGATACGGAAACCGGATTTTCTAATGTTGTGCTAATCAATTCTATTTGGGGCGTAGGAGAAATGATTGTGAAAGGGAAAATAACTCCTGACGAATTTTTTGTTTTTAAGCCCACCCTCAAAGAGGGATACAAATCAATAATCGTTAAAAATCTTGGCAGAAAAACCAAAAAACTTGCCTATAGCGTCAAGGGCGGATTAAAAGAAATGCTCGTGGAAAAAGAGCAGCAACTGAAATTTTCTTTGTCTGATAACGATATTGTTATTTTGGCAAAATGGGCCTGCAAAATTGAGGACTACTATTCCGGCTTAAATGGAAAATGGATGCCACAGGACTTAGAGTGGGCAAAAGACGGAAAAACCGGAAAACTTTTTATTGTCCAATCAAGGCCGGAAACAATCCATCGCTCGGAAGTAAAAACAATTTACACCGAATATTCAATCAATGCCAAGACAGCACCCATCCTCAAAGGCATTGCCATTGGAGATAAAATCGGCGAAGGAAAAGTGCGGATTGTCTCTTCAGTAAAGAAAATGAACGAATTTAAGAAAGGGGAAGTTCTGGTCACTAAAATGACCGACCCTGATTGGGTGCCAATTATGCAAATGGCTTCGGCTATTGTGACCGACGAAGGTTCAAAGACCGCCCATGCAGCGATTGTGAGCAGAGAGTTAGGCATACCTTGCATCGTGGGAACGGAAAAGGCGACTAAAATTTTAAAAACCGGACAGAACATAACCGTGGACTGTACTCAAGGATTAAAGGGCAGAATCTATGACGGGAAAGTCCCCTATGAAGTCAAAGAATACAGCCTTAAAAAGGTGCCTAAGACAAAAACAAAAATCAGCGTTAATATCGGCTCGCCGGAATTGGCGTTTAAAACTTCCTTCCTGCCGGTGAAAGGAGTTGGTCTGGCGCGCGAAGAATTCATTATCGCCCAAAAGATAAAATGCCATCCGTTAGCTCTCTATAATTTTGATAAGATAAAAAATGGCAAATTAAAGAAGCAGATTGAAGAATTAACCGTAGAGCATAAGAATAAAAAAGAATATTTTGTGAAAGAGCTGGCCGAAGGCATTGCCCAGATTGCGGCCGCTTTTTACCCGGAGAAGGTGATTGTCAGGTTCTCCGACTTTAAAACAAACGAATACGCTCAATTGATAGGCGGACAACAATATGAGCCGATTGAAGAAAATCCGATGATTGGCTGGAGGGGCGCCTCCCGCTATTATGACGAAAAATTCCTGCCTGCTTTTAAAATGGAATGCGAGGCAATAAAAAGGGTAAGAGATGTTTTCGGGCTGAAAAATGTTTCCGTAATGGTTCCTTTTTGTCGAACTCCCGAAGAAGGAGCAAAGGTAATTGACTTAATAGGGAAGTTCGGACTCAAACAAGGGGAAGATGGCTTAAAAATTTATGTAATGTGTGAAATTCCATCTAATGTGATTTTGGCTGATAAATTTTTGGATATTTTTGACGGTATGAGTATCGGGTCCAATGATTTAACCCAACTCACTATGGGAATGGACAGAGATAATGCCCAAATTGCTCATATTGCGGATGAAAGAAACGAGGCAGTGAAAGAATCGTTAAGGATTGTAATTAGAAAATGCTTGGCAAGGGGAAAATATATCGGCATTTGCGGAGAAGCGCCCTCTACCTTCCCTGATTTTGCGGAGTTCCTGGCCAAAGAGGGAATTGAAGCAATGTCTTTAAGCCCTGATGCAGTGGTCAAAACGCTTGTCAATTTAAAAAAATCCGTAAAAACCAAGAGTAAAAAGGATTAACAAAAAGCTATGCAGAAATACGATGTAATAACATTTGGCTCTGCCAGCGAAGATATATTTATTTTCTCAAAAGAATTTTTTGACCAGAAGCTTTGTTTTCCCTTGGGAGATAAGATTGAGATGGATAAAATGATAATCCGCACCGGAGGAGGGGGGACCAATACTGCCGCCACTTTTGCTTTACAGGGCTTGAAAGTTGCTTTTTGCGGAAGTGTGGGCAAGGACTATGCCGGCTTTTCGGTCTTACTGGATTTGAGAAAACATAAAATATCAACGGAATTCTTAAGCTCTTTAAAGAACAAAACGACAAATCATTCAATAATCCTTAGCAAGAAAGAAAAAGGCAAAGTTATTCTGGTTTATCGAGACGCATCTAATTATGTTCCTAAAAATTTCAATCTGAATAAATTAAAGGCAAATTGGTTTTACTTGGCCCCATTTGCAGGAGAAGGCGCCAAAAGAACAAAACAAATTATTGATTTTGCCTATAAAAACAAAATAAAAGTGGCTTTTAATCCCGGGAAGAGGCAGATTGAACTGTATAAAAAATCGATTAAAACACTTTTGCCGAAAATTGATGTCTTCCTTACCAATGAAAGAGAAACAAAAATGCTTTTCGGCAATCGAAAAACAGAGGATATTTTTCTGGAAATAAAGCCATTTTTAAAAGGACTTTTTGTGACTGGCGGAGAACATGGTTTAATGGCTTTTGACGGAAAATTTATTTATAAAGGCGAAATTTTAAGAAGTAAAATTACTGACTTTACCGGGGCGGGGGATTCATTCGGTTCGGGCTTAGTGGCAAAATTAATAGACAAAAAAAATATAATTGAGGCAATTCAATTCGGAAGCGCAAATACCGCTGCCTGCGTTAAAAAATGGGGAGCAAAAGACGGATTATTAAAAAAGGGACAGAAGTACCGCAAAATTAAAATCAAAAAATATGAGTCCTAAAAATAATTCGCTAAAATATTTTCTGCAAAAAGCGCAAAAAGAAAAATGGGCGATTGGGCAATTTAATTTTTCCACACCGGAACAGCTGGATGCAATCGTATTAGCAGCCAAAAAAGCCAAGGCACCGGTAATTTTGGGGACAAGCGAAGGAGAAGCAAAATTTTTCGGTTTAGAAAAGGCGGTTATTTTAAGAAATTATTATAGAAAAATATTTCCGTATATTTATCTTAACTTAGACCACGGCAAAGATATTAATATCATCAAAAAAGCGGTTGATTTTGGATATGACTGCGTCCATTTTGACGGAGGTGATTTATCCCTTAAGCAGAATATTGAGACCGCCAAAAAAATTGTCCAATACGCTCATAAAAAAGGCATTTTGGTTGAAGGCGAGATAAAATCCATTAAGGGTGGTTCGGAAACGCACAAAGGAATATTAAAATTTGATAAAAAGAGATTTGAGGATATTCCTCAAGCAATAAAATTTGTTCAGGAAACCGGAGTTGACAGCTTGGCAATTAATATTGGCAATGTCCACGGAACATACAGGAATAAAATACGATTAGACATTAATTTATTGAAAAAAATAAATAAAGAGCTCGAAGTATTTTTGGTTTTGCACGGCGGCTCCGGGACAGACGATAATGATATTAAAAAAGCCGTTAAAAATAGAATTGTAAAAATAAATATCAACACCGAGTTAAGAGAGGTATGGAAAAAATCTTTGCTAAAACATTTGAAGAAACGGACCATTAAACCTTACCAAATTTTGCCTTTTGTGATAAAAGACATTCAAGATAAGATTGAGGAAAAAATCAAGCTCTTCGGTAATCGTTAGTTGTTAGGGTCTGACCCTAACAGGGCACTAACAGGGCAAAAAGAGGAGGAGCCGAAATGAAATTACGAGGCCGGGCCTCGTGGGACAAAATGATAGCTTTATGTCATAATATATGAAAAAAAATATGAAAAAAGATGTAAAGAAAATAATGCTAACAGGGGACAGGCCGACCGGACCATTACATATTGGCCATTATGTCGGCTCGCTTAAAAACAGAGTGGAGTTGCAAGACAAATACGATTGTTATTTCATCATTGCCGATTATCAGGTTTTAACAGACCAATTGTCCAAAACCGAAAACATAGAAAAAAATATCAGAGAAATTGTTTTGGATTATTTGTCAGTCGGCATAGACCCGAATAAATCAACCATATTTGTCCAATCCCAAATACCGGAAATCGCGGAGCTTACTTTTCTTTTTTCAATGCTGATAACAATGGCAAGGGTGGAGAGAAACCCGACTGTAAAAGATGAGATTAGGGCCTCGGGCACTAAAAAAGCGAGTTTGGGTTTCATCGGTTATCCGGTTTCGCAAGCAGCGGATATTCTATGCGTGAGAGCGGATGCGGTGCCGGTGGGTAAAGACCAATTGCCCCATATTGAAATTACGCGGGAAATTGCTACCACCTTTAATCGTTTATTCGGAAAAGTATTTCCTGTTCCGGAAGCGATTTTGAGCCAGACCCCGACTTTGCCCGGGTTAGACGGACAAAAAATGTCAAAATCAAGAAACAATGCCATATTTTTGTCTGACAGCCCCAAGGTTGTTGAAGAAAAAATAATGAAAGCTATTACCGACCCGCAAAAAATAAAAATAGACGACCTTGGCCGACCGGAAATCTGTAATATCTACCAATATTATCAGGCATTTTTCCCGAAAAAAGGGGAAGAGATAAAACTATTATGTGAAGGCGGAAAAATCGGCTGCGTTGCCTGCAAAAAAGAATTGGCGAAAATGCTTAATGAATTTTTAGACCCAATTCGCGAAAAGCGAAGCCAATTTGCCAAAGAACCCAATTTGATAAAAGAAATTTTAGAACAGGGGAGAGCCAAAACCCAAAAAAAAGCCACGAAAACTTTGGCTCTGGCAAAACAAGCAATGGGAATGGAATATCATTTCTAGTAATTTGACAGCGAATTAGAATTCTATTAATATAGAAACATGAATGAAAGCCTTAACTACAATGCAATATTTCGCACAGAGCCAGAGGGAGGATTTACGGTAATTGTTCCCAGTTTACCTGGTTGTGTTACTTATGGTCGCACTCTTCAAGAAGCAAGAAAGATGGCCATTGACGCCATAAGAGGGTATATTATCTCTTTGAAAAAACATCGGGAACCTATCCCCACTGACAGAGAAAGCTTTTTTACTTCTGTAGAAATTAAAAAAGCTCCAGCCCATGCCTAAGTTTTCTGTTATTACTTCTAAAAAGTTAATACAAACTGTCAAAGAACTTGGCTTCCAATTAGACCATACTACTGGAAGTCATTTTGTTTTCTATCATCCAAAAACTAAAAAAAGGGCAGTGGTTCCTTATCATATAAAAGACCTGCCCGAAGGAACAATAATGAGTATTTTAAGAGAAGCAGGTATCAGTAGGACAGATTTAGAAAAGTTAAGAAAAAAGAAATAACTTATTTAATTTTTTCTACTGACATTAGTTTGCTGATTAATGGCAGGTATTTTTTTGCTTTTGTTTTGTTTTTAATTTTGATAGAGACCTCCTCAAGCTCCGCTTTCATTGAAAGCCGGTGTTCGGATTTGTATTTCCTGATTTGAGAGATGACATCAATGGCTGTTTCAAAATCGCTGGCAATGGCCGGAAAATCAAATTTTTTCTCTACTCTTGGCAAAAACGTCAAATGTATGCTTTTCGTTTTTTCTGTTTTTCGGAAATAATCTTGATATACTTCTTCGGTAACAAAAGGCATAAACGGCGCATAGAGTTTTAGTGTCGCCAAAACTGTCTGATAGATTGTAAATTGAGCTGCCTTCAAAGTTGCCTTATTTTTCGGCTCATAGACCCTTGTTTTTACAATTTCAAGATAATTATCGCAGAAATCATTCCGAAAAAAGCTATCTATAATTTCTCTCGCCCTTGGATATTCGTATTTATCCATTTTGGCAACATAATCTTTAACGGCCTTGTTTAACTTTGTAAGAATCCATTTATCTTCATCCTCCAAATTCTTGGCGTCTCTGGTTTTCAACGAATAATTTGCCAGATGCATAAGCGCAAACCGAGAAGCATTCCAAATTTTAGTCGCCGTTCTCTTACCCTGCTGAATTTCTTCTTCGCTGAACCGGAAGTCATCTCCCATGCCTGCCTGGCTTGCCCAATAGCGGACTGCGTCAGTACCGTATTTTTCCAGAATCGCTTCCGGGTCAATCGCATTGCCTTTGGACTTGGACATTTTCTCTCCCTTAGAGTCAAGCACATGGCCGGAGATAAAGACATCGCGCCACGGAAGTTCCTTATAATGCAAATAAGAACGAGCCAGGGTGTAAAACAGCCAAAAGTTAATGATATCATGGGCCTGTGGCCTTAAGGACATCGGGAACATCGCTTCCCTTGTCTTTTTATTTTTGATTGAAGATAAAGCAATTTGCGGAGAAAGAGAGCTGGTTGCCCAAGTATCCAAGACATCGGTTTCCGGAATAAACTCATTACTGCCGCAACTGCACTTCTTGGTTGGACTTGAATGGAGCGGGTCAATCGGTAAATCTTTAATTAAGGGCAAAATAATTTTCCCGCATTTTTTGCAATGCCAAACCGGTATCGGAATGCCGAAATACCTTTGTCTTGAAACACACCAATCCCAACGCAATCCTTTAATCCAATTATCCAATCGAATTTTCATATATTGAGGATACCAATTTAATTTATCCGATTGTTTTAAAAATTGCTCCTTTAAATCAAGGTATTTGATAAACCACTGCTTAGTGGGCAAAATTTCTATTTCTGTTCCGCATCTCTCGTGAACATTAACGGAATGATTAATGCTTTTTTGAGTAACCAATAAACCCTTTTCTCTAAGTTTTTCTATCATCATCTTGCGCGCTGATTTCACCGAGAATCCTTTGAATTCGCCGGCAAGTTCGTTGAGTTCGCCTTGTTTGGTGATTGATATTTTCAAGGGCAAATTATGCTTAAAATACCAATCTAAATCAGTCGTGTCGCCGAAAGTGCAGCACATTACGATTCCGCTTCCTTTTTCTTTGTCCACATTATCGTCTCCTAAAATTTTAACTTTCTGATTGAAAATCGGGACAACAACAGTTTTATTGATTAGGCCTTTGTGCCTTTTATCCTGCGGATGAACGAAAACAGCGACACAGCTTGCCAGAAGCTCGGGTCGGGTAGTGGAAATTATTATTTTTTGCCCGTCTTCAAGTTCAAAATAAATATCGTTGAAAATAGTTGACACCTCCTTGTCTTCAAGTTCTGCTTGCGCAATGGCGGTCTGACAAGCCGGGCAAAAAAGAGTGGGGGACTCTTTCCGGTATATTCTATCCTGTTTAAAAAGCTCTAAAAAATGCTGCTGGCTGATTTTTCGGACCGCCGGACTTATGGTTGAATAAATATCGGAAAAATCACAGGAGATTCCGACTCTTTTCCAGCCAAGAACAAATTCAGGCAAAATTTTCCGAATTGTTTTTTGGCAAAGTTGAACAAAATTCTTCCTGCCAACCTCAAATAGAGTAACGCCATTAGTTGATTCAACCAATTTTTCCGTAGGCAATCCGTTATTATCAACTCCAAAAGGGAAAAAAACGTTTTCTCCCTTCATCCGATGATAGCGGGCGATAATATCCTCATGTGTGTATGAAGAGATATGCCCAATATGCATTTTCCCGCTTAAAGTAGGCGGGTCTGTGTCAATGGAAAAAATTTTCCCTGATTTTTTGGAGTTAAATTTGTGTAAATTTTCTTTCTCCCAAAATTTCTGCCATTTCAACTCCTGTTTTTTGAAATCATATTGTTTTTGCATAGATTTCCTTATTGTATCAGAAATAAAAATTTTCTCAATACTACCGCTTCTCCGGCTGGCATCTACATTGGCATTTTTTTTGATTTCGTGTAAAATAAATAAACATTAGCTGGTTGCTTGAAGAAGCGCCAAAAAACATGAAAAAGATACTCTTAGTCGAGGATGAAAAGATGACAAGAGATATCTATGCCACTAAGTTTCAAGGAGCGAGAGACATAGAGGTAATCTCCGCCATCACCTCCAAAGAGGCAGACGAAGTTTTAAAAAAAGAGAATGTCGATTTGATTGTTTTGGATATCATCCTGCCGGCTGAAGACGGTCTTAGCTACTTAGCAAGATTAAACAAGGCCGGAAGCCATATTCCCATAATAATGCTCTCCAATTTAGAAGGCAAAGAATACCGGCAAAAGGCCAAGGAACTGGGAGCAGCGGAATATTTTTTGAAAACCGATTACACGCCTTCAGAATTATTGGAATTAATTCAAAAATTTTTAATATAGCAATTAAATAAATATGAAAAGAATACTTATAGAAGAAACCCCTCAGCGCATAGGCGAAAAGGTAAAGACAGCGGGATGGGTGCAATCCTGCCGTTCGCATGGAAAATTAATCTTCATTGATTTGCGGGATAAATCAGGCATTTTGCAAACAATTTTTCTACCTGACTTAAAACCGGAGGTTCTGGAAATCGCCAAGAATATAAGGCCCGAATGGGTAATTGAAATCGTCGGAATTATTAAAAAAAGAGGGGAGGGGGTAGAGAATAAAAAAATTGAAACCGGTTCAGTTGAGTTGGCCGTCGAAGAAATAAGAGTTCTATCCGAAGCAAAAACTCTTCCTTTTCCAATTGACAACGATGGATATCAAATTAAGGAAGAAAAACGGCTGAAATACCGATATTTGGATTTGAGGAGACAAAGGATGAAAAATAACCTGATTATTCGGCAAAAAGCAGCAAATTTTATCCGCAATTTCCTGACTGAAAAAGGGTTCGTGGAAATAGAAACCCCGATTCTGACAAAGTCCACGCCCGAAGGAGCGCGGGATTTTTTAGTGCCTTCCCGCTTACAAGCGGGTAAATTTTACGCTCTGCCGCAGAGCCCCCAACAATACAAACAACTTTTAATGGTGGCTGGAATTGAAAAATATTTTCAATTTCCTCATGTTTTCAGAGATGAAGATTTAAGGGCGGACCGCTTATTCGAACACACGCAAGTAGACATAGAAATGAGCTTTGTGGAACAAGAAGATATATTAAGTATGGCCGAAGAGATGACTACTGATTTAGTGGAAAATATTTTCCATAAAAAAATACAAGAAAAACCGTTTCCCAGAATCACTTATGCGGAAGCAATAAAAAAATACAAAAGCGACAAGCCGGACTTGAGAAAAGACAAAGAGAGTGGAGAATTGGCTTTTTGCTGGGTAATTGATTTTCCGATGTTTGAAATACTGGAAGACGGCTCTATTGATGCCGTGCACCATCCCTTTACTTCTTTGACGGACGAAGACCTCAAAAAATTCAAAGAAATGAGCGTTGAGGACTTGAGGAGCGCGAAAGGGAAAAAAGAACTTTTAGGATTCAAGGCAAAACAATATGATTTGGTCCTTAACGGCGCAGAAGTGATGGGCGGTTCAATCAGAACCTATGAGCGGGAAGTGTTAAAGAAAACCTTTGAGGTCTTGGGACATAAGCCCGAAGCAGTGGAAGAAAGATTCGGGCATATCTTGGAGGCATTTGAATATGGCGTTCCGCCTCATGGGGGAATCGCTGCGGGATTTGACCGATTACTTCAAACGATACTAAATGAAAAAAGTATCAGGGAGACGGTCGCTTTTCCGACAGCTACTTCCGGTGTTACCTCTGTAATGGACGCTCCCTCTTCTGTTTCAGACGACCAGCTGAGAGAACTGGGAATTAAAATAGTAAAAAAAGATTAAATAGATGAAATTGGAAACCTGGAAACCAAAGGCAGGATTTAGAATTAATCTGCCCTCAACTAAAAATATTTTAGCCGGAGCATTATTGCTCGCCTTAATTTTGGGGAGCATTTTCCTGGGTAAAATCGCTAATGAATATCTTTACTGGAAAAAGACAAAAGATATTTACACCGCTGCCATAGTGAGTGCGCCGGTGGATTATTCGTTTTTAAAACCGTTCAGAAATTGGAAAATAGGCGAGTTAGAGGGTATCAATGCCAAATCAGCCATAAGTTTAGTAACTGATTCCGGCAACCCGCGTATTATATTTGATAAATCACCCGAGCAGATAATGCCGATTGCCAGCTTGACTAAGCTTCTTACCGCCTATATCTCTCTGCAGAATTATGACCTTAACCAAGAAGTCGTTGTTTCCCAAAGAGCCGTGGATACAGAAGAAAATACCGGCGCACTCAAAGTAGGCGAAAAATTCACCGTTGACCAGCTCCTTCATACAATGCTTATTGAGTCAAACAACGATGCTGCCCGAGTTCTGGCAGAGATTATGGGCGAACGACAGTTTATTAATCTTATGAATCAAGAAATGGAAAAAATCGGGTTAAAATATACTCATTTTGTAGACCCCATCGGATTAGACCCCGATTTTCTGGGCCAAGGATATAATTATTCAACTGCCAATGATTTGGCAATGCTGATAAGATATATTCTCCAAGAAGCGGACAAAAATCCCAAAATAGCAAAAATATTTGAGATTACCAGAAATCAAAAATATCAAATTACTCTTGCTAACGGACGACCGCATCATGAAGCGATAAACACAAATAAATTACTCGCTGAATTTCCTGACACATTCGGCGCAAAAACAGGACAGACCCCTATTGCCGGACAATGCCTCCTGGTAATACTGCCCCAACCCAAAAACAAAGGCCATATTATTAACATAATATTGGACTCAAACGACCGATTTAAAGATATGGAAAACATCATTAATTGGATTAATTCCGCATTTGTATGGTAGGCGCTCATATAATCCAAAACCTTCAAAACGCTGAACTTACTTTCAACGTCTTAAAAATTTTAACATTAGGCGCCATCTCTTTTATTATCGCAATATTGGCAACGCCTTTTCTTACCCACTTTCTTTACAAACATAAACTCTGGAAAAAATCCGTCAGAGAAAAATCAATTGATGGGAGGGAAATGCCGGTATTCAAAAAATTTCACGCTGACCAAGAAGTGAAAACGCCTCGCTTGGGAGGAGTTTTAATTTGGACCATCCCGTCGATTTTAGCAATTATATTCTTTCTCTTGACTGAATTTAACGGAACATTTATTCAAAAATTGAACTTTTTAAGCCGCTCTCAAACATGGTTGCCTTTGTTCGCAATGGTAGCTGCCTCTATCGTGGGATTGATTGACGACCTGCTTCAAGTAAGAGGCAAGGGCAAATACATTGGCGGGGGATTAAGTTTGAAATACCGGTTAATTTCGGTGTTCTTAATCGGATTGATGGGCGGATGGTGGTTTTATTCAAAGCTCGGCTGGACGAGCTTGCATATTCCGGGCAACGGCGACTTTCTGATAGGCGCTTGGTATATCCCATTCTTCGTATTTGTCATGATGGCGGTTTACTCCGGGGGAGTGATTGACGGGATAGACGGTTTGGCTGGCAGCAGCTTTGCAACAATCTTCGGGGCTTACGCCATTATCGCTTTGTTCACGGGACAAATAGATATCGCCGCCTTCTGTGCCGTAGTGGCCGGCGCCTTGCTTGCTTTTTTATGGTTTAATATCCCTCCTGCCAGATTCTATATGGGAGAATCTGGCACAATGGGACTTTGCACCGCCCTTACCGTCGTCGCTTTCCTTACTGATTCGGTTTTAGTTCTGCCAATTATCGGAATCCTTTTAGTGGCAGAGGCGGGCTCGGTTATCCTCCAGCAATTATCAAAAAAATTTCTCAAACGAAAAATTTTCCTAGCCGCTCCGATTCATTATCATTTTGAAGCTAAGGGCTGGCCTCATTACAAAATCACAATGAGATTCTGGGTCATTGGCCTGATTGCCGCCATCATCGGCATCGCCATCCGTATTTTAGGTTGACAAGATTTAAGTACCGTGCTATCCTGTATCTATAAGTATAGTTGTCTAGTGAAAAGTCGTCGAGTTTCTTGAGGACGCTAATCTTTAGGGTAAACCATTTTAACGGTGAACCCTTAAAAAAGTTATAAATTAATCTAATCTTTACTTATATGGAAGGAACAATCAAAAAACTTACTGAGAAGGGATTCGGATTTATCGCAATCGAAGGCGAAGAGAAAGATTTATTTTTTCACGGTAATGAGCTCGTTGGCGTAAGCTATGATGAGCTTAGAGAAGGTGATAAAGTATCTTTCGAAAAAGCTGATTCTCCAAAAGGAGAAAATGCGGTGAAAGTAACTCGAATTTAATTAGTAATTAAATTACGAAAAATAGTTTTGCCCCGACCTTGCGTCGGGGCAATTCTATTTAAATATCAAAACTGTCCGGGTTACGCAATCAGACGGTTGAATCGGACGGTTTAATAGACATTTATAAGCAAAATGCTAAAATTAAAAAAATACTTAACTGATAAAGCATAGGGTAAGATTTCAATTATCGTCTCTTCACAGGATAGAAATTTAAAATGAATATCAGACAAATACAGGAAAAATATAATGAGTTTATCTATAAGGATTTTGGATATAAAGAAGATAAGCAAAATCTAATAATCTGGTTTGATTTTTTAATCAAGCCGGATTTAAAATTCAAAACGGAAATCATAATTAAAAACATCAAAAAAGCGCAGATAAAAAATATTGATAATTTAATATTCCATTTAGGCCTGATTGAAATGCTGAATTATTGGAAATTAACCTGTGCCCCGATAATAAGCGTTGAGGCGGGCAATCTCAATAAGAAACAGCAATCTTTTTTGAAAAAAGTCATTATTAATGGAATGGGGCAGTATTTTTATGAGAATAAAATTGATTTTCAAAAACCAAAATTTTTAAAGATAACGGCTAATGGAAATAAATCGGCGTTCAAGCCATTAGACAAAAGGTTAAACAATAAAAGAATTCTGGTTCCGGTTGGCGGCGGAAAAGACGCGCCCGTAACACTAAAAATGTTTCAAAAACAAAAAAAGGATATCGGCTCATTCGTTTTGAATGCCATTAAACCGCAAAAGGATATTATCAGAATTGCCGGGCTCAAAGAAAATATTCTTGTTGAAAGAAAATTAGATAATAAGCTTTTTGAATTAAATGAAAAAGGGTTTCTAAATGGCCACGTGCCTTTCTCCGCTTTCCTTTCTTTTCTGTCTGTTCTCTTGGCCGGAATATTTGATTACGGGACCGTTGCTTTTTCCTGGGAAAAAAGTGCTAATGATGGAAATATAAAATATAAAGGCAGATGGATAAATCATCAATGGTCAAAATCATCGGAATTTGAAAAGATAATGCAGGATTACGTTAAAAAATATTTGCTGAAAAGTATGAAAATTTACAGCCCGTTAAGAAAGTTATCGGAAATTGAGATAATCAAAAAATTCGCCGGATTAAAACAATATCACCCGTTTTTCTTAAGCTGCAATAATGCTTATAAAACAAAAAACGCTTCCAAAAGATGGTGCGGAAAGTGTCCAAAATGTTTGTTTGTTTTTAGCGCCCTTTATCCTTTTATGGATAAACAAGAATTGATAAAAATTTTTGGGAAAAATCTTTTCCAAGATAAAAAACTCATTCCTTTAATGGAACAGCTAATCGGGAAAAGAGGGTTCAAGCCGTTTGAGTGCGTGGGGACAATATCTGAATCAAAAAAAATAATCAAGGCCTGCATTGAAAAAGAAAAAAATAATCTGCCTATCGTCCTGAAAGAGATTTCCTGCTAAAATAAGGGAATGAAATTGTTGGAGCTTAAAAATAAAAAAATTCTGATTTTAGGACTTGGCCGGGAAGGGAAGTCAAGTTTTAAGTTCCTGCGGAAAATTTTTCCCGACAAAACCATCGGCTTAGCAGATAAATCAGAGCCCAAGGAGTTGGAGAAAGGGTTTAAAAAAAGAATAAAAAAAGACGAAAAAATAAATCTCCATTTAGGAAAGGATTATCTAAAATCAATAGGGGATTACGAAGTTGTAATCAAAACCCCGGGTATCCCAAAAAAGATATTTGCGCCTTATATCTCAAAAAATCAGATTATCGCTTCGCAGACCGACATCTTTCTGCAAAATTACTCCGAACAAACAATCGGTGTGACCGGCACAAAAGGCAAAGGAACTACCGTGAGCTTACTTTATAAAATTTTTAAAGAAAATGAACGCGGGGCAGAGCTTATTGGAAACATCGGTAAGCCGGTCTTGGATTATTTCCAAAATGGAAAATCTAAAAAAACATTTATTTTTGAAATATCCTCCCACCAATTAGAGGGGATGCGAACCAGCCCCCATATCGCGATATTCCTGAACATTCACGAAGGTCATTTAGATTATTACAACGATATTGAGGAATACTTCGCAGCGAAAAAAAATATTACTCTTTGGCAACAGAAAGACGACTTCCTTATTTTCAATGCCGATTCTCCCCGACTAAGGACATTGGCAAAAAAAACCAAGGCCAAAAAAATCTTTTTTGGCAAAGACAAGGCCAATGATTGTCATTTTGACCAAGAAGCGATATTTTACCAAGGGAAAAAGGTTATAAAATTAAAAGACATCCGCTTACAAGGAGAACATTTTCTCTATGACATAATGGCTGCAATCTGCGCTGCCCGCCTATTTAATATTCCTTTCTCAAGAATTAAAAAGTCAATTGCCGATTACAGAACCCAAAAGCATTGTTTGCAAAAGATAGGAAAATTCAAAGAAATCATTTTTTATGACGACAGCTTCGCAACCGAGCCGATTGCCGCCATAAGCGCTGTAAAAGCGATTAATCCCCAAACCCTTATGTTGGGAGGATATGAAAGGGGACTGAATTTCTCTACCCTTGCCAAAACGATTATCAAACATCGGGTCAAAACAGCAATTATTTTCCCGCCCGCAGGGAAGAGAATCAAGCAAGCTATTATGGGGATATTGAGCAAAACAGATGAAAAACCAAGATTTATTCCGGCGGACAATATGCGGGATGCAGTAAGGGCTTGTTATCAGAACACAAAGCCGAAAGAAATCTGCGCCTTATCCCCGGGCTGCGCAAGCTTTGGGATATTCAAGGATTATAAAGATAGAGGCGACCAATTTCAAAAATTTGTTAAGCAATCAGGCAAATGAAAAAGCAAAAAAATCATCCTGATTTTATACTTTCAGCGACCATCTCTCTTTTGCTGACTTTAGGATTTGCTATTCTGGCCAGCGTTTCCATAACAGTATCCCAAAAAATCTTTGGCAACTCTTTCCAATTTCTGATGCACCAAATAAAATATGGATATCTCCCCGGTCTCATTTTGGGTTTTTTGGCATATAAGATTAACTTAAAACCCTTGAGAAAAATATCTCTGCCTGCGCTCTTCACAACAATCTTATTAATGGTATTGGTATTCTTGCCAAAAATCGGCGTATCAATAGGTGGAGCAAATCGCTGGATCGCCTTAGGACCTATCATAATCCAGCCGTCTGAATTATTAAAGCTAACATTTATTATTTACCTTGCCGCCTGGCTTACTAAGCATAAAGAGCGAAACAAAAAAAGTATCCAGTTATTCTTGCCGCTTATAATAATTTTAGCCGTTGTCTGTGCCCTATTAATCAAACAACCGGACATTAGCACTTTATTCACAGTCGCAGCCATTACTTTAGTTATGTATTTTAGCGCCGGAACCCCTTTCTGGCAGACGGGCCTACTGATTCTGTCCGGAATTGGCGCTTTAGCCATATTAATCAAAACCGCGCCATACCGCTTAAATCGCTTCTTGGTTTTTCTCCGTCCTGACGCCCAACCATTAGGAATCGGATACCAGATGAAACAAGCTCTTATTGCCATCGGGTCTGGCGCCCTCATAGGACAAGGGCTTGGATTGAGCGTCCAAAAAGCCGGATTTCTCCCCGAACCAATGACTGACAGTATTTTCGCTGTATTTGCAGAGGAGACAGGATTTGTCGGAGCCATTATATTAATATCGTTATTCTTAATATTCGCTTGGCAGGGATTTAAAATAGCAAAACAATCTTCGGAAACATTTTTTAAGCTTATGGCAATCGGGATTACTTTTTGGATAACCTTTCAGGCGTTTATTAATATCGGGGCGATGATAGGGATATTACCCCTTACGGGAATCCCGTTGCCACTTGTCAGCTACGGAAGTTCTCATCTGGTAATGGAGCTAATTGCTATCGGTTTACTGCTGAACATATCAAAACACACTAAAAATAATTTTTAAATTTATATGAAAATACTTTTTACCGGAGGGGGAACCGGAGGACATCTTTTCCCTATCATCGCCATCATCCGAGCATTGAGGGATAACTCTGATTTGGAAAATGAAAAAATTAATATCTACTTTATCGGACCTGACGGAAAAATCACCCGGGAACTTCTTAAAAAAGAGGATGTTGAAATGAAAACCATTTTAGCGGGAAAGATAAGGCGGTATATTACTCCCAAGAGCATCATTCAAAATATCGCTGACCTACTGGTTAAAATTCCTGTCGGCTTCATCCAGTCCTTAATTTATATCCTAAAAATCTCTCCTGATATTATTTTTAGCAAGGGGGGTTATGGGGCTGTGCCAGTCAATATTGTCGCCAAGATATTAAAGATACCGCTTTTTTTGCATGAGTCAGACGTAGTGCCCGGCCAAACGACAAAACTATTTGCCAAAACAGCAACCGCTATTTTCACCTCTTTCCCGGAAACAAAAATTGATGATGTATTTTTATCCAAAGTTGTTTGCGTGGGCAATCCCATAAGAAAGGAACTGCTTTCGGACAGTGAGCCGGAAGGCAACAAACTATTTAATTTATCCGGTGACAAACCCGTAATATTCGTATGGGGCGGGTCACAGGGAGCTAAGGCAATGAATGAATTAACGCTCACTGCTCTTCCTGATTTACTTAAAAATTTTGAAATTATCCACCAATGCGGATTAAAAAATTACGAAGAGACCAAGGTGATGGCGGATATAATAATCAAGGAACAATCATTGGCAAAAGGATATCATCTTTTTGATTTTCTTACAGAAAACGAGATGAAGCAGGCATATAGGTCGGCTCATTTAATAATCAGCAGGGCTGGTTCCGGCGCTATTTTTGAAATCGCTGCGATGGGCAAACCAAGTATTATTATTCCTTTGTCGGGAGCATCTCAAAACCATCAGGCAAAAAATGCCAACGCTTATGCTTCCACCGGAGCGGCGATTGTTATGGAGCCCAAAAATCCGACTCCGGCCCTCTTATTCTCAAAAATAATGCTTATTTTTTCCCAACCGGAAAAACTGCAGGGGATGAACAAGGCGGCGTTAAAATTCGCCAGACCAAAAGCAGCCCAAAAAATCGCTGACTATTTGACAAAATGGTTTAATCCAAGTATTACTTGAAAAAATCAAGAATTCATATACAATAAACCAATGGAAGCAATTACCAAAAAAATTGAAAATCCCAGGGTGAGAATCGCCCCTTCACCGACCGGCCTTTTACATATCGGAACGGTCAGGGCAGCGCTTTTCAATTATCTTTTTGCCAAAAAATATAATGGCAGCTTCATTTTACGCATAGAAGACACCGATAAAGAGCGTTCGCGCCAAGAATATGAAGAGGATATTCTTGAAGGGTTAGAATGGTTGAAAATCACTTGGGATGAAGGGATTAATCCTGATAATCCTAAAGAATATATCGGGGATGTGGCTCCTTATAGGCAGAGTGAACGCACCAAAATCTACGAATCATATATTAAAAAAATGCTGGAAGAGGGGACTGCTTATTACTGCTTCTGCAGTAAGGATGACTTAGAGGCCCAGCGCCAATACCAGATGAGCATCGGACAAGCGCCAAAGTACAGCGGAAAATGCAGCGACCTTTCAAAGGAAACCGTGGAACAATATCTAAAAGAGGGAAAACCGGCCGTGATAAGATTCAGAACGCCGGCTCAAAATGTGGTTTTCCAAGATTTAATAAAAGGAAAGATAGAATTCAACAGCGCGCTCCTGGGAGACATAGCTATTGCCAAAGACATCAAAACACCCCTGTATAACTTGGCTGTAGTAATTGATGATTATGAGATGAAAATCAGCCACGTAATCAGGGGTGAAGACCACATCTCAAATACGCCAAAACAAATTCTCTTGCAAGAAGCGCTCGGATTGCCTCATCCGGATTATGCGCATTTGCCCCTCGTCCTCGGCCCCGATAAGAGCAAGCTCAGCAAAAGGCATGGGGCTGTCTCAATAAATGACTATAGGGAAAAAGGATATCTGCCGGAGGCAATGATAAACTTTCTGGCATTTTTAGGATGGAATCCGGACACTGACAGGGAAATATATGCGATTAATCATTTAATAGAGGAATTTTCTTTAGAACATTGTCAGAAATCATCGGCCATTTTTAACGTTCAAAAGCTTGATTGGATAAATGGTTTTTATATCCGCAATAAATCGCTCAAAAAGCTCACGGAATTATGTATTCCTTATCTTATAAAAACGAATTTAATCCAACCAATTTTTGAAACTGGCGGGCATCTGGCGGGCATAGGCGGGATAGAAATTGAAGAAACATACCTTGTGTCGGAAACTAAAGAAAAAATAGACCCCATTACGTTGGAAAATATTATTGCCCTATACCAAGAACGACTAAAATACTTATCTGAACTGCCGGAATTAGTTGACTTTTTCTTCAAAAAAGAACTGGCCTATCCCTCGGAGCTTCTCTCTTGGAAAGCAATGACAATCGTAGACATCAAAGAGGCGATAGAGGCCTTAGAAGAGGTCTTGGAGGCGATTAAAGCCAACGATTGGGATAGAAACAATCTTGAGGGAATCCTCGTGCAAAAAGCGGCAGAGATAGGGCCGAAAGGGGATAAAGGGTATCTTTTGTGGCCCCTTAGAGTAGCCCTTTCCGGGAAAAAATCGTCAGCTCCGCCCTTTGCCATAGCCGAGATTTTGGGAAAAGAAAAAACTTTGCTAAGATTAAAACAAGCAAAGGGAAAATTACAATAATATAAATAATATAAAAGAATATGAAAGGGGAGCATGGTTTTAAACTTTTTCTTGGCGGTCTGTTTTGTGTGGTATTATTATTAGGCAATGTTTCTTATTTTGTTTTAGCCCAAAACGCGACACCCACAGGCCCAAACGTTAGTTTGCCAAGCATGCAGGATGCTCAGTCATTCTGGCAAAAGATAAAAGATGGACTGAGTGGAACCTTCGAAGCAATAAAAAAATTCGGAGAGGGGAATGGCTGGTTTGAGTCATTTTTTGAAAAAACCGGACAAAAAATCAGCACTTGGTGGTCTATTCAGGCAAGGCCATGGCTTAATAACGCATGGTATAATATAAATAATTATTTAAATCAAGAAATCAGAATAAATTAATCCCCTCAAAAATATTTGGACATCAACAAGGGGAGTACGTTATTCTTTTATTCTTTCTTCTTTCCCCTTGACAACCCTTGCGACAGGGATTATTATAGATATATGGTCGTCGCATAATATACCTTAACGGACACGCAGTGTCTGTTAAGGTTGCGACGTTTGACTCAATGTCACAAAACGTGGCGCCTGTGGCCCGGTTATACTTCCCTACTACAATTTTTAAAAAATATAAAGCATATGAAAAATTCTGAAAAACCAATCATAAAACATATAAATGATTTTTTGGATTGGATTGACATTGAAAAAGGACTTGCTTACAAGACGCAAGAAAATTATTCAAGATTCTTAAAAAAATTCTTGGAATGGTCAAAAATAAATAAATTAGAAAACCTTAAACCTCATCAACTGACCCCTGACCATATTTTTAAATATAAGACATTTTTATCCCGCCAGTGTCTCCAAAAAGACAAAAAACCGCTTAAGAGGAATACTCAAAACTACTATTTAATCGCTTTGCGCTCTCTGTTAACTTATTTTGCTGATAAAGACATCATCTCCCTTCCCCCGGAAAAAATAAAATTAGCCAAACAATCGCAGGAACGAACTGTTAATTTTCTTAATTTAGAACAGGTTAAAAAACTTTTAGCAACCCCGGATATAAATGACATAAACGGATTAAGAGACCGAGCGATTTTAGAGACCTTATTCTCCACCGGATTAAGAGTCGCGGAATTGGTGGCGCTCGACCGAGACCAAATAAATATAAAATTAAACACCAAAGATTTAGAAATTGGTATTGTCGGCAAAGGAGGCCACCCCAGGACAGTTTTCCTGTCCCAAAGAACAATTGATTGGCTCCGACGATATCTTGTAAAACGAGCAGACAAAGAAAAGGCATTATTTGTAACATACAGAGGCTCAAAAGTTCAAGGAAGAATTACCACCAGGACAATTGAGCGAATAATAAAAAAATATGTTGTGCGGGCGGGATTGCCGACAACCACGAGTCCGCACACACTAAGGCACAGCTTTGCCACTGATTTATTAATGAAAGGTGTTGATTTAAGGGTTGTACAAGAATTTTTAGGACACAAGAATATTGTTACCACCCAGATATATACTCACGTGACGAGACCTCAGCTAAAAGAAATACATCGTAAATATCATGGATAAAATATAGTTATGCGCCCTGTTTGAATACCCTACCCTAATTCGTATCATACCTTATTGATGTCGCATAATATAAATATGAATTTAATTTAAATAAAAAAACCGGCGGGAGGGAGAACCTTCCGCCGCATTGTGACCAGATTATTTGTCGCGCTTTTGGGCGTACATTTCTTCATCTGCGCAAGTTACCATTTCTATTAAACCAATCGGTTCACTTCCCGGAATCCAGCAAGCAATTTCAAAGCTGATTGATATCTGGGGAGACAACGCTGATAGCGCCTTTTCCACTCGACCCATCAATCGTCCAGCACCCTCCGTGTCTGTGTGAGGAAGAACAAGCAAGAACTCATCTCCGCCATGGCGAATGATAACATCCGCCTCCCTGATTTTCTGAGACAGTATTTCTGCCACTTTCTTTAGCAGTCTATCCCCTGCCGAGTGCCCGAAGGTATCGTTGGTAACCTTAAACCCGTCAATATCAATCATCACGACGGTAAAAGAGCATCCATAGCGAATCGCTTCTGATAGTAACTGCTCGTAGACACCCGCTTCAAACAATCGCCTATCGCGAACCTTTGTCAAAGGGTCGTCGAACAAATCCTCGCCACGCCGGAGTGCGTATAGCAACACCTCCATCATTGGCTCTGTTCCCCGCAACTTCGGGTCCGACTCCAACAGCTCGGACAGCGCTTCAGCCACTCGCTCCCGCTTATGTAAAAGCGCCGTTAATGTCGTTTTCAACAGGTCATGGTCGCCCAAAATCCAATCCAACAATTCGTTCATCACTTCACTAACGCGTCCATTGATTTTCAAAGTTCTGCCTCCTTTTTGTCAAACGTGATATTGACACTATAACATCTAAAATGCCAAGTGTCAATAGCGCTTGGCATTTTGTATTCTATTTTATATTCTTTAATTTATCCCTGTATCAAATCCTTTAATATTCCTTGGGTATCCAGATATTGGTTAATATCGGTGAAGGGAATCTCAATTGTTTGGACCCCCATAGCATAAGGCCCGACTTCATCGGGGTTAAAATAAATTACCAATGATGCGCCGGTCAAACCGAAATTCTCAAAGTTTCCTGTTTGCGGGCTTGTCCCCTCTTCTATCCAGGCCTTTGACGCTTCATCCTGACCCAATTGAGCTATTAATTTTTCTTGACAAATTCCTCCTATAATTTTCTGATAGCTAACTCCCTTTTGAAAAATATCTCCTAACGCGAGATTCCTTCCACCGGCAATATCGTAATTAAAAGTCATTGTATAATTATTGGGATGGGCTCCGCCAAAATTCTCTGATACTGAAAAGCTTATGCTCACCAATGATTCGTTTAACAAAGTAATAAGATATTGTATCTGTAAATAGTCCTGAAAACCTTCAGAAATATCTTCTGACATTATCTGTTCTTCAAAATTAGCGACCTGCCCGAGAATAAAATCCTTAATAACTTTATTAACTTTGTCCTGCGCGCCAACATCCTGCATATTGATAAGCTTAGGATAAGCAACATTCTCAGAATAATCAGATGTCTGTTTTGTAATGTCCTGATTTTCGGCAGTTAAAATATTATTGGTTTTGTTGGTCGTCGTAACAGCCGTCTGATTAACGGCATTGAATTCGCTGCTTGGTTCGTTGGCAATATGCCTGACACCGGGGAATAATATGTAAGACAGAGCCATTACTGCTATGATGCCTATTATCCCAAATATTAATAAATTTTTATCGCTCATCTTTTTATTAAAATTAATTATTAATGCTCAAAAGCTCGACTTCAAAAATTAAAGTCGCGCTTGGAGGGATAGGTCCTCCGGGAGTTCCCGTATTGCCGTAAGCCAACTCCGGCGGGATTGTAAGCTTTCGCCTCTCTCCAACCCGCATACCAAGCAATCCCAAATCCCAGCCCTCAATGACTCGACCGGCTCCGAGGACAAAAATAAAAGGACTGTCTTTGCCAAAATTAGAATCAAATTCCTTTCCATCTAATAATCTCCCTGAATAGTTGACACTAACTCTGTCCCCTGTTTTCGCCTGCTCTCCTTCTCCTTGTTTCAAAATTTCTATACCCAGCGAAGATGGAATAATCAGCTTGTTTTTAAGCTCATCAAATCGCCCGTCATTGATTGCGTCCATAATTTTACATTGATTAATTTTAACTATTATTTTATGGGGCGTAATAACTTGAGCTAAGACCATGTTAGTTCTGGCTCCATAGCCCGCATGTCGAGAGTCAAACCAAAATGAGAGTTCGTAACATTTATCGCAGTCCAGTTTCTTCAAACTGTCAAAGCCCAAACCATAACCGTCAAACTTATAAGTCAACGAATTTTCTAAAATCCAATCGGTTGCTATCTCTTTAGCCCTGTTTTCTCCACATTTTAAAGAATTCATTGACAATATTGCCCAAACAATAAAGCCAATGACAGCCACGGAGAAAAGGACGGCTAAAAGGATTAGAGAATTCTTTTTCATTTTCATATTTTTATAATAATTATTTTAGAAATTAATCTCTGCAAACTCTTTGTTTATTATTAAAACCTCTTCCAGCCATACATCCGGCTTGTTGCCGGCTACCTTGATATCAATCGGTCTCAATACATAATTAATCCAGTTTTTTGACTTTAAATCACCTAAAAGTTCTATCCATTTTCTGCGGGCAAAATCAATGCCGGCAAGCCCGCTGGCGGGCGGGGCCTTACGCACAGGGAAAATTCTGATTTCTCCTTCCTGCTTAAGAACAACTAATGCTGAAATTACTGCTTTCCTCAAATCCCGCTCCACTTCTTCAGAATAAGGGGCTTCAACGGCTGCCACTGAAAAAATATAATCAAAATCTTTGAGCGGAATTCCTTTCTCGAAATTGGCTTTTATGAAAAATCGGCGATAGCCGGGATTCAATTCTTCCGGTTCAATAAGAATATCCAAACCATAGACCTCTCTGCTAATTCCTTGACCCAAACAATATTTCACGAAATCCCCTGCTCCACAGCCCAAATCAAGAATTTTTTTATTCATCAAATCTTCTTTCTGAATATCTAATGATTCAAGATATCTCTGAAAATTCTTTTCTAATTCTTCTTCGGGCGAAAGTTCTATAATTTCCTTTTGCAATTCTTGATATTTTTTATGAACATAATCTCTAAAAACATCATCCCATTTATTGTCAGGTAAATTAATCTGCTCTCTTATGAATTCTCTAAAATTATTATCAAGCATAAATATTTTTTCACCAACTTCCCCCCCCCCCGCCTCCAAAACCTCCACCGGAAAATCCCCCGCCCCCGAAGCCGCTCCCTCCGCTCGCCGCCCCACCATGGGAAGACATTGTCCCATGGGTCGCTGATGCGAAAACATTAAGATTGCCGACAAAAATAACTGGACCGAAAACAACGCCAGCCGGTCCCTCAAACCAACTTGGCTGGTTAAGATAAATATCTTTAAATTGAACAGCCCATTCTTTTTCTACTCCTAAAACCATCGCCATTGGCAAAAGTTTTTCAAATAATTCAGGATTTTTCTCGGGCGCATTATGAAATTTAATCCTTTCTTTCTCCGCTGTTTCCAAATAATCTCTTAACCCTAAAATATATTCTTTGGCTAAAACTCCTTTCAAGGTTTTTTTAGGCATAATCAGGCCAAAAATAATTACTAAAAATCCGGTTATAATAAAAGATATCAAAACAGAGAGAGATAATGTTTCAAAGGCAGAAGAAAAAATGAATATTCCCAAGAAAAAAGCACTTCCGATTAATCCATACATATACCTAATAGTGTTGGGGTTGCTAACAAAATAACCTTTTTTAATTATTGATTTATAAATTAAATCCTTAATTTCTTTAGCGTTTTTGGAAAAATCTTTTTTTAAAAAAGTAAGGTCAACCTTCTCTTTTTGACCAAAAATGCTGCGAAATAATTTTCGATCAAAATCGTTATCTAAGCCATCGTCTTCTTTGAGTTTAATAAGTTCATAGTCAACAGATTTGATGAATAAAATCTTTTTTTCTACCCGTCTAATCTTTAAGTATCCCTTGACTGCCAAATGAATTATCTCTGCTGAAACATCTTTATCGTGGACCCTCTCATCAATGATTGTCCCCACTTCTGCGGGCGTCAGATTGTCAGGCGCATCGTATTGAGCAATAATCGTTTCTCTACCTTTTGGGTCTTTACCTCTTCTCCACCAAATAATGAAAAAAATAATAAAGACCGTAAGCGGCAAAAATAAAATTAAATTATCTTGTAAAAACTCTATTACTCTTATCAGCCCGGAAGGAGGCGTAATTGCTCCTTTTGGCACTCCCACAACTATGGTTAAGCCCTGAGACGGAGACAAATTTGTCTGAGAAAATTCGATCATTCCAGACGGCTCCGAAGGACCCGAGGGGATAGCGAGAATACCGGAACATTTCTCTGTGCTTCCAAGCGACCCGGCGAAGCAATCTGTTTTAACCAAATCGAAATTCACCCCTTCTGGCAAAATTACTTTTGCCGAAGATGCTAAAATCGGCACCTGCCATTCGTTTCCCGTGGTATTCCAATAAATTTCATCGTAATCCTGAAAGTAATTTATCGCTCTTCCAATCTTATATTTTATAATATATGTTTTTTGCCCTGAAATGTATTTATCCGCATCACCGATTTTGATTCTTTTATACTCGCCTTGTGAAGAAACGGAAAATTTATATAACTGCCCGCTCTCGTCAATCACTTCAATATCAGAGATTCTAAGATTGTAATTTCCTCCCCTTGCCTGATAGTTGACAGGGATATCTCTGTAAATGCCATGCTTGTTTGCAAAGCCAAAATCATACCTGATTTGTTCCTCAATGTTAAGAGTACTGTCAGAATTAATTTGGATTAAGGCGTCAAAACTATTGACTTTTTCGTAAGCAAAAACAAAGCTCGCTCCGAATAAAGAAATAAAAATGATTGCTGTTAAAAGCGCTTTTTTCATAATGCCAATATTATGCTCTTATTTTAACAAAAAATAACCCAAAAAGATACTTTGCGTCATGGTTGTGGATTACTGGTCTTGACAGGCCCTATGGATAAGCTAAAATATAATTGAATCGGTTCCCTACCTTGCCCTAAAATTCTTTCTGTCATCCTGACTTTCTATCCTAGCTGAAGAGGTATAACCGACTCAACCGTTCTTTATGCTTTGCGCTTCGGCGCAAGACACGCGTGTGAAGGGTGATTGCTTCGGCTCTCACCCTTTCTCTTTTCTGATTTTTCTGGTTTACCAGAATCTGTTTAGAGGTATGTTTAGAAGTTCAACCTCCAAACATTCGTCTCTTAATCCTTCTCTGGTTTTATCGGAGATTTTTCCAAATAGTTCTTTGCCCAAAGGCGCCAGTGGCGTTTTTTGGTTCAAAATCTAATCTTTATTCTCGTATAAATAAATTCCCTCTTCTTTTTTAGAATGCTGCCAATTCGGAAAAGCAAAAGAATTAGAGACAACTTTTGCATCGGCTTTAAGTTCTTTTTTCAATTTTAATTCTAATTTTCCCATGATATAGCTCATGCCGTAAACGGTGACAATATTGAATTTTGAAAAATCTTCTTTCCAAAAACTTTTTAAATGAATAAAGGCCCTATCTGAAATTCCGGCTTTGCGAATATTTTTTTGAGCCAAACGGACTAAAAAAGGATTTATTTCATATCCGTGGGCTTCAACGCCGGCTTTAGCCAAAGCGATTACTAATCTTCCATCACCGGAGCCTAAATCAATTGCCTTTCCCCCGGGCTTTATGTCCGCAAGATTAATCATTTTTTTAACTACTTCCGGCTTAGTGGGTACATAAATTGCTCCCCAAAATAGAGTGGGAAATATTAGAAAAAATACTGAAAATACAAAAGAACAAACAAGTAGCAATAAAAGCAATAAAAGAATTAAAAAAAATATTAAAAGATTCATAATTTTAAAAGCTCGGCCCATTTTCCAAAGTCGCATTCCGGGCTATGCCCCAACGGTGCCGGCTTTTTCAAAAATTTGACTGCTTCTCTGAATGTCCTCAAAATATATGAAGGGTCCGTATCAATAATATGAATCTCTTTTTTAAACGGCAATCGGTCTTCAAAGGAATTCCCTTTGTCCACGGTGTAAAATGCAAAGATTCCCTTTCTGGGGGTGGCATATCCATTTTTCTCTAAAAGGAAAGTGTAAACATCCATTTGGAGCTGAAATCGGTCATAAATTTTAGACACGCTGCTGCCGGTTGATTTATAATCAAATGGCTCCAGTTTTCCTTTCCCAAAATCCAACACATCATCCAGCACCCCGAAGAGAATAGCCCCTGTTTTTTCGTCATAATATTCCAAGCCCTTGGAATTGTTCCGCCATTCGTTCAAAAGTTTTTGATTCGAAAAAAGCTTGGCCGGGATATTGTTCACCTCTAATAATGGATGCGACCCGCTTTTTGCCCTATGCTTGTCAAAATCGCGCCTTAAAACTTCATCCACTGCCAAATTCAACTCATAAGGGAAAGGGGCCGGTCTTTTGATTCCTCTATTCTTCTCCAGCCAAAAACAAAGCGGACATTCAAAATACAAATTTAAAGAATTGGGCGAAATCTTCATTATTTCTTTTGTTTTGAAAATTTATAGCTCTCTTGGGCGGCTACTTTCCTATAACTGCAATAATCGCAATCTGCCGCCATCTCGGGGATATCTTCCTGTATCAGACATTTATGAAGACCCAAAATCGTCTGTTCTATCCAGTCGGCATTGCCTTCATATGGGATAACTTTGACATCAAATTCAATTTTTTTGTCAAACGCCTCTGCGTCCGTTCTACCGTTGCAATAAACAAAATATCCGATATCAGAAACCTTGAAATCGTTTTTTCGAAAAAGCCATTGGTAAATTTCCATTTGTCGTTTATAACAAATCTGCCAAGGCGCGTCTAATGTAACTTCTCCGTTTTTAGAAGTCGCCTTATAATCCACAATATGTAATTCTCCTTGCGGATTAACCCAGACATCATCTATGGCGCCCATAATTAATAAGTTGGTCGGTTTATGAATATATTGAATTCCTTTTTTTGCATTTCTCCACTCATCCATTTTTTTATGCTGAAAAGGGACAGCGTCAATATTATATTCCTCCATCAATGGGTGGCGGGTTTTGGCTATTCTATGAATGTCAAATTCTTTTTTTAATAGCTTATCAACAGCGTTGTTCAGGTTGAAAGGAAAACCAGGCGGTCGGGCTACCCCTAATCGCCTATCCATATAGAAACACCTCGGGCATTGTAAAAATAAATCAATCTTTGAACGACTGATTTTAAACGCTCCCGGTTGTCCCGGTTTAAAAATACCATAGTCCCTTTTTGCTTTGTAATAATCAGACATTTTTGTTTTTTTTCAAAATTATAGCGCTTAAAAAAATAAATTATTAACAAGTTAAATGGAAAAGCCCAATAACCTTCGCCTGCTCCCCATCTTCTTCTAAAGATTCTTCATAAATTACATTAAATGTTTTTACCGCCTCTTCAGTAATATCTATTAATAATTTTACTCCCGCTTCTTTGCACGCTTGTTTCGCGCCCTCTGTTACTTGCGCCACCCCTGATTCACCGGTGCCGATGACAATTATCTCCGGCTCTTTCTCCAGCGCTCTTTTGATATCTTCCTTGTCTATAATATGACTACTTCCCCTTGTCCACTTTAAAATTTTCCCTTCCCAATCAAGCTCCACATCATAATCGTATTCCTCGCCATTAATTATGATTTTCCCGAAACGATATTCCTCTATCATATATTACTTACTCAAGCTGACTTAGCAGCTCATAAATCTTTTGATTTGTTTTTTGGGCAATCGGCAGATATAATTTTCTTTCTTCCTTCCAGCGGGGAATCTTATGATAATCCAAGGATATTTCGGGCACAAAATCATTCGACCGGGCATTATCTAACACATCGCAAAGTTTTATCACCCGCACTTTTTCGTCCGCCTCGCTTATTTCTTGCGCTTTCCTTGTTTTATTTTCCAATTTTTCTTCTTCTGACTCGCTTGCCGGCTTATGGCGCGTTACCTTCCCAACAATGCGTCCGACTTCTGGACCAAATAAATTATTTATATGTATAACACTAATCACTCCATCTTCCACAATATCATGTAAAAAAGCAGCGCATAGCAAGTCGTTATCCTGTATCCCCAACTCTTCTACTAAAATGAGCGCTGTGCGAATGGGGTGGATTATATAAGGCACGCCACTCGACCGAAATTGCCCGGCGTGCTGCTCTTCGGCTAAATCTAACGCCCGAAAAGCCCTACGTCTTTTTTCCTCGTCTAAACTATCTAAATACCGCACAAGTTTAGTCCGCTGATATTCTAAATCAATGAATCTGTTATCATCCATATCTTATAAATTTAGTCGGTTATGGTGACCTTTTTGACCTCTATTATATTCTACCACTATAGAAAAAAGCATGCTATTTTTCCGGATGGTAGTATTTTTTCTCCCCTATTTCTTTTGGAAAATGGGTTTGCGCCGGTTTTTTCCCCAGCACATCATGCGCATATTGATAGCCCTCTCCATAGCCGATTTTCTTCATTAAATTAGTAACTGCATTTCTCAAATGCAAAGGAACGCCAAAAGTACCCTTCTTGGCATCCTCTTTTGCTTCCAACAAGGCAGTATAAGAAGCATTGCTTTTAGGCGCAGTGGCAAGATAAGTAACTCCGTGCGCCAAATTAATCTGGGCCTCCGGCAGTCCGACATATTCTACCGCATGAGCAATGGCGGTTGCCACTTGTATTGCCCTTGGGTCGGCGTTGCTTATGTCCTCGGAGGCGAAGATAACCATTCGCCGAGCAATGAATCTTGGGTCCTCGCCGGACTCAATCATCCGGGCCAACCAGTAAAGCGCGCCGTTGGGGTCGGAGTCCCTCATACTTTTTATAAATGCGGAAATAACATTATAATGCTCTTCTCCTTTTTTGTCATAGCGCAGGGCATGCTCTTTCAAAATAGCTGACAATTCTTCTGCTTTTATCGTCTTCTTCTTTTCTGTTCTCAAATGATTGACTACAAATTCCAAACCATTCAGCCCGACCCTCGCATCCCCGTCGGCAAAGTTTACCAATCTCTCTAATGCCTGTTCCTCTATTTTGATTCCTAATATTCCAAATCCCCTATCTTTATTATTCAACGCCCGTAATAAAATATTTTTTAACGCATCAACAGACAAGGGTTTTAATATATAAACCGCGGAACGAGATAAGAGCGGAGATATTACGGAGAAAGAAGGATTCTCAGTGGTGGCCCCGATTAAAATCACCGTGCCGTCTTCCACGTACGGCAGAAACGCGTCTTGCTGTGCCTTATTAAATCGATGGATTTCATCTATAAAAAGAATGGTTCTTCGCCTTTCAAATTTTAACCTTTCTCTGGCTTTTTCTATCGCTTTCCTGACATCGTTGATTCCGGCTACCACGGCGGAAAATTTAACAAAATGCGCCTTTGTTTTTCTGGCGATTATCCTTGCCAGAGTCGTTTTGCCTGAACCCGGAGGTCCCCAAAGTATTAAAGAAGTGAGGTTATCGTTTTGAATAGCCCGGCGCAAAGGGCTGTCTTCCCCCACTAATTCTTCCTGCCCGAAAAAATAATCAAAATCTTCCGGCCTGATTCGGTCTGCCAAAGGAGCTTCTTCCCTTAAGGTATCTTCTAAGTTTTTATCAAACAAATCATCCATATTAATTGGATTCTGGCATATTTACGCCTTTTTATCAATCAAATACGCCAAAAAACCGCAGCCACCAAAAGAGTTTTAATATATCTCAATCGGCTTATTCAACCCAAGTTTTATTAATATCCAAAACAGAGAAAAAACAAATAAGCTTGTTAAAAAAACTATCAGAGCCAAGAAGATGATATCTTTATTTTTATTGACTAATCTTATAATCTTTGATAACATACAAAATCGGGTTTTTTATTTTTAACTTTTAATTTTTAATTTGACTGAGCTTGAGCGAACCCTGAGCAAAGCAAAGGGGAGCGAAAGCGAAGGAACGTGTCTAAAACAAAATCTTCCGGTTCAACAAGTTTAGGGAGAGATTCCAGACCGAAATATCTCGGGGTCAAGCTTTGTGGCGGGCAGAAAGCTAAGCCGGGAATGATTATCATACGACAAAGAGGAACTAAATATGTGCCTGGCAAAAATGTTGAAAAAGGAAAGGATGACACCCTCTACGCAATCAAAAAAGGTTTGGTCAAATTCTCAACCAAACGGATAAAGAGATTTAACGGAACCCAGAGAAGAGCAAAAATAGTGTCAGTGGAATAACTCTATTCTCCGGGCAATTCGTTTGGCGCTTCCGACTCAATAATAAGAGTAATATTGGCCTCCAAATGGTGGTCAAGTACTATTTTCACTGGGAACTCTCCCAATTCTTTTATCGGCTTTTCCAGAATAATCTGGTCTTTTTTTATTGCAAACCCCATTTCGACTAACTTTTTAGAGATTTTCGGAGAAGTAATTGATTCAAATAATTGTCCATCTGTTCCTGCGTTAACCAAGAATTCTATTTCCTGCCCATCAAGTTTAGAGGCGATTTTCTGGATTCCAATCAAATGCTCTTCTGCTGACTGTTCTGCTTTCTTTTTGATATCTTTGAGTTCGACCATTGCCGACTTGGTCGCCGGCTTAGCCAACTCGTTGGGAATCAAAAAATTCCTGGCATAACCATCTTTTATAGACCTTACTTCATATTTCTTTCCCAAATTGTCTATATCTTTCAAAAGAATTACCTTCATACTTATGGTTTTAATAATTCTATGGCCTTATCTATCTGCGGGTCCTTGCCATTATTATAATCATCTTCGGTCAACTTCACTTCCACACCCGGAGTAAGCCCCTTCTCGTTAATCATATCTCTATCGGGCGTAAGCCAATGAGCCACCGTAATCTTAAGAAGCGCACCTCCCCGCAGGTCTATCGGTTCTTGAACCGAACCTTTACCAAATGACTTCTCTCCTATTAATGTTACATCATTTCTGTTGTCGCGCAAAGCCGCCGCTAAAATTTCCGCTGCAGATGCCGTTCCTTGATTAATTAAAACGATAGTCGGGTAATCGGATAAAGATTCTCTGCCCGTTGTCCGGTATTCTCTTTCTTCTCTCCCTTCACCGAAACTCTCAATTGTGACCAATTCGCCCTTTTTTAAAAACCAGCCAGCCATTGCTTGGGCTTCGTACAAAAGACCTCCGGGATTATTGCGCAAATCCAAAATAATCTTCTTGGCAGGCGAATCCAAAATTTGGGGAACTAACTTGGAAAAATCCGAATCAAGACCGCTTGAAAATTGATAAATTTTTATCCTCGCTATATCACCCTCAATAAGCTCCCATTGAATATTGGGAATTTTTATCACATCTCTTACAACCTCAAATACTTTAGCGTCGCTCCAGCCCTCGCGGAGAACCGAAAGTTTGACCGTTGTTCCTTTTGGACCGCGAATAAGCTTGACAGCTTCATCGGTAGTAATATCGCGAGAGAAAGTATCGTCTATCTTAAAAATGATATCTCCCGATAACAGCCCTGCTTTCTGGGCGGGTGTGCCTTCCAATGGAGCCACTACCGTTAATGCCCCCTTTTTGATACCTATTTCCATTCCTACTCCTTCAAAAGAGCCGGAAATATCATCTTTAAAAATCTGACTGTCTTCCGGGTTAAAGAATACCGTGTATGGGTCGCCTAAACTCCTTACCAATCCTTCGGCAGCGCCGTAAATCATTTTCTGATAGTCCAACTCGCCGGCGTATTTCTCTTCAACTTTATACCAAACATCCCATAATAAAGTTAAATCGGCGTTTGCCGGTAATCCCACGGGCGGTTTCGGAATCTGATTATAGCCGTAATGATAGCCAAAACTGAAAACGAAAATTCCGATGATAATCAGAATGAGAGGAAATAGAATTTTTAAAATAAATATTTTCTTCATTTTCTTATTTTTTCCATTAATACTTCAAATAACACAATAATCCTTTTCGCTAAAAAGTGAAACTGCATTATCATAAAAATCATTAATCCAAAACCGGATAAAACAAGGTTCAGCCCTCTCCATATTAAACTGAAAGCCACACCGGTCGCCGAACTTATGCCAAAACTGTTCAAAACAAACGCTTGCGACACTTCCAGTGTGCCTAATGAGGCCGGAAGAGGGAAGAACCCGGAAAGGTCTATAGTACTTCTTACCACAAACAACCGAGTAATATCAAGGCGCACTCCGAAAAATGCCAATATCAGCCAAGCGGTCAACAAAAGGGCGCTAAATTCTATAAGGGCTATGGCAAAAATTTTAGCTAATTCTTTCCTGGGCCGATGGAAAAAAACCTTAACATCAGCTTCTATTTCGTCCAGCGCTTCCATATTTTCCCTAACCACCCTTAGCTTGTTCAAATAAAGCCGCTCGGCGACTGTTCGGAGGAGACCTCTACCTGACGCTACTTTCCTCGCCTTGCGTATTATCAATAAAAAGGCAGATATTGCTACGGCGACTAAACCAAGCCCGATAATCTCCGCCAGCCAGGATAAGTGCAAATAAATCAACAGAAAAAAGAGGCCCATAAAGAACACCGTCACTATGAAGAAAAATAAAATCAACTCGTCCAAGATAATGGAACTTATGATTCTGCTGGTGGAAAGTTTCGTTTCTTGTTTTAAATAAAGAACTTTTGCCGGCTCCCCGCCAATCAAAGAAGAAGGAGTCACATAGCTTATGCTGTAGCCGATGAGTTTTGCAATCATCACCTTGGATAATTTTACATCTTCTTTATTGTGCAAGCCGATTATCACCCACCATTTGTATCCGCCGATAACGATTACACTGGAACACAGAACCAAAAATACCAAAAACGCCTGCCAGCCCTTAAGCATAGATAAAATAGAAACCACGCCTTCAATCCCCACTCCTCGGAGCGTGAAGCAAAAAAGAATCGCTCCCAAAATAAAAAATATCAGAAGCCAAAAACCTTTACGCATATACCTCTATTAACTTCTATTATTATACCTTTTTTACAAAATAATTGCCATTGTACGCTCTGAATGCCTTTGAAATCTTCTGCACCATTTTTTGAATGTATATAATAATTCTTCTACTATCTTAATTTTATATAACTATTACGGAACGGTCAAATTCGAGAAGTTCTTTCGTCCGCCCGCGCCCCGGCTTGCCGGGAGTAAAAAACCGCCGGCTTGCCGGCAATGCTTCGCGTAGCGATACGGGCAAGCCGGCCCTCGTAATTTTATTGCGTAATTCTATTTTAAATTTTTCCGCGACAAATTCTTAAATTTATAATTTTTCTGCAACAATTACAACTCTATGTCGTTTCAATTCTATGCCATCAAATACTCTAAGTCTTTTGGAATACAAACGAAGATATTCTTTATCTTTTTCTTGCTTAAAATCTTTGAATATAGGAACACTTTGTAAAAATAGATTTAAATTTTTTATATCAGGGTAAATCTCGGAATAGAAATAATCAGAGACAAATACAACCTTAAATCTTTTGGCTATTAAAATATCGTTTTTCGTTTTTGCTACGGAAACGTCCCACTCGCCAAATCCCTGTCCTCTCCCAAAAATTTCTTTCAGCTCTTTCGCGTCTTTTTCACCGATACAAATTTCAAGATAATATCCACCTTGCTTAATTACCCTGCTAATTTCAGCGTAAGGAGATGGTCCTCTACGGCTATAAATTATGTCAAAATACCTGTCCCGAAATGGAAGTTTTTCTGCCTCGGCTTTTTGAAAAGTAACATTAGAAGATTTTTGTTCTCCTTGAAACTGTTTAGCCTTAGCGAGCATTTCGGAAGATATATCAATTCCAAAAATTTTATGAAATTTTTCTGCTACTTTTAGCGTGAATATCCCATCAGCACAACCAACATCAAGAGCTATTTTATTTTTACCACTATGCTTAATGAGTTGCTCAAGAAAAATTTTTTCAGGATGCTCACTAAGAAAACGGCTTTTGTAAATTGCCTCGGATTTATATCCTCCAAATTTTTTAGCAACTTTATTGTAAAATTTTTGATCAGAAATATCCATAAAATTAGAAAAAAATAGTACACGTCCCCAATTACACACGTC
>Ga0268277_1000258_pt1 | contig 44217 bp, 41 predicted proteins | sample saktaG_5_FD_190132 | JGI IMG/M metagenome (GOLD analysis project Ga0268277, IMG submission 190132) | Saline water microbial communities from Sakinaw Lake, British Columbia, Canada - sak_2010_1_5_50m | ecosystem: Environmental > Aquatic > Non-marine Saline and Alkaline > Saline ... | reverse complement strand
GATATATCTGAGGTCAGATTCTGGTGTGAAAATAACCTTATCGATGTCCAGAGAGTTAAGAACAGTGACCTGAAGGGTGTTCACTTTTAATCTTTAAACAGTTCACTTTTAAAATTTAGCTAACAGGAATTTTAACTTTTGACGGCTTAGCAAACATCACTGAATAATCCTGAAATAAATTCTTGAGATGATCCACATGTTGATAAAAACTCTGACAAGTCTGCCAGCTTTCCAGCGATAAAACAAGTATAACTTATCATATATTTTAGATTATTTACCTGTTTAAGCTAACTTTTTATTGACAGTCCGCCCTAAAATATGATAGTTTCATTACACCTACTACCCAAAGAAAGCAGATTTCACTTCTCTATTTCTATGTGGTTTGATTATGGTGTTTAATTATTGAAACTAAAAAGGAGAAAGGGGGACGATATGGCCAGTCAAAAAATATTATTACCTTATAACTTTACCAAATATGATGAGAAGGCTTTAGATTTTGTCATTCGTACTTTTGCCCATCTAAAGGATACCGAAATCACACTATTTAATGCCCACATATCCGTGCCGGCGATTGAGATGCAAGAATCTCCGGTTATGGAAAGAATGAGGGGTAATCTGATTTACCTTTCTCAGCAGGTTAAAGAACAAGAAGCTGCTTTAGAGCAGGCAAAGAATAAACTGCTGCAAAACGGTTTTTCAGAACAACAGGTTCACTGTATATTTAAACCCAGATTGAAAGATGTTGCCAGCGAAATTATTAAGTTTGCGACCAAAGAACGCTTTGATTTAGTTGTCATGAATCATAAACCAGGTGGAATTACACAATTTTTTACCGGAAGTGTTCACGGCAAAGTTGTGGCTGCCTTAAAAGACACAACGGTCTGCATTGTTTCATAACTGCCACTTTAGGAAAACTATACTTCGTGGTTCAGAACTCTCAAGTTAAAAGAGGGGTGCCATTGAACGTGAATAATAAAATTTAACATAGTGATTATTAATCCAATAGAACAAGCGAGGAGGGATTTCATGAGTATCCAAGAAAAAATAGATATAGATATATTTAAGGTAGTCATCAGGGCCATAGCAGAATCTGATGATCTGGAAATCATGGCTAACCGCATGATTCAACTATTAGTAGGAGCCTTGGATATTAAGGGTTGCACGATATTTGTCCTGAATTCTCAGACAAAAGAGCTTGAAGCTCTGGCCAGCTGCGGTTTGAGTATCAACTATATAAATAAAGGCCCCGTTTTTATGGATAAAAGCCTCGGCGATACACTTAAAGGGGAACCTGTTATAGTAAGTGATATTACAAAGACAAAAGCCCTTCAGTACCCGGAAGATGCTAAAGAGGAGGGAATAGGAAGCATTATTTCCATTCCTATCAATTTTTATGGTGAACCAATTGGTGCCTTACGGCTGTATCACCGTGAGGCATGGGATATTTCAGATCGGGACGTTGACTCTCTGCTGCTCTTTGCCGAGAATATCGGTCTCGCTATGAGGTATACCCAACTTCTCAATTCTCTGCAGGCGATAAAAGATACCATTAAAGAGTCACCTTTTGCCTCTTGAAATGATTAGCAAAACGAACCGCTCTTACCCGTGAAGTACTCCTTTGAAGACCACCGGAGGCAGATGTTATTTTTTCGGGGAAAGTCGTGGAAACATTTATTAAAAGCGAGGCCTTTTAGAAAAGGCCCCGCTTTTAAATTTAGTGAACTGACACATTAAGAGCAGCTAAAGTATTACTTTAAGAAGTTGCCTATTTTTGCCTTTACCACAGCTATATTTGAAGGATCAACCCACTCGACATTCTCATCAGCTCTGAACCAGGTAAGCTGTCTTTTTGCATAATGTCTTGTGTTGCTTTTTATCATTTTTACTGCCTCTTCAATATCATGTATTCCCTTTATACAATTAACAACATGTCTATATCCGAAAGCCTGCATAGGTTTCAGGGTTTCATCATAACCCATTTTTAGAAGTTTCTCGACTTCTTCCACAAGCCCATCGGCCATCATTTTTTCGACTCTCCTGTTAATCTTTTCATACAGCAGAGCTCTGTCGATCATAAATCCTATCTTGATAAAATCATAACGTTTGTCACCGAAGTGGTGATCACTGCGCTTTTTGATAATCGACTCGCCGCTGAGCTCCAAAACCTCAAGCGCCCTGATAGTTCTAAAGACATCATTGGGATGGATTTTCGCCGCAGCACCCTCGTCCATCTTATTCAGCTTCTCATAGAGGTATCCACTTCCATACTCTTCAAGCTCTTTTCTATAGGCTCTTCTCAAACTCCTGTTGGCTCCCGGGCCATTGAAGAGCCCTCCAATCAGAGCCTCAATATAAAGCCCCGTGCCCCCTACGACAAATATGCTTTTATCTTCACCATTTAGCCTGTCAATTACTTCCCCTGCCTGACTCATAAACATTGCCGCATCAAATTTCTCGTCCGGGTCTACCACATCTATGAGATGGTGTCTTACAAGAGATTGTTCTTCGGAGGTTGGTTTTGCGGTACCGATATTCATATACCGGTAGACTTGCATGGAATCTGCACTGATAATCTCGCCACCATATTCGCCGGCAAGCTTAATGGCAACTTCAGTCTTGCCGACACCTGTAGGGCCGAGAATAATAACAATGCGGGGTTTGTGACCGGTAGAATTCATGGTGTCGCTTTATCTTCGCTTGAACATCTTTTCCAGATCTCTGGTATTGAGCTGTATATATGTTGGTCTTCCATGCGGACAGGTCGAGGCAAATGGTGTTGAATCGAGATCTTTACAGAGATCTTCTACCTCCGATTCAGTCAGTTTGTGGTTTGCCTTTACAGCCCCTCGACAAGAGAGGACTTTGAAGATTTCATCCTTTACCTCTTTCATGCTCTGGGATTTGCCTGTCTTTGAAACTTCCTCGACAATGTCAAGAAGCAGCGCCTTGGGTTCAATGCCTCCGGGTAAAGCTTGAGGAATAGATTTTACTACAACAGTATTTCCCCCGTACGGCTCGACGTCTATGCCAATATCTTCCAGCACTCCTGATAATTCCATAAGCGAGGCAAAATCATGGTTAGGAAGACTTACAAGCTCCGGAATTAATAAGCTCTGACTTACAGTCTTCTCGCCTGCAGATGCCTTTCTCAGCCTTTCAAAGAGTACCCGTTCATGAGCGGCATGCTGGTCTACCAGGACAATCCCGTCAGGGGCAGAAAAGACAAGGTAAGCGGCAGTTACCTGTCCCATATACTCCAGAGAGGAGAATGGTATCTTACCCTCTTCAGAAAATTCCCATATCGCTGCACGGTCTCCAGTGGCGCTTTCATCTGAAATCTCTCCAATAACTGGAGATAAAGGCAGCTTTTCTTCTTTTCTAAACGGGGGTAGAAACGGTTTTTTCATATCCGATGAAATCGTGTACCTTTTTAGCGCCTCTCTGACCCTTCCCCTGTATTGATGAAGGCCGCTCACATCTCTCTGTGACGTTTCCAATGCCGGTGAGATGCCGGCCAACACCTTCACAAGGTTTTCAACTATAGCTTCGTAGATTTCTCTCGGATTTCTAAAACGGACTTCCATCTTTGTCGGATGAACGTTTACGTCCACATCATCAGGAGAAAGATCAAGCAATAGTACTGCCGTCGGATATCTTCTCGTTTCAATGAGGTTCCTGTAAGAGGTCATAACGGCATGGTTTAAAAAACTGTCTTTTATGAATCTTTTATTTACATAATAAAGCATCCTCTTTGTATTAGACCTGGTAAAACGTGGGCTGGAAACAAATCCGCTCAGCCGGATATTCTCTCTTTCACCTTCCACATATAAGATATTTTCGCTCAAATCCCTTCCTAAAACCAGAGGAATTCTCTCAGACAAGTCTTTAGTCCTGGGAATATTTAAAATTGTCCTTCCATCTGCCACAACCTTTACCCTCACACCGGGATGCGGCAGAACCAGCTTCGTTATAACATCAACACAATGCCCCTGTTCAGTAGAATCCTTTTTTAGAAACTTCTTCCGAACGGGAACAGAATAAAATATATCGCTGACAGAAACAGATGTGCCAACCGGGCACCCCGTCTCTCTAACCTCTTTAACCTCTCCACCCTCGACCATCACACTGGTTCCGGACAGAGATTCCTTCCTTTTTGTTATCAGTTCGACTCTGGAAATCGATGCGATGCTGGGAAGAGCTTCCCCTCTGAAACCAAAAGATTTAACCTTATATATATCATCGAAACTATATATCTTACTCGTGGCATATCTTTCAAAGGCAAGGACAGCGTACTCACGGCCTATTCCCTCTCCATTGTCAATGACCCTTATAAATTCCCTTCCACCCTTTACAAGTTCAATGATGATATCCGTCGCACCAGCATCAAGAGAATTCTCCAGAAGCTCCTTAACAACCGACGAAGGCCGCTCCACCACCTCTCCAGCCGCTATTTTATTAGTCAAATCCTCAGGTAAAACTACAATCTTCCCTTTGTCAGGATTCATCTATCTGTCCTTTCAGATTGCAGGGTGGCATCAAATATAGAAGACCGCAACTACCTCATGTCCGGAAGTTGCGGTCTTATCGGAATCAGTTCACATTTCACAAATCAGCATACTACCATCATTACTATTTTTACACGGACAAACAATACCGGGATCAAGGTCCGGCACATGGTTTGTCCATGCCACCATTTACGATCCTCAAATCAATCCAGAACAACCATAACACGGCATTTCTTTAAGAAAACAAGATTTTCAGCAGCAGATTTGATCATCTGGGCATCCGCATTACTGATTACAACATTGGACCGACCAGCACCAACGGTACGCAATCCTTTAACGGTAATCGGATCATTAGTAACCCGTGGATTGCTCTGAGCCGCCGTCAGGTCTCTGGCATAACCGCTCATGCCCTGCTGAACCGCAAATTCACGATCCACCTGCATGGAACCATAGACTTCCTGACCATTTTCATCAACAATCTTAGGTGACATGGCCGGCCGTGCCTGGATACCGCGGGCATCTATCACCAGACCCGTGTAAACTACCCCTGCCGGGGCTTTCGGCGCGGGAGGAACAGTAACTTCCTCTTTTTGGGGAGTTGCTTGCACCGGATGTTCCGGCGGTGTCACGACAGCCGGTTTTTCAGCCTTCTCGACCTCGATAACCCTGGGAAGGATTACCTGCATGAGGCCGCCACTCAGTGACATTCTCATGGTCAATTCAACCGTACCATCAGAAAGGTATTCTTTTTTGACTATCTGGGCACCCCTAACCAATCCTGAAACTTCTGTCCTTACTTCATCACTCTTTGTTACAAAATCTCCCATATAACTTACAGAAGTTACACGTACTCCTTTTACTACTTCAAGTAAATTCCGGTAGGCATCTAATTGCGCAGCCCTAAGTGCCATAGGACGTGCCTGAGGTTTCCCGTAGTACTTCTCAGGAGGTGCCCCTATGCCAACAGCCTCAACAATCCCCGTGGTCCAATTGACGTTTCCATTAACACCTATCTGCTCGACGAGCTGTGTCCATTTTGCCGCTTTCACCTGATCCTGACAAAAACCCGCCGGGGCAAATAAAAAAACCATACCAATTATCAGACTGATTATTACAATATGCTTCGTCTTCATAGCTCCTCCTTTTACAGTCTCGCTCAAACTCTCACAATGGACTGATATTTACTGGGTTATCCATCTTTTTAAATTGTTAACAACTAATCAGAGATTTCCTTACCTCTTTTGTACCACACCTTAATAACAAAAAGTCAAGAATGTTTCAATAAAGTATTTTATAACAAATCCTCTGTTTATTAAAAACAGAGGATCGCCACCTCCTAAAGGAAAGAGCTCTGGTCAAAACATAACGTAAATGGTATAAAAACCCGACAAAAAACCCAGCCCATCAGAAAGCGAATGTCAGAATTTATTGTAACAGATGTTTCTAAGCAGCGATGGATATTAGTCAGTGTCGCCTTTGCCGCATTTATGTCAACCCTTGATATCAGTATCGTCAACATCTTCCTGCCGGTTATTTCAAAACATTTCAACGTAAGTATTGGTACTGTATCGCGTGTGGTTCTGGTTTACTTCCTGATCCTGAGCAGTTTTCTTCTTGGATTCGGCAAACTGGGTGACATCTGGGGTTTTAAAAAGGTCTTCGTTACAGGGTTCGCCGTATTTATTACAGGCTCTTTTTCATGTGGACCCGCCAATAGCATACACCAACTAATCGCCTTTCGCGTAATTCAGGCAATCGGGGGATCAATTCTATCGGCACTGGCTCCCACCATTGTAGCGGTTTTCAGCACCGGGAAGCCCCGGCCCTGTGGGTGGGGAGATTTACAATTTTTTGTTGCATTATAAAATATCGATATGTTACATTCTTTTTCGTGTAGTTGGCTTGACTCGCGCTCACACCAGAAAGAGTTAGTCTTCTTTTCGTTTCCTGTTTCACTGCTTAATGTTCCCATTCCATGTCATGCGATTTCACTTTTATAGGCAAGCTCCTCTCTCCCGGCATCAATTACTTCATCACGCTCTTTCCGTACTTACGATTCAGTATCATCTGAACGCGAATTGTTCAGTTTTTTAAAGTCTTGTTCAGCTCAAATTTTCCGTTTGTTGAAAACTGTTTCGTAACAATGGCAGTGAAACGGTAGTAGTATTTAACTGAAAAATTTTTATAAAAAATGAGGAGGTGGAAGAAATGAACTTAAAAGAGGCTTTTAAAGAAGCAATGAGAGGTGAGCTTGAAGGAAGGGCATTATACGCGATGGCTGCTGAAAAAGTGACTGACAAGAAAGCAAAACAAATATTTGAGCATCTTTCACAAGAAGAATACTCACATTATAAGGAATTGGAGAAAGTGGCCAAATCCTATTTTGAAGGAAAGCCGGTACCGGAACCAAAACTATCAAAACTCGCAAAGTTCGAAGACGCAAAAAGCCCCATTTTTACTGAAGATTTTAAAGATTTCCTCAAAGATAAACACTTCGAAATGTCTGCTCTGTCTATCGGGATGAAACTGGAGCTCGAATCATCGAAAAAATACAAAGAGATGGCAGATAACACCGACAATCAAACGCTCAAAGATCTCTTTCTGTATCTTTCCGAGTGGGAAGAAGAACATTACGACGCCTTAAGGCAACAGTTCGATTTTTTCAAGGAATATTATGAAACACAAAACAGTCTGTTCAGGTTTTAAGGTGAACGGGTCGTTTTAACGTGGCGCGCAAAAAATATTTCTTCCGCGTCTATGAGAAAAGTATGTGAACGATTCGTCCGGACAGACTGAATGCTCTTGCCGGGCAAGGGGATATTTTGTCTCCCCTTGCCCTTTATTTACAATACCGCTTCCATTTTGAAAAACCTTTGAGCATAAAAGAATATCATGGTATCTTAATCATGCGTTCATTGAAGTTACGGAGGGGGTAGATGGCGACTTTCAAGGTTGCAACGTATAATGTCAATTCCATACGGTCTCGACTTCACCTTGTCATACCATGGCTTAGGGAAAATCGGCCGGACGTTCTCTGCATGCAGGAAACCAAAGTCGAGGACGCGAAGTTTCCCGTGAGAGAATTTGCGGAGACCGGCTACCAGGTAATCTTCAAGGGGGAAAAGAGATATAACGGTGTCGCCATAGCATCCCTTGCAAAAGCTGAGAATATCTCATTCGGTCTGGAGGATGACGGCCCCGCTGACGGCGACCGTCTCATATGGGGCACATACTCGGGGATATCCGTGGTAAACCTCTATGTTCCGCAGGGACGCGATAAAAAACATCTTCAGTTCGAATATAAGCTCGAATGGTTCAAGCGCCTAAGAACTTACCTTACAGGACACTTCTCACCCAAAGATTTAATGCTCTGCTGCGGTGATCTCAATGTTGCCCGGGAGGAGATCGACGTCCATGATCCGAAAAGACTCCGCGGCCACGTCGATTTCACCCCGGAGGTATGGGATGCCTTTGATCTGTTAAAATCATGGGGGCTTGTCGATATTTTCAGAAAGCATCACCCCGGAGAGGCAGGACAGTACGCCTTTTTTGATTATCGTGTCCCCAGATCAGTAGAAAGGGGGCTCGGCTGGAGAGTAGACCATATCCTTGCAACCGCTCCGCTTGCCGATCAATCTGTCCGGTGTTCCATCGATTTAGGGCCGAGGCGCGCCGAAAAACCATCCGACCATACGGTCATGACAGCCGAATTTATTATATAGGAAATAATTGGAGGGGAAAATGAAAAGGAAAAGGGGGTCGGACCGAGCCAACTAATTGAAATAAATAGAATAATATAGCGAAAAACGCCTGATATTAGCCTTAGAATATCAATTTTAATGCCAAAAATGATGTTGTAAGGTCTGAAAACACGTATTTATGGGATGGTAGGGATTAATTTCAGTTATTGAAACAAAAAGGGGTTAACCGCAATTGGTTAACCCCTTTTCATATTTGGAGGCGGCAACCGGACTCGAACCGGTGAATAACGGTTTTGCAGACCACATTTTGCCAACAATAACTATTTATAATTTGTAACAATATTGCAGGGGGTAAGCACGAACCAATCTGAATTAATAGAGGCATTGTCAAAGAGAGAAAACCTGCGGGTGAAAGAAGTAGAAAGGATTGTGAACCTGATTTTTAATAGATTTACAGAAACACTTAAAAATGACGGTAGGATAGAGATAAGAGGATTTGTCAGCTTTATCATCAAAAATTATGGTTCTTATAACGGTCGTAACCCGAAAACTAGAGAAAGAATTAAGGTTGCAGCCAGGAAATTCCCTTTTTTAAAGGTTGGAAAAGACCTGAAAAATAGGGTGAATTCCATGAAATAATAAATTTTACTCTTTTTCTTTTTAAAAACAAAATTAATAGGGAAACATCCACCTTTGCTGGATGTTCTTCTCTGGAAATTAAATCTCAGAAAACATTATAGGTATCGCCAACATAACTTTTTTTAAACCTGCTCCTTGTCTACTGCATACATAGTAGGGATGTTGTTGTCACCCAACTTCTCAATCAAACCCGAAATCCTCAGTTTTATGGCTTAACGTCTCTTTATAAAATTTCCCCGAGGATCTCAGCGGAATCGGCAACAAACTTAGGGCATATCTTTCTTGTAAGATTATGTTTTTTAACATACTCGGACCCTTTAGCTGTGCTGATATCGCAATTTAGCAGCTCTTTGCAGTTCAGAAATTTATTGCGTTCTTTGAATTTTTCAGCAAACTTCCGTACAAGTTCTGTTGTTTTTTGTTTTGCCTTTTCATCAGAAGCCGATGTCCTGCCATATTTTAATCCAATTACCATGAACGCCCCTGTAACTGTACCACAGGTGAAAGCCATTCGTCCCATACCGCCGCTAAAACTATCGGCTATTTTCAAGGCTGTATTTTTGTCAAGATTTAGTTCTTCGCTAAAAGATGAAAAAATCGCCTGGGAACAGGAAAATCCTTCTTTAAATAGTGTAACCGCCATTTCTGAATTATTCATTTTTTCACCTCTCTTCATTTTTCTATGTCTACCCTTTACTTTTGAATAATCAGCACACTACCTATTGGTCTTGAGGATTTAAGGGGGCTCTCACTTCGCGAAGATCATCGATTATCATGAGGTATTCATCACGATTTTCAAGGGCTTTTCTCTCGGCTATTTTTTCCTTATGATACTCTATTGTCTCACGCGGAAAGGGAAGATTCCCGGTTGTATGATAGCGAACAGCTCCGCTCGCATCACGAACTAACATTACTTTACCTAAATTATGCTTGCTCACACTGTATGGATACTCGTAAACTCCCATTTTCAGAGCGTTAAACGCACCCACCAAAATGTCTCCGTCACCCAATTCCAGCATCTTATTGAGTATAGCCTCAGCCTCTATCTCAATCATTCTGGTTTCCTCTTCAACCTCCTTTGAATTTGGAAACTCTTGTCCCCTCAACATATTCATGACTTGACGGCATACAATTATGCTTTCGGCATTCGCTTCTTTGCTTGGAACTCCAAAACCCTCTTCACCGGTTTTTACCATCATCTGTTCTGCCTTACCATACAATGCTGCGATTGCCGTGATCAGAGCAATCATCCCGATGGAAGAGTGTTTGCAGGGCGGAAACGGTCCGTTCCATTGATGTAAATTCTGGCTTAAAGAAACGTCCCCATAACCAAATTGATCAAGATATTTTCTTGTTATGCGGCGCTGGCTTCTAAGACCCGCGATATCCTGGACAAGATTGTGCATAGCCGCAAATCCAACACTGACATATTTAGCACCCTGAGAAGCAGAAACTAACGAATCAACTATTCCTGTCACAACAGCAAGCGAAGGGGTACTGATTGTCCCCGCTGCAGCCGTCGAAACACTATCTAACGCAATCTTTACTCCACGTTCATAAAGCCAGCCCGCCAGACGTCCGATAAATTGAGCGGAAAGCACAGATTTCTCTACAGGCAGGTCATATTCCATGCAAAGCAGTTCAGAAAGCACACCACTGCACACCTCCGTAACCCCTCCTGCAATAACCATCGCGCACAAAAGCCTTGATCTCGGCGTCACACTCCGTGTTACGATAGGCCGGTCAACGGCTTCGAAAAGCCTACGGCACCCGCTGACCCCATGCGCCACGGCAGGAAATCCATTGAGTAACGAAAGTCCGGCCTTTAAGCTCTCATCCAAACCCTTCTCTGCTTTCTCAAACTGTTCGGTTCGAGTATAAGCATCAGGGTTAATGGGAAGGAGATCAGCTCCGGCTTCTTGCAATGCGAGCAGGGTAGCGATCATCTCATCGAGACCAGCCACCCCTGCCCTTGGATTTAACAATGTTTTTCCTTCATCCCTTGCCTTTGCCAACATTTCGGGCACATTCTTGCGTTTTGGTATAGAATGGTGGTAGTCGACTACTTCCTCCAAATCGATTTCCATACCTGTTTTATATTGAGAAAGCGTCTCTCGTAAGACCCCGGTAAATTTATCTTCCTCCCATTTATTTATGCTAAATTCCATCTCCACATCCCTTTCACGCTCTATACTAAGAACTCTCAAAAAGTTCCCCTCAACTTCCTGAGGACTTAATCACTAACTACTTCTAAATCTTTCTTAAGGTCATTAACAATATCTTGAGGTTTTACGGATGTAGGGTAAACGCGGTTAAAACCCATATTTTTAAACACATCCTCAATTTCCGACCAATCGCGACATTGTTGAGAAATTACAAGGTTACCTCCAATGTACATTAAGATATTCTCAAGGCCTGCCTCTTGGCATTTCTCACGCATTCCTTCAGCGTCAATCCCTGCATGTCCGTTAGAAGATGAAACGAGTATCGCATCGGCATCGGTCTCTTGGGCAGCTCGAATGAAATCCTCCTGGAAAAGTCGGGCACCGATATAAATTACATCAAATCCCGCATTCGTCAAAACAGCTTCCAATACTCGTAAACCCAAATTATGAATGTCTAGCAAAATTCCCGTTATGAGCTTCTTTTTTCCCATACAACCCCCTCATCATGGATAGGATATAATTTCTATTTACCTTATCAGAAACAGATTTCTTCTGTACACCCCTCTCCTGTCATAGTGATAATCAGATCTTAGAGATTTCGCTCTATTATATACCGTTTGGCAATTTTAAGAGACTGATCGGGGAAAAACTCCGACAAAAGACCGACTGTAAATAATATATACCTTCTATCAAGGTATAATTTCGGTGCCTTAGGCTTCAAACAGAACGGCTCTTGCGAATCATAAAGAACACCCTTTAAAATCATATCTCCATAAGTACCAAATGCAAAAATTCCTCCTGTTCCAATTACCGTTTTTACCTCTGTTAGATCCTTCCCCACCTGAATATTAACTGGCCCGTCCGGAGTGTAAAGCATTTCTATAGTTCCTGCATGCCGTTCAGTTGCTATCTTAACAGCGGCAAGGGACATCCCTAAGTCAAACTTTGCCTCTAAACCATCTGCAGGAAGAGTATTGGTCATCTTCGTCGCACGCTCTAAATAAGATTTTAAATCGCTCGAGTGGTCTGGTGAAAGACCAGCCTTATCAAGTATTCCTTTTTCACCAACTCTATCAAGAATATTAAGAGAATTGTAACGAATACCCAAATCTCCCTCCACTGTCCGTTTTAAATAAGGTTCAGGGAGACCCTTAAAAACGCTATTTCCTGTCGGATTGCCCTCTGCTACAGAATGTACATCTATCGTTGCCCCACCCACGTCGACAACAAGCAGTTCTCCCATTCCTTCTTCGTCTTCAGTACCCTTAGCGAGCAATTCTGCGGCACTCAGTATCGCCATAGGAGTTGGCATAAGAATATTATCCACAAAAGAATGTGCCTTATCCAAACCTTTGGCTAAAACAATCCTTCTCATAAAAATTTCTCTTATTGCTTTCCTTGCCGGCCCCACATTCAACTCGTTGAACTGCGGCATAACATTTTCAGTCACAATCACTTCTTTGTCTCTGTCACGAAGAATATCGGATGCCTGCTTCGCCGCCTTCTTGTTCCCGGCCAGAATTATCGGGCTTTTCAGAGGACTTTGACTGAGCTTTTCAGCATTATGAATAAGGATAGCTTTATTTCCCCCGTCTGTTCCCCCGGCCAGAAGTATTATATCAGGATCGATATCGACGATCTCTTCTAACTCCTGATCATCCAGCCCGTACGAAAAAACATCAACCACCCTGGCCCCGGCTCCCAAGGCAGCCCTGTTTGCCGCCTCAGATGTCAGTTCTTTTACAAAACCGACAGCCACCATTCTCAATCCACCTGCTGCACTGCTACACGCCAACTTGCGATTAAACTTGATCTTTCCGGTTAGCCGGTACAATTCTTTCAGGGCTTTATCGAGTCCTATCATAATGTTATCTTCAACGGTTGTACCAGCCTGAGAAGTCCCGATTACTTCTCCGTTATCAAGGTTAACGGCAACCACTTTTGTATAAGTGCTTCCAAAATCAATCGTCAAAACACTATTTATCATAACTTATTAACCCTTTTACCCATTCATTGCTCTTACCCGAGCACAATTCAGAAAAGGTTCACCGTACTTTTACTAATTTTAGCCTATCATCTTATTAGGTAGCCATAAGGCAAGTTCAGGAAATACGCATACCAATATAATTACAAGTAGATCTATAATCACGAAAGGCAATACTCCTTTTAAAACAGACATAAGAGGTACGTCCGGGGCTATTCCCTTGACGATATAAAGGTTTAGTCCCACAGGGGGAGTTACCAGACCTATCTCCATATTTATCGTTGCAATTACAGCGAACCATACCGGGTCAAAGCCGAGAGTTTTTATCGTCGGGAGGAGCAGGGGAATAATCATCAATATAATCGCTGCCGGCGGGATAAAAAAGCCGAACACGATAAGTAGAATATTTATAAGTATTATAATGGTCCACTTCTTTGTTGACAGGCCAAGGAACAAATCGGTGACGGCTTGCGTGACATTGAGGTTTGTACAGACAAAGCTGAAAAGTATCGCTCCGGCCAGTATCAACAATATCATTGTGCTTTCGTTGAGTGCTTTGAGAAACATCCTTTGCAACTGCTCAAGTTTATAAACACGATATATAACTATGACAAAGGTAAACGACAGAAGTACACCAACAGCAGCAGCTTCACTGGGGGTAGCCCATCCGCCATAAAGGGTTCCCATAATTCCAATTATGATCAAAATGAAGGGGAGAACTTTTGGCAAATAGACCAGCTTTTCCCTCAGCGAGTATTCCTCCTTAACATGATCAACGGTTTTAGTATTTGAGTAGAAAGAAGGCTTATCTAATGGTCTGACCTTAGTACGGTAATAAAAGATCCCCCCTATCCATAAGCAGCTCACAAATACCATGATAATTCCCGGGATGACTCCGGCAATAAAACATTTTCCTATGGATGTTTCAGTGGCGATACCGTATAGAATCATCGTGATGCTCGGCGGTATTAAGATACCAAAGGTACCGGCATGAGCAACTAACCCCGTCGCAAGACCCGGCGCATACCCTCTTCGCCTCATTTCAGGAATCCCAATCCCGCCTATTGCAGCCGCAGTGGCCGGACTCGAGCCGCATAAGGCAGCAAATATGCCACAGGCGATCATGGTAGTCATTCCCAATCCACCCGGTATCTTATACAGCCATCGGTGGATGGCCTCATAGAGATCTCTACTGGCTTGGGATTCAGAAATCGGCACACTGAGAAAAATAAAAAGCGGAAGAGCTAAAAGGGCAAAGTTATCAACACTTCCGTAAAGTGTATAGGGCATAGTTGTCAATACATCAGGGCAGAAAATGACAATGAAGAAAAGTGCCACACTGGTTAATCCGGCCCAGATCGGAATCCCTGACAATAATACGACCAAAACGGTAACTAAGATAAATATACTTAAGGTAAGCTCACCCATTTAAAGCCCTCTGCAATTTCTTTTAATAATTTCATTAAGGAACAACATCTTCTTTTCTACCGTTTACCGATTCATCAACGGGTGTTTCTATATCCTTCAATTCAATTCGGGAAATTTCAGTATCTATCTCTCCTCCCCTCAAAGCATTAATCTTATTTGTAATATTAACAATATATTGGAAAAACATCAGGGTCATTCCGAGAGGAAGAAAAAGATACGGTATCCATAATGGTGCAGCCCAAATCGTTCCGGTGTTTTCATTCGTGACAAACGCCTCCCACCACATAGGCCATGCATAACAGGCTATAATCCCACAGGTTAGCAAGGTAACGATTGATACAAAAATAAGAAGGATTTCTCGTGCCCTGGGTGGAAGATAAATGATAGCAAGATCCACATTGAGATGACGTTCATGCTTCTGCGCATAAGGTGCCCCCATGAAACACACAAAGATAAGGAGGAAAGTGGATGCTTCGATCTGCCAGTACGTGGAAATTCCGAAAAGTTTCCTCATTACAACACCTTCTGTAACAATAATTGCGGCCGCAAATATACAGATCGACCCGATAATTCCTGTAACAGAACTCATAGCGTTTATAATTTTGAAGACTATTTTCATCAGCTTAGCCATAAGTCTCCTTCTTAAATGCTCATGGACTACTTTAAGTATTTAATAAATAAGACCGTTCCCAAGGTTACAAGTTCTGACACCATAATTCAAAGGTGTCAGAACTTGAACCGTTCCCATTTAAACTCTATTTGACGGATGTTGCCATATCGACTAATTCCTTGCCTCCCTTAACTTCCTTGATAAATTTTTCCCATGCAGTTTTCTCGGAAAAATCACGCCATTTATTAAAATCATTCACTGTCATATCGTAAACATTAACACCTTTCTGCTCCATGGTTTTAATTGACAATTCATCTTCCTTATCACCTTCATCCATAGCCCACTTTTGCATTTCTCTTCCTACTTCCATTACAATCTTCTGCTGTTTTGGGGACAAATTTTTAAAGGTAGTATTCGATATTAACAATGGTACAAACATATGGAAAATTGAACGCTCCCGCGTTGAATTGTAATATTTGATTTGCTCGTATAGGTGGTATGATAAAAAAGACGAATTTGAAGTCATCATAGCGTCCAAAACCCCTGTTTGAAGCGCAAAATAAGCTTCAGACGAAGGCATGCTGACAATTGAGGCCCCTGCCGTAAGCAACATCGAGTTGAACATCTTGTCAGCTGCTCTGATCTTCACGCCCTTTAGATCGTCGGGCAGTTTTATCAGCTTCGACTTGCTACCGATTCCTCCTCTGGCATACGTCCACGAGATAATCGTCACACCGTTTTCTTTACATAGTCGAGCAATCTCCTCTCCAATAGGTGCATCTCTCCAGCGCAAACCTTGTTCATAATTTTTAACAATACATGGCATATGGGTTATTGAAAGCTCCGGAATCTTTCCCGCTTTATATGCCAACGGATAGAGAGTTATATCCAGTCCTCCCTTTACCAATGCATCGTACTGTTCTTTAGCTTTATAGAGCGTGGCAGAGGGATAAACCCTAAATTTCAATTCACCGTTAGTTCTATCTTCAACTTTTTTAGCGAACACTCGACAAAATCGATCACGGTAATCTCCCTTGTCAATCGTTCCACCCGCCCATTGATGTGATATCTTAAGCACTTTCGCAGCGTACGCAGACTTAGAACCCAGCTGACTTACACTCACGGCCATGGCGAAAGATAAAACAAACACAACTCCTAATTTAATTTTTGATACTTTTCCCATGGTTAATCTCCTTTTATATTTTACTTAATAACACTCTCATTACTCTCTTTAAACAACATATCAGCCAACCTATCACCTCCTTTTCTGATAAAGGCTAAATATTCTAAGGTTCATATTGTGGGTTATCTCTAATGATCATGAACCGTTTTATCCTTTGGTCTTTATTCTTTCTTTATCAAATCAATCATAGATAAGACTCTTCTCGCTTTTTCGACTATAGGGTAATCAATAAACTTGTCAGATAAACTGATGGCGGCCTTCCCCTCTCTTTCCGCTTCTTCAAAAGCCTCGATCACTTCTCTGGCAAATGAGATTTCTTGTTCTGTTGGAGAAAAAATTTCATTACAGACATCAATATGATTTGGATGAATTATAAGCTTTCCTTGAAAGCCAAAAGCTTTGGCCTTTTTTGCGTCTTCGATCAGACCATTTATATCCTGTATGTCTATCATCCAGGGAGTGTCGAGGGGCGCCGCGATACCGGCAGCTCGACACGCGACGGGTATCCGACTTCGCGGATAATCTAGCGCCCTTCCCTTCTTTGTCAGCTCAATTCCCAGGTCCAAAGTATAATCCGCTGCGCCAAAGGCTACGGTTGAAAACCGATAAGACGTTGTTTTTGCGGACACTGTCGAATATATCTCTTCAACACCTTTAGCACTTTCGCATATTGCTATAAGATCAATATCCCCGGCTTTTAATTCATTCAAAAGCCTGTCTATTTCAAAACTGTCTGCCGGTGATTCAACTTTGGGAAGAAAAATTCCTGATAAGTTAGGGGATAAAACTGCCTCTATATCGTCCTTGCAATAAGGTGTCCTCAGGCCGTTCACCCGTACATAAGTTCTCTTAGAATGATTCTTGTCCAAGATCTCCCTCACAGGAAGCCGTACCTTCTCTTTCTGAGCAATCGGGACAGCATCCTCCAGATCGATAATCACCGCATCGGCAGCGCTGGCAAGTGCCTTTTCTATCCGATCCGGTCGATTTCCCGGTACGAAAAGTACTGTTCTCAGTGGGTTCGTCAAATTCTTTTACCTCGGTTAATTGAATCGATTCTATTCACTTTTTGAAGCATCAACTTACCAATACTTCCTTTAGTATATCTTCGATATCATTGAAATTTTCAGCTACACTGCAGCCTGCCTTCCTCAGTCGGGCAATCTTTTTTGATGGCTTTCCGGTATCTCCTTGAATGATCGATGCAGCATGTCCGAAAACCGTCCCTTCCGGCATTTCTTCGACGAATCTTCCGTTTTCGGATCCCTTTCGAACATACCTAAATTTTTTTCGGGCGGAGTGCGTATAAGAGGATCACCACCAACACTAACACTCGTCGTAAAACCGAACCCAGCTCGATTAACAATCCAAGAGCACTCCGCCGTCATTCCTTCGTTTCGCGATATGACACCCACTTCACCCGGTGTGAAGCAGCGCTCAAACCGACAGAACTGGCAAGTGCCTTTTCTATCCGATCCGATCGATTTCCCGGTACGAAAAGTACTGTTCTCAGTGGGTTCGTCAAATTCTTTTACCTCGGTTAATTGAATCGCTTCTATTCACTTTTTGAAGCATCAAATTACCAAAACTTCCTTTAGTATGTCTCCGATATCATTGAAATTTTCAGCTACACTGCAGCCTGCCTTCCTCAGTCGGGCAATCTTTTTTGATGGCTTTCCGGTATCTCCTTGAATGATCGATGCAGCATGTCCGAAAACCGTCCCTTCCGGCATTTCTTCGACGAATCTTCCGGCTATGTAAGCAATTAACGGTTTCGTAAAACCACCTTCTCTTACAAAATCGGCCATATCTTCCTCAAAATTAGTTCCGGGTTCCCCCCAGTACACCACAGCTTTCGTTTTCGGATCCCTTTCGAACATACCTAAAATATTTTTGGGCGGAGTGCCTATAAGAGGATCACCACCAACACTAACACTCGTCGTAACACCGAACCCAGCTCTCTTAACCATCCAGGAGCACTCCGCCGTCATTCCTCCGCTTCGCGATATGACACCCACTTCACCCGGTGTGAAGCAGCGCTCAGCCCGGTCGCCTCCAATGGCGCCGAGTTTAATTCTATCCTCGGGGTTTAATATGCCAACCGAGTTTGGTCCAACGATTACAGAATTGGCCTCCTCTGCAGCAGATAGAAACTTCGCCACATCGTGTCTTGGAATACGTTCCGTAACGATGACAATTAACTTTATTCCATTATCAATGGCTTCCATCACAGCATCATAGGCAAAAGCCGGTGGGACATAAATAATTGATGTATCGAGCTTCTTTTCTTGGCAGGCACGTTTCAATGTGTCATAAACCGGAACACCATGAATGCTTTGTCCTTCCCGACCCGGTGTAACGCCTGCTAATATATTCGTGCCATATGCGATCGAGTGTTCAGTAACCATCGAGGCTTCCCTACCCGTTATTCCCTGGATAACGATTCTTGAGTTCTTATCCGCAAATATTGCCATTTAACTTTCCTCCTCCGGATAGGCTTTCTTCATCTTATCAACCATCAGTCGCGCCGCGTCTTCCATAGTAATATCATCACCATGGTATTCAATACCCGCTTCTGAGAATAATTTACTCGCTTTCACATCATTCACTCCAGCAAGCCTTACAATTATTGGAAAGTTCGCCCGATCAACATTTAGATCCGTAAAAGCTTTAATGATTCCCCTCGCGACAACATCGGTCTGGGTATTATTTGTTATATTCGTGACCATACAGAATCCTTTTACTCCTGGCTTTGAAAGGACGCCTTTAACCAACCCGCTGACTTTATCCTCTGTTGGATTTCCGCCGAATTCCGTATAGTTTGCGGGTCTACTTCCGAATCTGGATAATGCGTCATACATCAAAAGACTGCCTCCTCCACCTCCACATAAGAATCCTATATTTCCTCCCTCCATTTCGGTGTAACGTGCCGTTCCCCTGTAAGATTCCGCCTTATCCACGGCAATCATCTCCTTTTCCAGGGCGGTGAGAGGTCTCCAGGCCCTGTCACTTCCCTCTATAACCTTCTTACTGAGGACTGGTTGTCTGAATAAAGCGTCATCGTCGATACCCATAAGAATAGCCACGGGCACCACCTCTCCTTGAGGGCCTACAGCTAACGGGTTTATTTCGATAATAGTCGCATCATATTTCTCAAAAATCAGGTACGCCTTATGCAGAATTCCCGCAGCTGCCATTAATGATTTACCGGTTAATCCCAGGTCCGACCACATTTCTTTAGCCTTGTAGAGGTGCAATCCCTCACGGATGTTCACGTGATATTTTTTAACCTTTTCAGGTTCGAGTTTGGCTATTCCTTCAACTTCTACGCCACCTTCACAGGTCAAAATAACGACGGGCATCATTTTTAACGGATCAAAAGTAATCGAAACGTAAAGCTCACGAGAAATCTCGACTTTCCTTTCAATCAATAAAAGTTCCACCGGGAAATTATGTACCGTCATAGAAAGGATTTCTTTTGCTATCTTTCGAACCTCATCAGAATTCCGAGCAAACTTCACCGCTCCGGCTTTTCCCCGCTTTCCCACGGCAACCAGGGCTTTAATGACAACCGGATAACCTAGCTCATCAGCCGCTACCACCGCTTCTTCTTGATTTTTTGCTATTTTAAAATCAGGTGTAACAATACCGTTATCTCGTAATATAGATTTGCCGATATTTTCTAACAGTCTGGCCATATTCTTCTCCTAACCTGTTTTTTCTCGTTCAATAATTTCCTCGAGAGAAAGGCCCGCAAATGTCTGGGGGTACTGTATATATCTTTTGTGAGGATCAAGCCCCTCCTGGCGATATATCTCTCTTGCATTTTCGTAAACATGCTCAATAACGGACTCGTTGAGAGAATTCCCTGAAGAGTCGATTTCAACGATAAGAGGGCCAAAATTCTCCACCTTAAAAATCCACAATGCCTCGGGATAGCCAAGGTCCAGCCATTTCACATCTGTCTGGCTTATCATTTTTTGATATTTGGCCGAGCATCCGCCTACAGCAGTCATAAAGACTCCCTTATTTTTCAAGCTGTTTTTAACATTGGAATTCATTGTGCCTTTCCCGATAACGACTTTCATAATCCCATGATCTAGAAGGAATGCAGCATCATCAGAAAAACGGGAGCTGGTCGTGGGGCCCGCAGCAAAAACACGAAACCCTCCAGATCCAGCAACCGCTATTGGCCCACTGTGGAAAATGACACCATTTTCCAGAAGCTCTTGAGGGATTTCACCAAGTTTTCCATCCCTTATCAATTCGACCATGCGACTATGTGCCCTGTCACGAAGAGTGCATATTACACCGTTCAGATAAACCACATCCGAAACACGGAGTTTGCGTATGTCATCAATATGAATCGGAGTATTGATAAAGTGAACATTTCTGCCTGTTTTGCATTGCGACTCTTCACTAGAAACTTTTTCTCTTATTACCGCCGTGTCTTCTTTTCGCAGATGAGGTGTAATGTATTCCTGTCCACCCTCTGAAACTAACGCTTCAGAACCTCGAGATGCCCAACATTGGTGGGATACAGCAACAGGAGTTGAAGCAGTATGCGCTCCTCGTCTTTCCAGGTAAACACCCATCGTGGTTGTTGTTCCTCCACCTCCCATTGGCCCGATACCTAAACTATTAACGCACCGAAGGATTCGATCTTCGATAGAGGAAAGTGAATCATTGACCGTATCAGACGATTTTTCGGATAAACCTCGAAAAACTGCATTCTTTGCATTAAAAGCTGCTTCAGACGCATATCCTCCAACCCCGATCCCCAAAAATCCCGGCATACATGATTCTCCTCGTGACAGTACTACATTATTCAGGGCATACGCCAAAACTGCATCCTCCATGTCCCGAGTACTGGTGAAAATCCAATCTGAGGTCGTTTTGATCTCACCACCAAAGCCCTTCATTTCGGCTCTTATTCTCAAAGGACCTGGAATGGAATCGTAATGAAAATATAGGAACGGAGTCCCCCATCCGGTATTGTTACCTGAATTACAGAGGCTGAAAGGCTCGAGTACATTTTTTCTGAGAGGCACATCGCTGGTTGCTCTAATCACCGCTTCATAAAATGCGGCTTTCAAGTCCCCTTTAATTGAAACACCTGGGTTTAAATAGACATGAAATGTAGGTATGCCGGTATCTTGGCAAAGTGGAAGTGATTCTTCAGTAGCAGATATTATATTTTCTATTATAGAAATAAGTATTCTTCGAGCCCCCAAGATTTTCTCCTGATCAAGGCAGTGTAAAAGCTTCTCAAAATAATTCCTGGGGTATCGTGTAGCGGCATTGACTAGTAAATGGTAAGCTACATCAGTAAGTCTTTCCTGAGATATGTTTTCCATGTGAATCCAAATTCCTCTAAAGAATCACAAAAATTAAAGGGCTGTGACAATTCTTTTTCGTATATAGTCCAATAATCAGACCTCTGAAAAATGACCCATGTGTCGTGTGATTTCCAGTGAAGTATCTTTAACCTCTTGAACCAGTTTCTCGTGGTCGTCTCCGAGGATACGCGCAGGAGGTCCTGATATACACATAGAACCCGCTAAACGCCCTTCTCGACCAAATATCGGTGCACCAATGGCCACCCTCGATAAAAAATGTTCTTCCCGGTTAACCGAATAGCCCCTTTCCCTCGTTAACTCCAATTCTTTCATTAAGTCTTCTTTATTAGTTAATGTAGTGGGGGTATAAGCAAACAATTCAGTCCGCTTGACATAGTCATTAACTGTCTCCCGGTCTAAATATGCCAATAATGCTTTTCCTACAGCAGTACAATAAAGTGGTGCACGTAAACCAAATTGACGGAAAATAAAAGGCTGACTTCGAGGGTATGCATCCAGAGTTATTAATGCGGAATCGCCATCCAGAATAGCGATTCTAACGAGAAGCTCAATTTTTTTAGCCAACCGATCTGCGGGTTGTGATGCTTTTTGATTAATCTCCAAGCTGCCGGCGAGAATGGTTCCCAGTTCATAAATTCTCGGTCCCAATTGATATTTACGTGTGTCCTGATTTTTTTGAAGAAACCCAATATATACAAGCGCGCGGACCAATCCCTGAACGGTACTTTTATTAAGGTTTAAGGAACGGGCTATTTCTGTGACTCCAATCATGGATCGATTTAAGGAAAAAAGGCCTAGTATTTGTGATGCACGATCAATGGATTGTATTATCATGTCAACCTCCGTATTATATTATCGTTAACATTATTACAATATGATAAATAGAATGTCAAGAAAAAACTTCGTTCAGGTTTTCTCTTGAAACAGGCAGTTTCCCACCACAGGTCCCCTTAAACAGACAATGACATTCATAGTGATAAACCTTATTTATGCAGAAAGAATTCAATGAGATATTGATCTTACCCCAAAAAAATGGTTTCTCGTTTCGGTAGCGGAAAAGTTTATAGACCGTGGTAAACAGATGATTTTAAAGGTAGTGACCTAAATTATAAAGTACGGGATATAATATCTGGGAATCAGATAGGGGACATATGAACTGTAACTAAAATGAAGAAATGAAGATCGGACAGGTCTACGATTACAGGAAAAAATGAAGGGTCGGGATGTAGTGGTGTGCTTAAATGAAGGAGTTTCGCATCGGCAACTGGAACAAGAAAGAAACCCTTGCCGATACTGAACATAAGTTTGTTAATAAGCGAATCAATCCGGGACTTAAAGTATGCCCTGTTACCTGTGGAAATCTTCTTTGCCCATCTGCAATCCGGTTTATGGAATTTGTACTTTCCGCCGTAAGACCCTCCTCCTTCAGGATGGGAGAGTCAAAAGCTTAAGGTGCCAAGCCGATGACCGGATGGTGGCTGATAGAAAATTCGTCTTTTTCCGGATCAAAGGTTAAACAAGAATTCTTCCGCCACTTGATATTCTCGTCATTCTCCTTTATGGGGAATTCTTTGCGAATAAAAGCTCCCCGGCTTTCCTTCCGGGCAAGGCTCGCCGTAAGGATTGCCTTTACCACAAAAACAGCACTCAGCATATCTTCCTTTTTCTTCATTTCTGTTACATTCTTCGGAGCCCCTGCTTTCAACTCTTTTTCAAGAACTTTAAGCTTTGTCAGTCCTTCATTTAAACCTGAATCCGTCCTCACAATCCCGGCATGTTCCCAAGCAATCTCTCTGATGATTAGGCGGGTACTTTTGAACAATAACTGCGCACCCGACGTTGACCCCCGGTTTTCTGGCAGATCCTGTATGTCCGCGTCGGACAATCGTCGGCTATGAATATTACGAGCAGCGCTACGTCCTGCTATTCTACCGGACACCAAACACTCTGTCAGTGCATTTCCGCTCAACCGGTTGGCGCCATGAAAACCCCAGGCTACTTCTCCACAGACATATAAACCGGATAAATCGGTCTGTCCTGATTCATCCGTGCGGATACCCCCCATAAAGAAATGGGCTCCCGGTGAAATCTCCACCGGCTTATTTTCAAAATCGAACTTTATCTTTCTTAGAAGGCTCAAAGGAAATGTCTCCCATGACGAGGAAGGAACTTTTCGAAAGTCCATATAAACCGGCCCAGCATGACCTTCTTCGAAAAGCATTGCTGATAAAGAATCTCTCTTTTTACGCATGGCCTCATTCACATCATCGATACCGTACTTTCTTAGGATGTCTTCCCCGGAAGTATTGATCAATCTTGTTTCCCCCGGGTAAGGCGGGTAAAGCATAATGGAGGGTAGCCGCGGCTGGGCGATAACAATCGGATAAAACTGGATGAATTCCATATCCCAAAGCGAAAGCCCGGCTTTTGCAGCCAGGTAATACCCATGCCCCATCATGCTCTTTTGGTTGTCATTTCTAAGATAAATCGCTCCTCCTCCTCCAGTTGCCAGAATAACTGAAGATGAAGCAATCGATACCTCTTTTCCGCTTTTATCTATGCCCTTTACGCCCAGCACCTGCGCTCCTTGCTTTAAAATATCTGTGACATAAAAACCACTCAGGACACTTATCCGCTTAAGGCTCCTTAAGTTATCTGCCAGTCTTTTTACCATTGTGACACCTCGGATAACATCGGGGCTGGATGACTTCAGAAAGTAATGGTCATAAAATTCTTCAAATTCAAACCCTGTCGAGCAAAAAAATGCTAAGGCGTCTAGAGCTTCATGGGCGAAGCGTTTTACTAGCGGTCCATGGTTAATCATCTTTCCTGTGTGAAGGGTATCACGGATATATTGATCTGCAGAATACGATGTGGTGGGTCCACTAAAACGCCCGTTTGACATGGCAGAATTAGTCCCAACCCCTATCCCGCTCCTGTCAATCAACAGGACTTTTGCTCCTTCCGCCTGGGCGGTATAGGCTGCGATCATCCCGGCTAGGCCAGCTCCAATGACAATTACTTTGTCTGACATGGGGGCTTTCTCCTGTGATAAATTCATGTTTCATACTCCTTTCCGATCTTGAAAAACAGTTATTTTCACAATAGCCGTGCCTACTGGAGCTTCTTATTAACATCAAGTTCACCGAAAGTATCAACTACTCCGGGGTCATCATTATATTTTGAGAGGGTCACAGGATCCTTTTCAGAATTGCTTGTATGTGTTTGGGGTTGGCAAAGAATTCAAAACGTTCAATTTCTTTAAGGATTGCATAAAAATTTTCAGGATTGTCTCTTAGGGAATTATTTGCATATGTTAAAAAGATGTTTTCCATTGTGTACCTCCCATAGTACCCCCCCCAATTAATCCCCCAGGGAAAACCGCTTGGGAACGCGGTCTTGTCGGACGGCCATCCTATCCCTAGGTTTATCTTTTACTTGTCTAATTGCCTCACACATAAAATACCATCCATGTACGTTTATCGAGATACGTTATTTTTATCAATTTTACAATTATTAAAATTTCATATGATAAATCAGAACTATTTTTCGATCAAAAAAGTGTTGTGAAAATTGATGGGACTTGATGGGAGATTTGGGGCTTTTGGTGTCCTTTCCTGTCTTATTGGGGACAAATCGTGGAAACAGAAAAAGGGTTACAAGTTATTGATATTACTTGCAACCCTTTGATATTATTTGGAGGCGGCAACCGGACTCGAACCGGTGAATAACGGTTTTGCAGACCGCTGCCTTAGCCACTTGGCTATGCCGCCTTGAAACTTCTGAAAGTTAAGACGCTTGCAAAACCTGCAAACGTCTTAACTTTTTATTCGTATGGAGCGGGCGAACGGATTTGAACCGTCGACGTCCACCTTGGCAAGGTGGCACTCTACCACTGAGTTACGCCCGCATATGTTTATAGTAGGCGAAAAACTATGTTAAAATCACTATATTGTCAATAAAAATTTTTATGTTAAATGCTTTTTTTCGGATGTTACTCTTCAATTGCTCCCCTGTAAAATTTTACAAAATAGTCTACGCCTGACCAGATTGTCAAAATGAGGGCAACGTAGAGAATGACCATGCCGACGAGATGGGCATTCAACCCAAACAGCGGATAATGGATTATGAGAGAGGATACGGCAATATTTTGAGATAGAGTTTTTCTTTTCCCCAGCTTACTGGCAGCAATAACAATACCATCTGATAAGGCAATATTTCTTGTTCCGTCAACAATAATATCACGTATGATAATTAAAGCCACGATCCATGCCGGGATATGGCCTATCGGAATCATCAATACCATGGCCGTGTTTATAATAATCTTATCTGCCACGGGATCCAGCAATTTCCCCATCTTGGTTACAATACCGTATCTTCTGGCTATATAGCCATCCACCAGGTCCGTTAGCGCTGCAAGAATAAAAAGGACTGCTATACATAAGCTTAATGTCCTGCCCGGGGAAAGGAGGATCAAAAACAGCACGGGTATAACACCAATTCTCAACAATGTTATGGTGTTGGGAAGATTAAGTATCTTTTTCTTCTCCGCCCTTATGGGGAGTCTGTCAAATGACTTTTTTAAGAAATCGACGATCATAGATTATCACTCTATCCCTTTTTCCCCGGCACCTTTTTCCAATCGGCCAGAAACTTTTCTATTCCTATGTCGGTAAGCGGATGCTTTGACAACTGTGCTATCACCTTGAAAGGAATAGTCGCAATATCGGCCCCCATCATCGCCGCTTCGAGCACGTGCAGCGGGTGTCTCACACTGGCAACAATAACCTCGGTTTCAAAATCATAATTGCTGAAAATAACCATTATCTGTTCCACAAGATCCATGCCGTCATGGGAAATATCATCGAGTCTTCCCACAAACGGGCTCACATAAGCGGCGCCTGCCTTGGCCGCCATCAGGGCCTGAATAGGAGAAAAAACAAGCGTTTGATTGACACGAATCCCGGAATCGGAAAGCCTTCTGGTTGCCTTCAATCCCTCAGTAGTCATCGGAACCTTCACAACCACATTATCACCCAGTTCTGCCAGTTTACTCCCCTCCGCAACAATTCCATCCGCATCTAAACTGATTGCCTCCAGACTCACAGGACCTTCGACTACCGCCAAAATATCCTTTATGACAGCCTCAAATTCTTTGTTTTCCTTTGCTATCAGAGACGGGTTGGTAGTCACGCCGTCGACCATTCCCATACTAATGCCTTCTTTAATTTCATCAATATTTGCAGTGTCTATAAAGAATTTCATGCAACCTCCTCATACTTACTCAATATCATTGATCGGAGCTTTTCCCCTCCGCCTTATATTTATTAAAACATTCTTCACTGCAGAAGTAAACCGTCTTGCCATTTATAGATGCCCTGTAAGCATCGCTTATCGGCACATAAGTATGGCAGTAAGGATCCATCACTAAATCCTCCTTTTCAATAGGCACCACTCTTTCAGGAAACTCATCTGGCGGTTTCGCCGAAGGAAGGAAAATACCTCTGGCCAGCCGATATACTAAATAAATGATTCCAGCCGTAACTATAAAACGAAGAAACATATTACTCCTATTTTCATGAGCGCTCAACTATCAGCTCTCAGCTTTTAGCAAAAAGAGATTAGATGTAAAACCACTTTTCTTTATTTTGCTTATGGCTGTTTGCCGACTGCATGTTAATTATTTCAACTCCACTTCTATCATCAAGACCGTCCAGCAGTTCCTTGACTGAAACTCCAAAGGCGGGGTGAACAAAATCAGGTGCAATCTCACATAACGGAACGAGGACAAACCGTCTTTTATGAAGCTCGGGGTGAGGTATCAAAAGTGTTTCATCACCTATGGTATTCTGTCCATAAAGAAGAATGTCCAGATCTATTGTTCTCGGGCCCCATTTTTCTGCTCTTATCCTGCCCATGTCATTTTCGATCTGCTGCAGGCTCTTCAAGAAAAAATGCGCAGAAAGAGTTGTTCTCGCTTCAATAACACAATTAACGAACGGATCTTGTTCTGAAAAACCTACGGGCTCTGTCCTGTACAAAGACGACCTCTGGAGGACATCAACATCATCGAGAGACGAGATGAGTTCAACAGCCCGAAGGCAATTACCAATGGGATTACCCAGATTGGAACCTATACATACAAAACTGACAATGCCAGGCACCTTCTCTACCACCTTATTTTGTTGGGTTTCGTTCCTCCCGCCAAAGGCGGATCTTCGGCAACCCAACCTACATACTTTAAACTTTAAACTTTGAACTCGAAACTCTTAATCCCTCAATCCCAGCACGTCCTGCATATCGTAAAGCCCGTTTTTCTGGTTTACAATCCACATCGCCGCCCTGATCGCACCCTTTGCAAAGTTGTCCCGGCTGTGGGCCCTGTGGATAAATTCCAGCCGTTCACCGGTACCGCCGAAAATAACGGTATGTTCACCAACGATATCACCGGCCCTCACAGTTTGAACGCCTATTTCACCCTTTGTCCGCGCTCCAATCATGCCCTTTCTTCCATAGACACCCACCTGATCCAGATCACGGTCGAGGGAGGCGGCGATAATCTGGGCCATCTTCACTGCCGTCCCGCTGGGTGCATCTTTCTTTAAGTTATGATGTGCCTCCACTATCTCTACATCAAAGTCATCTCCCAGGATACCGGCCACATCTTCCAGCACTTTAAACATCACATTGACACCAATACTCATATTGGGGGCAAGAACGCATCTTGTTTTTTCGGCTAATTTTTTCACCTTCCCCATATCGTCCGGTGTAAATCCCGTACTTCCAATCACGATGGCTCTATTATTTTCAGCGGCAATCCCAAGATGAACAAGAGATGTCTCATGATTTGTAAAATCTATGATGACATCCCCATTCCGGACAGATTTTTGAATATCATCCTCTATTATTACACCGGTTTTACCCAAACCGAGTCGCTCCCCGGCATCCTTACCAACAGACGGGTGACCCTTCATCTCCACGGCGCCGGCTACCTCTATTCCTTCAGTCTCGGAAATGAAGCTTATTATCCTGCTCCCCATCCTGCCGGCAGCGCCTGTAACGATCACTCTGACCATAGCAAATATCCTCTAAATCAATCCGTAATCTGACACGACCTTCTTCAGCTTTTCATAATTGGCATCGGACATCTTCGACAGGGGAAGTCTCAGCTCATATTCAATCTTTCCCATCATGGCAAGCGTCGCCTTTACGGGAACAGGATTAGTCTCAAAAAAGAGTGCGTCCATCAGGGGAAACATCTTGTAATGCAATGCCCTCGCCCGCGGTAAATCGCCCGCCTCAAAAGCATCAATCATGCCCGCCATATCAGCCGGTGCCACATTCGACGTTACAGAAATGACCCCCTTTCCTCCAACGGCGAGGAGAGGAAGAACGGTAAAATCGTCACCGGACAGAACAGTAAAGTCATCGCCGCAACAACCGATGACTTCACTCACCTGATGAAGTGATCCGGTTGCTTCTTTTATCCCGACAATATTGTCGATCCGGGATAATCTGCCAACCGTTTCCGGTAAAAGATTGGTTCCCGTTCTGCTCGGAACGTTGTACGGGATGATCGGAATCGGAACTTTTTCAGCTATCATTTTATAATGCTGGTACAGGCCTTCCTGTGTCGGCCTGTTGTAATAAGGTGTTATCATCAACGCTCCGTCCACCCCTGCATCATAAGCATGCTTTGTTAACCGTACAGCTTCTTCGGTGCTGTTCGATCCTGTACCGGCAATAACGGGCACTCTCTTGTTGACCGCCTCCACGGTGATTTCAATAACCCTGTCATGTTCCTCATATGACAGTGTAGCAGATTCACCAGTCGTCCCGCAGGGAACTATGCCATCGGTCCCATTCTTTATCTGGAACTCGATAAGTTCCCTGAATGACTCCTCGTCCACCTTTCCATCCTTGAAAGGTGTGACAATCGCCACTATCGCGCCCTTAAACATAAATTCCTCCTTCTATCCTGCTCTTTCCATTATTCGTAAAAATTCCATTAAAGGGAGAGGGTTAACTTTTATCCTTTCAAAAATTCCGGTATCTCCTCCCCCTTGATCAGATCAGAATATTCTTCTCTCTCTCTTATAACATAATACCGATCATCCTTAACAAGAATCTCCGGTATTTTGGGTCTCGAATTATAATTTGATGCCATGGTAAAACCGTAAGCACCAGCGCTCATTACCGTAATAAGCTCCTCTTTGTTGAACCGAGGGAGCATCCTCCCCTTTGCAAGAAAATCCCCCGACTCACAGATCGGCCCAACAACATCTGCGAGAAAACTCTCCCTATCGCTCAATATTACAGGTTGGATGTGATGGTATGAATCATAGAGACTGGGGCGTATCAAATCGTTCATTCCTGCATCGACGATAACAAAATTTTTGTCAACATTACTCTTCGTGTAAAGCACTTTGGAAACCAGTATCCCGGCATTGCCGACAATCACCCGTCCGGGCTCAAGTATGAAAGTGCATCCGATATCCTTCGAGGCATCGATAACCGCCCGTGCATACTCCTCCGGATCAGGGGGAGTTTCATTATCGTATCTAATTCCGAGACCGCCCCCGAGGTCGAGATATTTTATATCAATATCTTCTTCCCTGAGAAGGTATATCAATTTTTTTAAACGGTCAATGGCGCCTAAAAAAGGAGAAATTTCAGTCACCTGAGAACCTATGTGGCAATCCACCCCTATAATATCAACGTGCTCTAATCTCTTTGCCTTACGGTATTCGTCCAGAGATCTTTCAACATCTATTCCAAATTTACTCTCCTTAAGACCGGTTGCTATATGAGGATGTGTCATCGGATCAATATCCGGATTTATCCGTAAGGCAATCCCGGCTTTTTTACCCATCCTCCTCGCACAGTCATTTATCAACTCAAGTTCCTGGGAAGATTCAACATTAAACATCAGTATTCCGGCTTTGAGGGCACTCTCTATCTCATCCACTCTCTTTCCGACACCGGAATAAACTACCTTATTCGGATCAGTACCTGCCTTGAGCGCACGGTACAACTCCCCCCCGGAAACAACGTCCATTCCCCCGCCTTCATTTACGAATATTTTCAGTATGGCTATATTAGAATTCGACTTGACGGAAAAACAGGTGATATGGGGAACATCAGCAAAGGCCGTATCAAAGACGCGAAAATGACGTGTCAGGGCCCTGTGGCTGTATAAATAAAAAGGTGTCCCAACCTTCCTGGCAACATCATCGAGGGGCACTTCTTCACACCATAGCGTATTGTCTACATAATTGAAATAATTCATAGCTACATCATAAGATATTAAAAATCACTGGTCCTCAATACGATATTTTCAAAACTGTATAAAATTTTAAAAATATGATTCTCAATATTTGATTTCCGCAATATTGGAATCGCCACTGCAATACCCGTCGGCATTACATGTCTCAATCTTATAAGAATACAACCATCCTGCCTTTACCTTTGAATCAAGATAATTTATTTTCCTCTTTGCTTCCTTGAGCAGTTTTGAATCCCCGGAGGAAAGCTCGGCAATAAGTAAATATTCTCGCGGACAACCGACACAACTGTCACCTTCTATTTCCAGTGCACTTCTGTATATCTTAAATCCGGCAACATCAGTGTTACGTTCCGGAACACTCCAGCCAAGAATAATTTCTTTGTCGGCGATTTTGACGCTGAGATCAGCAATCGCCTCCGGAATTTTGACTTCAAGCGGAACAGGGTTCCCCTTTTTACCGCAACTAAGACAAAATACCGTCAGGAAAAAGATGCCTATTATCAATAAAACATTTTTCACGGTATTATTTTTGATGACCAAACGCCCTCCCCCACATAATTGTTTTTAATCTTTACCGGCTGGCTTTGCTATAAAAGCGTACCCCCTCTTGAATTTATGAGACACTGAAGATACTTTATGACAAGTACAAATAAAAGTACAAAGGAGCTTCAGTGTTATGAAAACAGAAGAGGCAAAAAGAATTTCATGATGCACACCGCCTTCACAAAGAAGGCAAAAGCAAAGCACAAATATCAAAAATCCTGAATATCAGAAAACCAACCATTATTAAATGGTTAAGTCAGGATAGCTATAATGAAAATCGCGGATGGCAAAAAGGCCATGCCCGTAAATATACTGATACAGAGTTCTCCGATCGTATCTGTGCCCTAAAGCGCAGGCGAATTGAGAACAAGTGCTATTTTGTAGGCAGCAACTACGTTCAGATGGATTACGCCAAACAATATCCTGGCCAAATGCTGCCTTCTACCTGGTTCATAGATAAAACAGTACGCCAGGCTGGCCTGCAGACAAAGAAGACTAAAAAGCACAAAAGAGGTGGAGCACAATATTTACTATATCCGATCCAGTTAGTCAGGGATCTGGGCTATGTTCAACAATCTGCAGACTTCATTGGCAAAAAATACATTTCCGGGCAAAGTGAACCGATCAACATTTTTTCGACCAGTTGTTATGCGCCGTTTAAACTGTATCAAATCAAGCCCGTAAATGCGGAAAGGGCTGTATATGCTATAGAAAAGTTAACAGGGTTCTGGCAAAAATATCCTTTGCCGAATGTCCTTCGTATGGATAATGGTTTACAGTTCAGAGGAACTGCCCGGGGCAAACGAAGCCTTGGCACCTTCCTTAAGTTTCTTTTAAATCTTGGGGTCAAACCATTATTCGGTTCTCCATCAAAACCGTGGACAAATCCACATATAGAAGGTCACAACCGGGTATTTAATGAAAAAGTATGGAGACCAAACTTTTTCACCAATAGAGATCAGATCGCTGTCGAGTGTGAACGTTTTAACAGAGAAAACCTTGAATATTTTCATTTCAAGTATTCTCAGCTGGTCTTTAATAGTAACTTCAGTTATATAGAGCACAACCAAGACATTGAAACAAATAAGCTTATATCCACAGTGGGTAAGAAAATATACTTTATTCGCTTTACACAGTCCACCGAAAAGGGCAAGGATGCTTACATTACTATCCTTAACGAAAAAGTTTCTTTGCCTGAACAATACAACCACCAGTTCGTTTTTGCTGAGTGGGATATTGATAAAGAACAATTGGCGATCTATTCAGAATTTCAAAGAGCTGTTACTTTGATCATGAAGCAAAAGTTTTACCTCAGTATATGAGGTGACCTAGCCCCCAATATCAATCAAGGGGGTACGCTTTCATAGCAAAGTTAGCATTTACCTCTTGATTACCGTGCCTCACGCCTCTTTTTCAATCTCTTCAATCCTCTTCAGAACAACTTCTCTTGCTGTACCGCCATAACTTTTTTTTGAGCTGACAGAACCTTCCGCAGTTAAACATCCATAAACATCCTCGTCAAAACCAGAATAGAATTCCCCGAATTCTTTAATGGTCAGGTCAGACAGTTCCTTGTCATTTTCAAGACAGTGCCCCACGATACGTCCCACTATCCCGTGTGATTTCCTGAAAGGAACACCCTTCATCACCAGATAGTCGGCAACGTCCGTAGCTGTTGAAAATCCCTTGGCCGCCTCCTCCAGCATCCTATCCTTCTTAAATTTCAGGTTCTTGGTCATCTCCGACAGGATAGCAAGGCATCCTTTAACCGTGTCGACCGTATCAAAGAGCGGCTCTTTGTCTTCCTGCATGTCCCTGTTGTACGACATGGGAAGACCCTTCATCACGGTCAGAAGGGAAACCAGGTTTCCATAGACACGACCTGTCTTTCCCCTTATCAGCTCGGCTACATCCGGATTTTTCTTCTGGGGCATGATACTGCTGCCCGTAGCGAAGGAATCGGATATCTCTACAAAATCGAACTCACTGCTTGACCAGATAACAAGGTCTTCACAAAAGCGGCTCATATGCATCATTAAAAGAGACGCATCAAAGATAAACTCGGCCACAAAATCCCTATCCGAAACAGCATCCATGCTGTTTTCGGTAATTTTTGGAAATTTCAATAGTTCAGCCACATAATCCCGGTCAATCGGAAGACCGGTACCAGCCAGGGCGGCGGAACCGAGAGGCATAATATTTATCCTGTTGTAACACTCCTTCAGTCTGCTCTCATCCCGATCCAGCATTTCCCGGTAAGCAAGGAAATGATAGGACAAAAGTACCGGCTGCGCCTTCTGCAAGTGGGTGTAACCGGGCAAGATGGTATCAATTTCGTTCTTTGCTGTGGCAAGGATAGAAGACTTGAGCAAGGAAATCAAACCGAGTATTATGTTAACTTCATCCCTGAGGTAAAGCCTCATATCGAGGGACACCTGATCATTTCTGCTTCTGCCGGCGTGGAGCTTCTCTCCCGCTTTTCCAACACGTGCAATAAGTGCTTTTTCAACAGCCATGTGCACATCTTCAAGATCCAAAGTCCACGTGAAATTTCCAGCTTCGATATCACCCAGAATATCCTTGAGCCCTGCGATTATCTTCTTTTCTTCTTCAGTAGAAATGATGCCCTGTCTGGCAAGCATCTTACAATGAGCAACACTGCCTTCAATATCATATCGATAAAGACGTTTATCAAACATGATGGACGCGGTAAACTCCTCTACCAATTTATTGGTGGGCTGATTAAACCTGCCGCCCCAAGGCTTTTCATCAGATCCTGACATTTGATACCCCTCTATCTTCCCCGCCTGCAAGGAACAGGGCATTTAATTCTTCGTCAACTGCTGTATTTTTAATCTCAATGCATTGAGCTTGATAAACCCGGTGGCGTCTTTCTGGTTGAAAACCTCATCTTCGTCAAAGGTAACGACATCCTTTCTGTACAGAGACTTGGGTGATTTCCTTCCCACTACAATACAGTTACCCTTATATAATTTAAGGCGAGCCACCCCCGTGACATTTTCCTGTGTCCCATCAATTATCCTTTGCATCATCTTCATCTCGGGTGAATACCAGAAGCCATTGTATACAAGCTGAGCATACTTGGGAACAAGTGAATCCCTCATAAACATGACTTCTCTGTCCAGGGTAATAGACTCCACTGCACGATGAGCAGCCCATAGAACAGTTCCACCAGGCGTCTCATAAACCCCTCTTGATTTCATTCCCACGAAGCGGTTTTCAACCATATCCATTCTGCCTATACCATTGGTACCCGCCAGTCTGTTTATATAATCCAGGAGTTTCGCCGGGCTCATCTTCTCCCCGTCAACGGCAACAGGATTCCCCTTCTCAAAATCTATCTCCACATAGGTCGGCTTATCCGGGGCAGCCTCCGGAGACATCGTTAAAACAAACATCTCCTCATCAGGCTCAACCCAGGGATCTTCCAGAATTCCCCCCTCATGAGAGATATGCATAAGGTTTCTGTCTTCACTGTATGGTTTTTCTTTCGTCATGGTAATCGGGATATTATGTTTATCGGAATAATCAATCATCGATTTTCTCGAATCAAAAGTCCAGTTATCATCCCTCCAAGCAGCTATGATCTTTATGCCCGGATTGAGGGCCATGTAGGTTAGTTCAAATCTTACCTGATCATTACCCTTCCCTGTGCCACCGTGGCATACTGCATCTGCCCCCTCTTTTTCCGCAATTTCAATCTGCTTCTTTGCTATGAGCGGCCTGGCCAGAGAAGTTCCTAACAGATATGATCCTTCATATTTTGCATTGGCGCGAAGAGCAGGAAATACGAAATCCCTTACAAATTCTTCCCGTAGATCCTCAATGTATACCTTGCTGGCTCCGGTGTTTATCGCCTTCTCTTCCAGCCCATCCAATTCCTCTCCCTGACCGAGATCGGCTGCAAATGCCACAACTTTACAGCCATAGGTTTCAATCAACCACTTTAGGATAACCGAGGTATCCAATCCTCCGGAATAAGCCAGAACTACCTTTTTAATACCTTTCATCTAAAAATATCCCTCCGTAAATCCCCTTTTTTATTCTTTGTGCCTCTATGCCTCTATGCCTCTGTGCCTTTGCCACTATGTCTTCTCACATCAATATTTCCATAATCGCCTTCTGAACATGAAGGCGGTTTTCCGCCTGGTCTATTACCACCGAGAGAGGGCCATCTATGATATTATCGGTTATCTCCTCTCCCCGATGGGCGGGAAGACAATGCATTATAATAACATCATCTTTTGCACAACCGACCAATGCTTCATTTACCTGATAATTTTTAAATTCCTTCACCCTTTTATCGTGTTCATCTTCCTGTCCCATACTGGCCCACACATCTGTATAAATCACATCTGCATCCTTCACAGCCTCATATGGATCCCGATAGAGAGTTACCTCTCCTTCCCTACCCCCTCTCTGAAGAATAGTCTTGTCAGGATCATATCCGGCAGGACAGGCAAGCGCAAGCTGAAAGGGCAGTTTTGCGGCGGCATTTATCCAGGAGTTCGCTATATTGTTTCCGTCACCTATATAAGCAATCTTCAGGCCTTCATATCTCTCCTTTTTCTCTATAAGCGTAAAAAGATCGCTCAATATCTGACATGGATGCAGAAGGTCTGTCAAACCATTTATGACAGGGATAGTCGCACATCTGGCAAATTCATCAACCAAATCCTGAGAAAATGTTCTTATCATAACTCCATTTAAATATCCGGACATTATCATTGCAGTATCAGCAACGGTCTCACCCCTTCCCAGCTGTATGTCGCTCATATTGAGAAATATGGCTATTCCTCCTAACTGATACATGCCCACCTCAAAAGAAAGTCTCGTCCTCGTAGACGATTTTTCAAATATCATACCCAGGGTCTTTCCTCTCAAAGGTGTGTACGGCTCCCCAAAAATGAGTATTTCCTTCAATCTCCGAGCTCTTTCGAATATCTCGTCAAACGCGGCCTTCTCGAGATCGTAAATACTTAAAAGGTCTTTTTCCATCAATCCCCCATCACCTCATCAAGCACATTAACGACCATGTCAACATCCTCCGCTGTTACAATCAACGGAGGGACAAATCTCAATATGTTTCCACATGTGCAATTTATCAATACCCCTTTGTCCATGCATTTTTTCACAATATCTTCGCCTTCGACAGAAAGCTCCATGCCGATTATTAAACCCTTTCCCCTCACTTCCTTGATGATTGAGTGGGGTTTTTTCAGTTCATTTAATTTCTCCAATAAGTAAGATCCTGTCTTTTTACAATTTTCAAGCACACCTTCTTTAAGCAATACCTCCATGACTGCGAGGCCTGCGGCCATTCCCAGCGGATTGCCTCCAAAGGTAGAAGCATGGCTTCCAGGCACGAAAGCGGCGGCAACCCTGTCGGTCGCCAGCATTGCCCCCACAGGAAACCCGTTTCCCATGGCCTTTGCCAATGTCATAATATCCGGCTCAATACCGTAATTTTCATAAGCGAACAGACTCCCCGTACGTCCCATACCAACCTGAACCTCATCCAGCATTAAAAGAAGATCATTATCGTTGCAAATTTTCCTGACTCCCCGGAGGTAATCGTTATCGGGAATCCGTATCCCTCCCTCTGCCTGGATTGGCTCTAACATAATCCCGCATGTCTTTTCCGTTATGGCATATTCCAGGGCAGAAAGATCGTTAAATGGGACATACTTGAACCCTCCCGGCAATGGCGCAAATCCCTTCTGAAATTTTTCCTGTCCCGTTGCCGTAATAGTTGCCAGCGTTCGGCCATGAAAAGAATCAATCATGGTGATTATTTCATACCTGTCCCCGCCCGTCTTTTCATAAGCATATTTCCGGGCAAGTTTAATCGCCGCCTCATTGGCCTCCGCACCACTATTACAGAAAAAAACCTTGTCAGCAAAGGAGTTTTCAACCAGGAGTGTGGCAAGACCAATCTGCTGTTCAATATAATAGAGATTTGAAACATGGGTAAGAATCTCCACCTGTTTCTTGATTGCTTCTACCACCTTGAAATTGGAATGGCCAAGACTGCAAACAGCAATCCCGGCAACAAAATCGAGATACTCTTTCCCGTCACTGTCCCAGACCTTCGCTCCCGAACCCTTCACCAAAACTATCGGAATACGCCTGTAAGTCTCCATTATGTTTTTATCCGAGAGTGCTATCAGTTCTTCAGTTGTCATCCTGCTATCTCCCTTTATATGAAATCCGCCCTTACAAAAGGATTTCTGTTCCTATACCCTCATCGGTAAAAATTTCCAGAAGTATGGAATGTTGCAGACGTCCATCAATAATATGAGCTTTTTTTGTGCCACTTTTCAGTGCTTTCAGGCAACTTTTAACCTTTGGATACATGCCTCCCTCTATGGCACCCGTCTCAATTAACTTCTCTACCTCATCGCCACTCATGGTTTTTATAAGTTGACCTTCCGCATCCAGGACACCTTTTACATCCGTCAGCAAAACGAGCTTTTCTGCCTGTAAGGCTGCCGCGACTTCACCGGCAACGATATCGGCATTGATGTTATAGGTTTCACCACCATCCCCCACACCGATAGGCGCTATAACAGGAATGAATCCTTCCTTCGCCAGTAATACGACAAGATTTACATTGAGTTTCTTAACCTTCCCCACGAGGCCCAGATCTATAATTTCAGGCGGCGTATCCTTTGCCTTGTCGGCACTCAAAAAATATTTCTCTGCCTGAATAAGATTACCGTCTTTACCGGTAAGACCAACAGCATTACCTCCGTGATGATTGATGAGACCTACAATTTCTTTATTCACACTGCCGGCAAGGACCATTTCTACGACACTCATGGTTTCCTCATCCGTCACCCTCATTCCCTGTACAAATTTAGATTCTTTGCCAATCTTTTTTAAAAGATTCCCTATCTGAGGACCTCCACCATGCACAACTACAGGATTGATCCCTACATATTTCATCATAACAACATCCATGGCGAACATCTCTTTCAATGACTCGTCCACCATGGCATGACCACCATATTTAATGACAACGGTCTTATCGTAAAAACGGCGTATATAAGGCAGGGCCTCTATGAGAATAGCGGCCCTTTCCATCGATTTTTTTATGGTATCCATTTTGCACCTTTTCACATTCTAACTTTGAACTTTGAACTCGGAACTATTATTAAAGTATATATCTGCTCAGGTCTTCATCTTCTACTATATCATCCAACTTCTCCTTGACGTAATCTGCATCGATTACCACTTTTTTATCACTTATATCAGGGGCATTAAAAGAAATTTCATCAAGAAGGGTCTCCATAATAGTATAAAGCCTTCTGGCTCCTATATTCTCTGTCCTTTCATTGACCATGGTGGCAATCTCAGCAATCTCAGCAACAGCTTCATCCTTGAAAACAATCTTTACGCCCTCTGTTGCCATCATCTCAACATATTGTTTTACAAGAGAATTATGAGGTTCAGTAAGTATTTTTATCAATTCCTCCTTACCGAGAGAATCCAGTTCCACCCTTATAGGGAATCGCCCCTGAAGTTCCGGAACAAGATCAGATGGCTTGGATGCGCTAAAGGCCCCGGCAGCAATAAAAAGAATATGATCCGTCTTCACCATGCCATATCTGGTATTTACAGTAGATCCCTCCACAATCGGAAGGAGATCCCTTTGAACACCCTCTCTTGAAACATCGGGGCCATGTGTGGAGTCACTACCAACAATTTTATCGATCTCATCTAAAAATATGATGCCGGATTGTTCCACCCTCTCCACAGCCGTTTTGGTGACCTTATCCATATCCACCATTCTCTGAGCTTCTTCCTGAGCCAGAATCTCTATTGCCTCAGGAACCTTAACGTTCCTTTTCTTCTTCTTCTGGGGAAATATGTTTCCGAACATCTCTTTTATGTTGAAACCCATATCCTCAACTCCCGAAGAGGAAAACACTTCAATAACCGGACCGCTCTTGCTCTCAGACACCTCTAAATCGACAGTACGATCATCCAGTTTGCCTCTTCGAAGAAGCTGGCGAAGCTTCTCACGGGTAGTGTCTTCTTGTTCAATCTGTTTGTACTCATGCGGCTTTGAATCATCACCGGGGAGAATGTCTTCAACCTTCTTTTCCACCGGTTTTCGCGGAAGAAGAATATCCAGAATTCTTTCTTCAGCAACCTCTGCTGCCTTGGTTTTAACGCTCTCCTGTTCCTCCACTTTCACCATGTTTACGGCCAGTTCCACAAGGTCGCGAATCATTGACTCAACATCTCTTCCGACATAACCAACCTCCGTAAATTTTGAGGCTTCAATCTTTAAAAAAGGAGATTTGTCAAGCTTAGCCAACCTTCGAGCTATTTCTGTTTTTCCAACTCCGGTCGGTCCTATCATTATAATATTTTTAGGAAATATTTCTTCTCCCAGTTCTTCAGGAACATTCTGACGTCTCCATCTGCTACGCAGTGCTATGGCAACGGCCCTCTTGGCATCACTCTGGCCGACTATGTGTTTATCCAGCTCTGAAACAATTTCCCTTGGTGTTAGTGTTTTTGATGGCATATATTTCCTCTCTTTTATCCGAGTTTAAAGTTTCACGTCTAACGTTTAAGGTTAATAACTCAACAATTAAAACGCAAGTGTCATGCGTTTTAATCTATTTTTTGTTTACGGTCTTTTCTTCCTCTAAAGTATCCATCTCTTCAATCGTTACATTATCATTTGTATAGATGCATATACCGGAAGCAATCTTCATCGCCTCTCTGGCTATCTCTGTTGCACTCAGATCCGAATGTTTTACGAGTGCACGAGCTGCTGCCAGTGCGTAAGGTCCACCAGAACCAATCGCCATTACATTATCATCGGATTCAATGACATCTCCATTACCGGATATAATTAGAAAATGTTTTTCGCTCACTGCTATCATCAGTGCTTCCAGATGCCTGAGAACCCTGTCCGTTCTCCAGTCTTTGGTCAACTCAACCGCCGCTCTCAAGAGATTCCCGTTGTATTGTTCCAGCTTTTGATCAAATCTGTCAAAAAGAGTAAACGCATCAGCAGTCGCCCCGGCAAATCCAACAATAACCTTATCATTATACAGCCTGCGAACCTTTCTGGCACCATGTTTCATTATAGTAGTATCTAAAGTAACCTGTCCATCTCCGGCAACCGTTACTTTTCCCTTATGTCTCAACGCTATGATTGTAGTTCCTCTTATGTTCATTTACCCTCCTCTGGCCTTGGGATGAGCTTTGTCGTACACTTCCATCAGCCTGTTTACACTCACGGACGTATACTTCTGTGTTGTGGAAAGGCTCTCATGACCAAGAAGCTCCTGAATAATCCTGAGATCCGCACCCGCATCCATCAGATGAGTGGCAAATGTATGTCTTAACGTATGAGGGCCAATTTTCCTGTTAATTCCGCTCATACGGACATACTTGTCTATGATTCTTCCCACACTCCTTGGCGTTAATCTTGTACCGATCCTGCTGACAAAAAGTGGTTTTTTAATATGAGCCTCGACTTTTTTCTTTGTCAGTTCACCTCTTCTCTCAATATAGTTATTAACAGCAGTTAGTGCAAGGGTACCCACAGGAACTATTCTTTCCTTCTTTCCCTTTCCCCTGACCAACATCTGGGATTGTGTAAAATCTATTTCATCGATGTTTAACCCGGTAAGTTCACTGACGCGTACACCTGACGAATATAACAGCTCCATCATCGCCCTGTCCCGGAGTCCAAGCGCGTCCTGTTTAAACTTCACATCCAGAAGAGAAAACATCTCATCCACCGAAAGAAAGACAGGCAAGTATTTGTCAGCCTGAGGTGCTTGAACCATTTCGGCGGGATTATTACTAATTCTCCTCTCTCGAAGCAGATATTTAAAAAACGATCTTAGTGTTGCAACCTTCCTCGATATAGTAACTTTCTTAATCTTTCTCCGGTAGAGAGACCCTAAAAATGCCCTTATGACAAGGTGATCAATACCAACAAACCCCTCACCACTTTCTCCTGCAGATATATTGTTTATCTCCAGATATTCCTTGAACTGCCTTAAATCGGCCAGATAATTCCTCATGGTGTGTGGAGAAAGATTCCTCACAACCTTCATGTGAACTTCAAAATCTCTTATTGCTTTCTCCATGAATTTATCCTGCCATTACTTTGGTCCAAAAAAATAACAGCCATGAAAACGCACACTCCGTGTTTTCATGGCGAAGAACAATCATCTGAGAAAGTCATAATGTGCAATATTTTCAATGAAGTACAGATGCTACTTTGTTACGGAAGCGGCCATCAACATCGCCTTATTCCAGCATGATAACAACAACAGGAATTGTCAAAGTTATTATCAAATACTCTCGTACGGCCGTCCCTGAAGGCTATTCTAACATAAGAACATCCTCCAAGTATCTGGGAATTCCTTTCCTCAACTACAAGACCATAACCCCATTCGGGAAAGCGAAGATGGATTACCTGATCACCGACTTGAAGATAAAGCCGCCGAAATTCCTCATTCATGACAACCCCACACTGCCCGTCTATTTGTCATCAAAAATCTTAAACTTACCAAGATTTTGTCACATCTTATATTTTCCGAAATCTTCCGGAGATAGATTTTCCAAAAATTCTTCCAAATTTTCCTCTTTTAATTTATCCAGGCTCATTACCTTTTTATCACCCAGATCCAATTTCCTTGATTTTTCAACAACCTTCTCATCTACGAATATAGGAGCGTTTTCCCTTAAAGCAATGGCAATTGCATCACTGGGGCGGGAATCAACCATAATATTGTTCCCATCTTTCAGAAGATATATATTGGCAAAAAATGTGTTATCCTTTAAATCATTAATCTCGATTTTGGTCACCTTCACGTCAAGACTCACTAATATATTGTGTAAAAGATCATGGGTCATCGGCCTGGAAAAACTTACCTTTTCCAATTCCGTCGCTATGGCACTTGCTTCAAAAAGCCCTATCCATATCGGAACAGCCATTTTTTCCTCCATATCTTTTAAAATTACTATGGGTGTATTCGTCAAAGGATCTATAGCCAAACCGGATACCCTCATTTCTATTAACATTTCGAAACCCCCTTTTTAATAAGCGTTCAGCAGTCAGCAAATAGCTATCAGCATGATAAAAATAAAAAACACAAACAATCAATTAAGCTGAAAGCTGACGGCTGATAGCTGAAAGCTTACTTTTTTACACCAATCCGCCTCTCAAGGAGTGGAGATAGGCCTTAATGATATTTACCGAAACGGTTTTACCGATAATATCAGCCCCTCCTTTAAAATTGATGATCTTGTTAGACCGTGTTCTTCCCATTACATCATCACGACAATTTTTACTAACTCCTTCCACCAAGACATCCTCTATGCTGCCCTCAAGAACTCGGTTCCTCTCAAGTGAATGTGTTTCCTGAAGGGATTGAACTGTTTGTAACCTCCTGCTTTTAACATCTTCATCCACTTTGTTATTAAAATGTATAGCTGCCGTACCTTCACGTTCAGAATACTTGAAAGAGAAAATACCATCAAATCTTATTTCTCCCATAAGATCAACAGTTTCCTGAAATTCCTTCTCGGTTTCTCCGGGAAACCCCACAATAATATCCGAAGTAATACTTATACCGGGGCAAACTTCCCTTAATCTGGTGACTCTGTCCAGGTAATCCTCTCTTGTATAATGTCTGTTCATTCTCTTCAGGACATCATTCGAACCTGACTGAACGGGCAGGTGAATATGCTCGCACAGATTAGCAACCTCAGCAAAACACCCTATAATATTTTCCGATATATCTTTAGGATGAGAAGTTGTAAATCTTATCCTTTCTATCCCCTCTACCCTGCCAACCTCATTCAATAATGTGGAGAAATCATGGCATCCACTCATTGTCCTGCCGTAAGAATTTACATTCTGACCGAGTAAAGTTACTTCCTTCACACCATGATCGGCAAGGATGGATACTTCACTTATAATGTCCTGAGGTTTTCTGCTCTCCTCCCTCCCTCTCAGAAAGGGGACCACACAATAGGCACAGAAATTATCGCAACCCTGCATCACTGTAACATAGGCGCTTACACTGCCATTTCGCGGCAATGCAAGTATACCTAAGGATTGTACAGATTCGTGAAATGAGGTTTTCACAACCCGGGATCTGGTATTTTCGATATCTCTTATCATTTCGGGAAGGCGATGTATATTATGGGTGCCAAAAACCAGATCCAGGTGCGGCGCCTTTCTAAGAAACTTTGGCCCCAGCTGTTGAGCAAGACACCCACCTATGCCTATTATCAGGTCAGGTTTCTTTAATTTTAATTCCTTGAATCTCCCTAATTCACTGTGCGCCTTCTGCTCGGCCTTTTCCCTGATACTGCATGTATTTATTATAACAAGATCAGCCTTCTTCGTATCCTTCGTCGTTTCATATCCCGACCCTTTAAGCAGTTCCATTATTTGCTCTGAATCATGGACATTCATCTGACATCCGAAGGTCCGAAGATAGAGATATTTTTGTTTCAAAATTTTAAAATACCTATATTATTCAAAGATTTCACATCCTACAAATAAACTTAATACATGAAAAAAACATAGTCAACAAATTTCTTAATCAGGATTCACCTGGGGCGGAGAACCACCAAAAGTGCCTAAAGCGGCAAAGCCGCAACCCCAAAAGTGCCTAAAGTTTGAAGTGCCTAAAGTGAGCTAAAGTTAATGTACACGCCTTCGGCGCGGTTAAATTCGAAACAGGCTGCGCTGAAAGCGCATTTTTTAACTTTAGGCACTTTAGCTCACTTTAGTTCACT